>JAEEGJ010004154.1_pt1 | contig 50485 bp, 36 predicted proteins | sample 8958761 | NCBI WGS metagenome assembly JAEEGJ01 (sample SAMN16246546, study PRJNA631951) | gut metagenome | biome: gut microbiome; feature: rumen; material: RS-attached | host: Bos | place: Iran: Karaj | collected 2018-10
ACGCTACCGCATGGAATTGACTGGCACGCTTGGCATAGGCGTAGCCTCGCTTTTGTGGCTCGAAGAAGGCTGGCAGATGGTTTTCCCCACGGAAAAAATGTATGTGAAGGGTGCAGGCTACATGGTCGGATTGCTCAATGACCCGTCGCTCCCGCTTGTGCATATCCATCAAGTCGCAGGGCTGTTTGATGGCAAAGTGCTTCCTGAAAAATTTGAAGTAAAAGCAACGCGCGATACTGTTGGTGTGGATTCCGTTGCTATGAAAATCGTGGATGCCCGTGAAACGTCGGGCCGCCATTTTACCTATGCCGAAAAGAATGGCGAAGTGCAATGGCTTGAAATGCCTGGCCGTGATGGCGGCACAGAAAAAATTATCATTGAGGAATACAAGGAATTTAAAGGCATAAAAACGCCGTCCAGGATTTCTTTTGTTCGAGAATCGGAAACTTTCCTTGAACTCCGCGTGAAAAAAGTCAATCGCGGAAAATCATTCGGCTCCGGCACCTGGCGCCTCAACATTCCGCGAAGCTATAAGCAGATTTAAGCAAAAGGCACCGTCGGCAAGCAGAATGGACTGCCGACATCGTCATTCCCGGTCTTTCCTTAACGACTTTGGTCTTTTTTTAGTCTGTTTTAACTCCTAACAGCTAACTGTCAACTGTCTACTTTTGTAAATTATAACTATGAAGTTAAATGCCAAGCTTTTCGCATTGTTTTTAGGTGTGCTGTCCTTAGCGTCTTTGGCGCATGCCGTTGATACTCTTGAAGTTTTCGTATTGCGCGTGCAGTTCAAGGAAGAATATCCGAAAGATAACTCGCTTACGACGGGAACAGGCCTGTTCGATTCCGATACGGCGACTTACTATCTCGATCCGTCGGGGAGCCGCAAGAGCGTCCATTATTGGAAAAAGCACTTGGGCTTTGCGAATGCCTATTACAAGGCGGCTAGTGGTGGCGAACTTGTCATCAAGGATAGTATTATCCCGACGGTTTACACGCTCGACAAGCAGATGATTGATTACAATCGTACCCAGAGGATGAAGGACGAAAAGGCTGCCGAGTACGATTCCGCGCGCACATGCGATTACTTGCGCTTTGTGTACGATGCAGTGATGAAGGCTCATGGTTCGAAGGATTCTCCGTTCAATATTCCGCTTTCTAAAAATCCGAATACAAGGCGCGCGTTCATGATTGCGCATGCCGGTGCCAGCAGTCTTGTGGATGGAGGTAGCCTGGGAACGAAGGGTGCCAACACTCCGGGCGATTTTTGGGATAGTTTTGTTTCTGGGGCTTATTGGACCTATTTGCCTGATTCCCTGCCGGGAGTTGTGATTTCGGAGGATTCTCTGAATAACGGTATTGTGCTGAAGGGTTCCTCGATCGATACGCTTAAATCAATCATGGTGGTGAGCGAAACGGCGTCGCAGGACGGGCTGAACTGGGGCATCAACGGTTTCGTGGTGAACCAGATTGGCCGTGAATTGGGAATGCCAAATACTTACGATGCTGCCAAGGGAATTTCTCGCTTGGGCTATTTCGATATGATGGACTTTGCTGGCTACAATGCGGGCAACGGGTTCTTCCCGGTGCTTCCGGCTGCGTGGGAACGTGCCTATATGGGTTGGTCCAATGTCAAGGAAGTGCGCCCGACGGCGGGACATCCGGTGACGGTTGATATTGCGGCGGCGGGTAGCGGTCTCGGGACCGAAATCGTGAAGGTTGCCCTGAGTGCTAGTGAATATATCTTGATTGAAAACCGCCAGCGTTCCTGGGCTAAGGACGGGATGGTGGAAGTGTATCTCGGCGAAGCGAAGCAGAATAACGATACGACTTTGAAAAGAAAAATTCTTGTCGATAGTCTTTATACGGTATTTCAAGATACCATCTGTGTCAAGGACAAGTGCGAACCCAACAAGAAAAAGGCAGAGGGCCTTGTGCTTGGCGTGAGCAGTTTTGATGCGGGTCTCCCGGGAAGTGGTATTGCCGTGTGGAAAGTGAACGATTGGTATTTGCGCGAAACACTCCAGTATGGTATTGCAAACTATTGGGGTGGAAATGAATTTCGTGACCATCAGTTTGGACTTTCGCTTGTGGAATCTGATTGCATCCTGAGTATTGGCAAGTCGTTCAAGAACGCTCTTGGCGAAGATACCTACGATTTTGGTAGCGGCACGGACTTGCTTCCGCATGTGCGTTATACCAAAGACCAAAAGAAGGATTCTCTCAAGATGCTTGATACAATCAAGACTATCATGCCGATGGATTTTCCAGATACAACTAAGCCGATTATGCCGACGGGTTATGCGAATACCGCGACGACGCATGGTGGCTATACGGGAATCAAGATTTCTGTGGAAATTCCGAAGGATGCTCGCATCGAAAGGACCGCAAATGCGTTCATGGGTGATAGCGTAATCAACTTTGCAGCACCAATCATTCGCGTAACGATTAGCATTGACGATGGAAGTATCGAAAAGTCGAAGTTCCCGAAGAATGTGGGACTTGCGAATGCTGTGCGCGGTGCCGTATTTGTCAATTACGAAAATGATGAAACGGGCAAGGCGATTGTGTTTGCTTCTGAAGACGGAACGCTCCAGGCGATGAATGCTCTTGGCGATACGTTGTACATGTCTGACACGTCTGTGGTGCAAAAGCAGGTTTCGAAAAAAAATCAGACTGTGAATGTTCCGCTGTACCGTGTCGGCCCAAGCTATGGTCCGCTTGTCGGGCTTGCTAGCGATGGCGAACGCGTTTACTCTCTGCACAAGAAACATTTGGTGCGCACGTCGTTTAATGCAGGCGTCCCAATGCAAGATGACATGGATTTGCAGAAATCCGTTGCTGGAGCTCCGGCGGTGGGTTCTGCTTTGGTCGGGCCGATTGTCGCTAATTCGCACTTGTTCTTTGCTGCGGATTCCGGATTCTGGACGGTGAACTTGACCGATGAAATGACACGCACGTTTACCTCGACGGAAAGCATTGCTCACCCGCAAGACATGGCGATTTGCAAGGTGGACAAGCAAGATTACTATGGCGTGGTTGTGGGTGAAGATGGCAAAATCTTTATGCGCAAGTTCTCGCTCGAAAACAAGGCCGATGCAAAGCCGAGCTTTAGCAAGCAAAACGCTGGATTTGCACAAGTGGCTGCATCCAAGAACGAAACGTTCCGTGTGGCTTGCACGGACCTGGATCGTGATGGAACGGTTGAAGCGGTGATGCTTGGTAGCCGCGGTACAGTCGCTAGCTTTAAGCTTGGCGAAGGTGGTAAGCAGAAGGCCCAGTGGGTGCGCGTTTACAAGCGTGGCGCGGCTGGAACGAGCGGGCTCGATGATGAAACTTCTGGAATGGCGTTCGGCGATTTGAATGGCGATGCATACCCGGAAATTGTATTCCTGGGCGATAACCTCGTTTATGCGCTTGACCGCTTTGGCTTTCCGGTGGATGGATTCCCGGCGACGATTAATCGCGGTACGCCTGTTACGGGATTCCACAGCGATCCGCTGATAGTCGATGTGACGGGCGATAAGGTTCCTGAAATCCTTGTGCCGTCGAGCGATGGCTTGGTCTATGCTTACACGGGCAAGGGCAAGCGCGTTACGGACCGCTTCCCGATTGCGGCTGGCAGTTACGAATCGATGGATTCGTTGCAGCAGGCTGTTCCGATGAGCATTTTTGTGACGGATGCTGTTAAGAATTCCAAGGGCCCGGAACTTTACGCGTTCCACAGAACGGGCGTGACCGCGTTCCGTCTGGACAAGGCTGCCGATGGCGCTGAAAAGGCCGCCGCCGCTTGGACGCTCCCGGCTGCAGGCAATGAACGCACGGGATTCTTCGATGCTTCTAAGCTTGGCGATGTCGATGCCGTAAAGGCCAAGGACGAAATTACGGACTTCTTTATTTTCCCGAATCCGGTGCGCGGTGGCGAAGCGAAGGTTCGCATGGAACTGGGCGCAAAGCCGCGTACGGTAAGACTTGAACTTTATGACATCACTGGTTTGTGCGTATTCAAGACGGACATTCCGGATGGCATTGCCGGCGTAAATCAAGCTAATCTCGACTTGCACAATCTGGGTTCGGATATTTACACGGCCCGCTTGAAGGTCAAGTTCGAAAGCGGCAAGACAAGGCAGAAGCTTTACCGCGTCGGCGTTGTCCGTTAATCTTTGACGAGGGGGTGACTATGCGTTTGAAACCATTCATACCGCATTGCATGACGTTCGTGGCTATATTGTCGCTAGGGACGTTTTTTGCGCTTGAGGCCTGCACGGCAAGCGGTGATGCTGTCGAAGGCGGTGATGATGGGGGCGATAGTTTTATCCCTGGTGATAAGGGCGGCTCGTCTAGCGTTGTAAGTAATTCCTCTTCGAGTAATGATTCTTTGCATGTGGACCCCACGATTTTTGGCATGTTTGAGTGGGCTAAAATTCCCAAGGCGACGATTACTCGCGGTGTGAATTCGTTTGGCGTGAATTCATTTTCTATGGCCACGACGGAAGTGACCCAGAAGGTTTATGAATTTGTAATGGAGGACTTGCCGAAACAGTCTAAGACAGGAGATTCGATTGCTGTCTCGAATGTGAGCTGGTTCCGTGCCGCTCTCTTTTGCAATGCGTTCTCGAAACTTGCTGGCCTTGATACGGCCTACGTCTACAAGTCCATTGCCGGTGATTCGATTCTCGTGGATCTAGAAATAAATTACTCTGCCGCTTCTATCCGTCTCCCGACAGAAAATGAATGGGAAATTGCGGCTCATGGTGGTACTTCGACAACTTATTATTGGGATACCGATGTCGCGTCTAAGTATGCGTATTACGGACAAACTGCTGGTCCTGATGTAGTGGCTCAAAAGTTGCCGAACAATTTTGGCCTTTACGATATGGCCGGTAACGTTGCCGAATGGGTCAATGACTGGTATGACACTTATCCGAAAAATAAAAGCGATAATTACTCAGGTCCCCAAAAGGGCGAATATCGCGTTGTTCGTGGTGGTGGCTGGTCGGACAAGGTAACCGCACTTGACCCCAAAGAACGCGAAAAGCTTGACCCGGCTCGATCCAAAGTGACTCTCGGCTTTAGATTGGTCTATTCGACCGGTTTTTAGTGCCGCCTTCCTTTTGTCTTGTCCGAAATTTTTTAGATTATTGTGCATGAAGTATGCCTGTGCGCTAACTGCAATGCTGTGTGGACTTTTTATGGGATGTTCCGATCAAAAATCGGAGCCGCTTCCGGATTTGCCGCCCGTAGAAATTCCTGCGGATGTCTTTGGCTTCTATTCGGGCATTTTGCCCTGTGAAAATTGTAAACAGCGTGTTGTGGATATGGACTTGCTCAACGACGGCAAGGCCGTGGTGGTCGAATCTATCATGAAGGATTCCGTGAGTGTTGATACGCTCCGCGGAACATTCGTATATGCCGATAGCATTGTGAAGGTGAGCCTCTCGGACAATTCGGTTCGTTGGGATTTTAAGCGTGATAAGGTTGGAAATTTGGCTTTTATGAAGTTTGGCGATGTCTATCGCGATGCCGATGGCGTGAAAGCTGTGCTAATTCGTTTTTATAAGAAAATTAAAAAGTAAGAGTTGGATAATATGTTTACTGCCTTAATTGCCGATGACGAACCACTAGCACGCGTGCGCATGCGTTCCCTGCTCGAAGCCTATTCGGGCGAAATTGAAATTTTGGGCGAAGCGTCTTCTGGCGCGCAGACGATTGATAAGATTCATGAACTCGACCCGGATGTCATTTTCTTGGATATCCAGATGCCGGACATGGATGCCTTTGAAGTATTGAAAACTCTGAACGAGGATGATATCCCGCTCATCGTGTTTACGACGGCCTACGATAACTTTGCTCTTCGCGCTTACGAAGAGAATGTCGTGGATTACCTGTTGAAGCCGATTGATCCCGAGCGTTTGCAGGCGACGATGGCAAAGCTCCGCAAGCGCATGCCGCAACAAGTCGGGCAGGGCGTTCCGGCAGATTTCTCGTGGGACAAGTTCAAAGAAATGATGAGCGCGAGCGGCCTTTACATGCAGCGATTGCAGGTCAAGCAACCCGATCGCATTTTGCTTGTGAACATGGACGAAGTGATTCGTTTCCAGAGCGAAGAAAAGTACACGACGGCTTACACGACTACGTCGCAGTACATTATTGACCTTACGCTTGTGGAATTGGAAAAGCGGCTTGACCCGCGCCAGTTCGTTCGAGTCCACCGTGCGCATTTGGTGGCGATTGACTATATCTCTGAAATCCGTAAGACGGATAGTGGGCGCCTTTGCGTTGTGCTTCGCGACAAGAACAAGACGCAGATTACCGTAAGCCGTAATTTTGTGAAGACGGTTAAAAGTTTGTAATTGGGAGTATTGATGGAACAGACATCTCCGAAAAAAAACGTAAAGAAGTTTCTTAAATCTTTTACACGTGAAGTCATTGTACCGGTCATCCTTGCATTAATCGTTATCCAGTACGTTATCCAGGCGTTCCAGATTCCGAGCGGTTCCATGGAAGATTCGCTTAAGACGGGCGACTTTTTGCTGGGCCTCAAGTTTACTTACGGTTCCCCAATTCCGTTCTCGAACCAGAACTTCCCGGGATACACTGAACCCAAGCATGGCGATGTCGTCATCTTCCGTTATCCGGGCGAACCGGAATATCCCGATAATAATCCCAAGCGCTACACGCATTTGTTCAATGCGCTTATGCTTGGCAATTACTATTGGGACCACACTCCCGAAAAGGGACAGCCGCATTTGGTGCATTATGCCGACGGTCCGAAGGACTACATCAAGCGTTGCGTTGCGGTGAGCGGCGATAGAGTGGCGGTTCATGGTGGCAAGCTTTTCTTGAATGGCAAGCGTCAGGATTCCCTCCCGGCATTCGGAAAGTGGACGGCGAATGTTCGTACGCTTTCTCCGCGAGATGAAGTCGAAGAATTTGTAGTGCCTTCTGTGGGCGATACGCTATATGTCGATTCGCTCCCGATGATTAAACTCTGGTGGTTGCGTTCGCTCGTGGCTCAGGAAAATCCGGATTCTTCTGTACGTTTGGAACTTTCGCTTTTGCGCAATGGCCGCGAAAACAACAATTACGTGTTCAACGATTTTAGATTCCCGGTCGAAAATGATCGTGCTCTCTTGTTGAATGCGATGGTTTCGAGGAACCAGACCGTCATTCAACAACGACTTACGCTTGGCGATACGTTGTCTGGCGCGATGCCGTTCAACTATTTCAGGGAACTAGCGAAGATTGGCTTTTTGCCGATGATTGATCCGCACGATCCTGATTTGAATCGCGGCTTTACCCGTCCTGTGAGTTACGTGTCCTTTGAAGGTTCCATCCTTCAGGATCTTGATGGCAATGTGAAGCGCTTGAACATGGCGCCTGCCGCACCGGTTGATTCTACGGATTCCACTGCAGTTGAAGAAAAGAACCATTTTGAAATCCAACGCAATTTGTACCTTGGTTCCGAAAAGATAGACCGCTATGTGGTGAAGTATCCGCAATTCTTTATGATGGGTGATAACCGCGACAACTCCGCCGATAGCCGCTATTGGGGACTTGTGTCGTTGCGCAATATCCGTGCAAAGGCCTTTATCATTTACTTCTCGTTTGAAAATGATGATGGAAAATTTGCTCTCGGCAAACCATTGACTTGGTGGCGTATTCCGTTCCGCGTTCGATTCACCCGCATTGGCAAGATTATTGATTTGATTAAGTGAGAATGAAGTTCTCGAAGGTTGCATATTTCTTGGCGTCATGCCTGATGGTAGCTGCTTGCGCAACGCAAGTGGCTCCGACAGGTGGTCCCGAAGACAAGCTGCCGCCGCGTGTCGCGGCGGTGTCTCCTGCGCCAAAAACCGCAAATCATCCGAATGAACTTTATGTGAAATTGGAATTCGACGAATGGATCAACGCTTCGATTCCGCGTGGGGCCATTTCCATTTCGCCTCCGATTGAAAAGAAGTTGCGTTACGAAGTTCACGGCAAGATGCTCGAAGTTTACTCGCGTGCCGAACTTGATACGGGAACGACTTATACCGTTACGTTTGCCGGTGGCATCAAGGACTTGCGCGGGAATGCGCTGGCAAAGCCGTTCCAGGTCGTGTTCTCGACGGGCGCTACGATTGACTCTTTGACGCTTTCCGGTCGCGTGATGGTGCCGGATTCTCTTGTCCGCAAAAAGAACTACCCGAGCGTAGGTCTTTATTTGATGGGTGCCGAACGCGAATCCAAACGCTATCTTGAAAAGTACCGCGATACGGTCACGCATGTGCTGGATTCGCTCCCGATGCTTACAAAAGAAGAACCGCTTTATATCACGGCGGCCGATAGCATTGGAAACTTCACGTTTACAGGGCTTAAGGCCGGGCGTTATCGCGTTGTCGCGTTTGTCGATGGGAATGGAAACCATAAGATTGAACCGTCTTCGGAACTTGCGGGTGTCTGGATTTCGGATTTGCTCTTGAATGAAACGATGCAGGACACGCTTTGGATTGCGCTTGCGGACCAAGACACTTCGCTGATGGAGCTCGATAATGTCACGCAGCCTTTTAAAGATGTGCTTGAGGCGAACTTTACGCGCCGCATCTATTTTGACTCTGCTTTCGCGGATACTTCCAACTGTTATCTTTCTTCGCCAGATGGCGATACGCTTTACCCGCGACTGGTGTATCTCGGAACATCGAATGCTCCTCGTTTTTACTTTGATCCAAAACCGAAAGACGAAGTCTTGTACAAGTTTATTTGCCGTAACGGGAAAGACTCCTTGAATCGCGCTTTGGATACGGCTCGAAATTACGCCGAGATTGAATGGAAGGAAATGGACGCCGATACGCTCGCTCCGAAAATCCAGACGGTACAGGTTAAGGGCAAGGCGAAAAATGCGTTCCCGCATGATTCTTTGATCGTGATTTATAACAAGCCTGTTCTAGATTCCTTGAAAGACATGTTCTTTATTGTCGAAAATAAAGATACGGCGCAAGTTCCTGTGAAAAAGCTTGATCCGGTCCGTTATCTTGTAAAGCGCGATGTTCCGTGGCCGACTGATTCCAAGTTCAGCCTGTTGCGCGGGTATCCCGACACGACTTTGGCAAAGGCCGATAGCAATGGCGTCCGCGATACCGTGATTACGACAAAGTACGAAAATAAGCTCACGTTCGAGACGATTTCCAAATTGAAGTTGGCTTCGATGGTGGGTAAAATTCCTGGCGCAAAGGCGGGCGCTATAGTTCGTCTCAAGTCTGTAGAGACGGGTAAGTTTGAATATGCGAAGTGCTCTTCTTATGGGGCGTTTGCGTTTAACGACCTTGTTGAAGGTGGTTACATTATTGACTATTATTATGCAGATAAAGGGACCGGACTTCCGAATGGTGGTTCGCTGAATCCCTTTAGTTTTGGCTCTGCATGGCGTTCCCCGATTGATACTTTGAAGATCAAAAGTGGTCCAAACGATTTAGAACAACTGATGCCGAACTTGCCGGCATTGCCTTAAAGGATGGATGAAGATGGAAAAAATTCCCGCATTTGTGGCGCTTGACTTGGAAACGACCGGTCTTGATTTCGAGAAAGACGAAATCATCGAGGTGGCTCTAGTTCGCTTTGAAAATGGCGAACCGAAGGAAAATCTCGATTTTCTGGTGAAGCCGTCTTCTGCTGAACTCCGTCCCTTTATTGAGACGCTGACCGGCATTAACAAGGCGGACTTGGAAAGTGCTCCGGATTTTGCAACGGTAGCAGGGCAGATTTGCTCGTTTATCGGTGACCTCCCGATTGTTGCACACAATGCCCTTTTCGATTCCAAGTTCCTCAAGCAGACGTTTACCAAGGTCGGTATTTCTTACGATTCTCATGTATTCTGGGATTCGCTCACGCTTTCGCGCATTGCGTTCCAGGATGTTCCGAACCATCGTCTCGATACGCTTGTGCAGGAACTCGAAATTGAACGCAGCCGTGCTCACCGCGCTTTGCCTGATGCCGATGCTTGCGGTCGCTTGTTTGTGAAGGCTCTCGAAAAGATTTCTTCGATGGACCCGTGGCTCTTTGAAGCCCTTTCTAAAGTTGCCGAAGGTTCCGGCTACGAGACGCTTTTTGCGACCAAGTCCGAATCCTTGGCCGCTCCGAAGTACAAGTTGCCTGCGGCTCCCGCTCCAGAAACTTTGCCTAAGTCTAGGGCTCCGCGCGTAAGCGAATTCTTTAAGGAAGGTGGCTTTATTTCGTTTGTCGTGGAAGATTACAAGCCGCGCCATAACCAGCAGGATTTCGCCTCTGTCATGGAACGCAACATGTACAAGGGTGGCCTTTGCGTGCTCGAAGCTCCGACCGGTTCCGGCAAGACATTGTCTTACTTGATTACGGCTGCGAACAAGGCTATTACTGGCGAACGCGTTTTGATCAGTACGGCAACTCGCACTTTGCAGGAACAGCTCTGGACACAGTCTATCCCGCAGATTGCTAAGATCTATAATGGCGAACTCCGTCCGGCAATTTTAAAAGGCCGCGACAATTACCTTTGCCTGCGTAAGTTTGAAGAAGTGCTCATGCACTCGCAGAAGCTCCTCTCCATTGAAGAGCGCGATTCTTTCATGGCCCTCATCCCGTGGGTAATGACGACCGAAACGGGCGACATCAACGATTGCAATTCGTTTAGCCAGGGCCGCAATCGCGTGCTTTGGTCCAAGCTTTCGAGCAACGCTTCGTCTTGCCTTGGCGAAAAATGCCCGCATCACGACAACTGCCCCGCCTTTGTGGCAAAGCGTAAGGCCATGAACGCGAACATGGTGCTTGTAAACCATTCGCTTTTCCTTGCCGACTTGCAGCTCGATTTTGCGTTGCTCCCGTCTTACGAACACATTGTGTTTGACGAAGCGCATCGCTTGCCCGAAATCAGCAACCAGACGTTTGGACGCTCGATTTCGTTCTTTGGATTCAGAAACATCGCGAAAACGCTTGAACCTTCTAAGGCTGGTGGCGATGGCCTCATTGCCGAAATTGCAAGCCGCATTCCGGCAGAACAGCCCGAACTCCATGAACTTTGCGATAAACTCTCCGAAGCGCTTGCCGAATCCGAAAAGGCCTTGCACCGCTTCTTCATGAAGATTGGCAAGAAACTTGCAAAGCAGAAGAACGGACGCAGCGGCTTTACCTACGCAAACAGCATCCTTGCGGAATACGAAGCGGACCCGGCAACGTTCTTGGAACAGTATGCCAATGCCCGCGCTCTTTCTGAAAAGCTTGTGGCAGCAACATCGAATGTTGAATCTCTCAAGGGGGTCGTGAGCGACCTCGAAGGCCGTATGACCGAAGTGAACCACTTCGTTACGGACTTTGAATTTGTAACAAAGGCTGGCCGCGCCGATTGGGTGTTCTACATGGAAGAACCGTTCAATCCGCACACGATCAAGCTGCATGCACTCCCGCTCCATTCCGGTAGCATCTGGAGAGAAAAGTTCTATCCGTGGATCAAGTCCGCAACGTTTACATCGGCAACGCTTTCTGTGCAAGCCGACCTCACGTACTTCTTGCAGAAAATGGGCATGGACAATTTGCGCTTGAGCAAACAACCGTTTGTGCGTGTCTATACGGAACCGTCCGACGTGAATGAACGCCGCTCCGTGATGGTGGCGAAGTTCCTCCCGAAGCCTTCGGCTCAGGAATTTGGTGACGCCTTGAACAATACGCTTTTGAAGGTGCTCCCGTCGATTGAAGAAAATACGATGGTGCTCTTTACGAGTGTCGCTACGATGATGAAGGCACAGACTGTGCTTGCCCCGGCTTTCGCCGAACGCAACAAGCTCTTGCTCTGCCAGCATGTCGATGGCTCGCTTGACGGTCTTGTGGCGATGTTCCGCAAGGAACGTGGCGCTTGCCTCCTTGGCTGCCAAAGCCTCTGGGAAGGCGTGGACTTCCCGGGCGATGCTCTCAAGCTGCTCGTCATCACGAAGCTCCCGTTCCCGAACCCGACAGACCCGCTTGTCGCTGGCCTCACGAACGAGATGAAGGCTGCCAACAAGAACTTCTTCAAGGATTACTTTGTACCTGAAGCGTACATCGAACTCCGTCAAGGAATTGGTCGCCTCTTGCGTTCTGATTCCGATTCTGGAAAGGTCCTCATCTTGGATAATCGTGTTATCCTCGAACGCTACGGCAAGACCTTCTCCCGCATCTGGAACTTCAAGCAGCGCATCGCAGGTTCCGTCTCTGACATCGAACGTTTCGTGAAGTAGTTTAGCTATGGGGGAGTGAGCTCGCGCTAAAGCGCTCCGGGCTCGCTCCGCATTGAGCATTCTCATGCCCGCCACCGGCGGGCATTTCTTATCTACTGTCTGCATTTCTCTCGTCTTTCGTCTATAGTTGCGTAGCAGCGTTCTTTCGTCTAAAGAACACCTGTTCACGTGTGTAGCCCCTTAACTAACGGAGCGATTTTTATTATATTTGGCATCCTGTTTTAAGGTGCATAATGTTTGATTTAAACGCTTTTTTTGATGGTATGTCCAAGCCCTTGCTTCGCAACGCCCATGCTAAGGCGTTCGGCAAAAAGGGACTTTTAAACAACGCTCTCATCCAGTCCGAAACGTTGTCTTTTTATTCCGACAAGGAACGTGTTGCGGGACTTTTTTCCAAGATGGAAATGTGGCAGCGCCGCTGCCTGAACTTGATTTACAATAGCGGGTCCAGAGGACTTGCATTTAACGAACTTCGACTGACGGTCCCTGTAAGCAAGAATCGCGAACTCCAGACGTTCCTCCTTACGATGTGCCGCGAATTCGTCCTTTACCGTTCTTTTGTGGGCGGGACTCCTATATATGCTGGCTTTAGCGACTTTGTCGGCTGCTTTGACATCAAGCCGGAAGGCGAAATCGACACGGCTTCTCCGCTGATTTCTTTCCAGAACCTTTTGGATTGGCATATTTGCATCGTGCTTGCGAACGCCAAGAAAAAGCAGCTCCGTATCAACGCGAACGGAACGCTCCATCGTCGTGGCCGTCAGATTTGCGCCGAAGCGTTTACTTCGTCCCGCCATGTTTCCGAAAAGGCTTGCGAACACGAAATCTCGCTGATCTTCAGTTTCCTCGTGCAGAACGGTTGGCTCGAACGCGAAAATTCCTTCTTGCTTCCGTCGGCAACCGCTATTGACTTTATTCATAAGAACGGATTCCGCTTGCATCAAGATGTAATTTCTTGGTGGATCAAGGAACGCTTCCATGGCGATCGCGATCTCTGCGCTCACTTGCTGAGCGGTTTGGGCGAAGGCCTTTCTGCAGCCGACGCTGCGCTCCTTTTCTGGGTGATGGATCCGTCTTATCGCCTGCAAGAAAAGAACAAGGTTTTGCCTTGGGAATTCATGCCGCGTCCGCTTTGCGAACTTTGGATTTTGGGCCTTGTCGATTTCCGCATGGCACAAGGCAAGATTACTTCCGTTGTTCTGAGCAAGTCGGGTAAAGATTGGCTCGATACGTCTATCGCATCGATTCCTGAAGCAAACCTCACGGCGCTCCCGAACTTCGACTTGGTCGTTTCTACCGGCATGGCTCCGCGTGTACTTTACTCTCTCGCATGCCTTGCAAAAGTCAAGAATGACGAAACGTTCCTTTGTTTTACGCTCGACAAGGAAACTTATGTGGCGGGCCTCAAGTGCGGATTCCCTGAATCCGAAGTGGAAAATCTTCGCAACTGGCTCAAGCCGCCTGAGAACGTGTCTTCGACACTTGCCGAATGGAACGCATCGTTCTATGGCGCCAAGGTGCGCACGGCTCGACTCCTCAAGGTCGAAAGCGCCGAAGTGTTGAGCGAACTTTCACGCTTCCCGCAGTTCATGGAATGCACCGAAGAATACATCCCGGGCTATGGCTTCATTTTGAATCCCGAGTTGGAAGCGCGTGCATTCGAAATTCTTGAAAACTACGGCTTCTTCCCGTATGTGGGCGAGTCCACGGAAAATCGCACGCCGGCTGCACAAGAAGAATGGAAGGCCGAGTTTGCGATTGCATGGCCCGAAGCGAAGAAAATCGACTATGATTTGCGTGACGAAGCTGATGAGGCTTCTGCCCAGGCAACGATGGATTCTACCAAGTACGGTAGCGTTTATCAGAAACTGAGCACGTTCGATCTCGTGAAGGTCTTGCGCTATGCCAAGACGGTGGGCACTCCGCTTGCGGCAAAAATCATGGACAAGTCCAAGCGAAACGCAAAGCTCGAAGAAAAGATGTTCTACGTGCATGCGCTCCATTTGGCAAAGTCCCCCTCGATGGTTGAAATTCAGGAAAGCGGCAAGGAAGAAAAGTTCTCGCTCGATCTTTCCTTTATTCAAGAAATCAAGGTCTTGAGCAAAAAAGCCGCGACATCGCAAGCGTAAGTAACCTAATTAAATGCAAAAACGGTCATCCTATTCTGATAGGGTGACCTTTTTATTTTGAAAAAAGCGTCAGCCACAACCTTAAAAGGCGAACGCAGCGGGGCTGCATGCAGACCCATTGTTGAGCCGTAAGGTTGGCGCTTGCGCAGGGATGGGGAGGGTACAAAATTTGACTATCGAGGATGACAGCTCAAAATGACATTACTAATAACTATTGACTAGTAACTAGTAACTCAGAAATTTCTATCATTCCCTCAATGAATCTCGTCCGCATATTCCTTTTGCTGAGTGCGCTTGCCGCATACTCGTTTGGAGCTTCCTCGACTATGGAAAATCTGCTGTTCAACGGCCGCTGGTCTCATGCCGATGGCGTGAGCCGCGCCAGTGCACCTGCCGCATCCATTACATTTAACGCCAAAGCCTCGAAAATCACGTTTACGGTCGAAGGCCATTCCCGTTGGCGCCTTGATCGCGACGGCAAGCAAGTCGAGCAGTTCGAGGTCGATTCCAAGGAAGAACGTGCGATTAAGGTTCAGGACGATGGCGCCTTCCACAAGTACCGCTTCATCAAGATCAGCGAAAGCGGTGTTCCCGAAATCAAGTTTTACGGTATTTCCGTCGAGGGCGAATTTGGCGATGCGCCTAAGCCTTCCCAGCGCCGCATCGAGTTCATCGGCGATTCCTTTACCGTTGGTTACGGTTGCGAAGGTTCTTCCGCCGAAGACGCTCCCGAATTTGACAAGACGAATGCTTCCAAGAGCTTCGCTTACCTCCTTGCAAGCGGTTTTAATGCTGACTATCAGGTCAATGCCTTCAGTGGGCGCGGTCTTGTCCGCAACTACGACAATATCGTACCCGAATGGACCATGGAACGCCTCTATGATTACACGGTCATGGGTTCGGTGACCTCGTATTCGAAGCCGGAACGCTGGGATTTTGAAAAGTTCCACCCGCAGGTTATCGTGATTTTTGAAGGAATCAACGATTTTCAGGGGAATCCTCCATATGCGGATAAAGGAAAGTTTAAGAAGGCGTATGTAAAACTGCTCGAAAAGCTCCGCAAGGCTCATCCCGGTGTAAAATTCCTGCTCGTTTCGACGAAAGTTTGGCCGAACGATGACCTTGGGCCCACGATTAAAGAGATTTACGATGGCGAAATCGCTGCCGGACACAAGGACCTCGAATATAAACACGTCTTTACATCGAACGTCGGTTTGCATGGACACCCCGATTCGCATTCTCAAGAAGAGCTGGCGAACACTCTAAGGCCCGTAATCGCTCGCCTTGGACGATGGCTTTCGAGATAATTTCTTAGCGATTAACGTCCTTTTTTGTATATTTAGAATGTCATGGTCTAAAATGGATATGTGATTATGTCTTCAAAGGTTATGAGAAACGTGTATGCCCTTTTCAGGATGAATTTCCTGATTGTTGTGCTATTGGTGGTGACCGCCGTAGCCATGTTCGCATATCGGCATTTCCTGGACGACATTTTAGATATTAACCTTGGTGAATATTCCAATGTGGTTGCCAGTGCGGACTCCGTGGATGGTGGTACTTCGGCTATCACGATGACGAGGACCGATAGTTCTGTCATTATCGAATACGAACTTCGCGAAGGATATGCCTACCCGTATGTAGGGATTAAGATTTATCTTGGCGACGGCAAGTTCCAGGGGCTCGACCTTTCGAACTACGACAGCCTTTTTGTATGGCTCAAGCCGCGTAACGAGGGCTCCGTCCGTCTTTACATGCGCGGCTACGATAAGGCGCTCTATCGCAAGAACGACGAGACCTCCCTCAAGTTTAACGAGATTGAATTTACCCCGACCAGGGAACCGTATCCGGCCGTGTTCGTCCCGCAGGAATTCCGCGTGGCTGGCTGGTGGGTGGCCCAGAACGAAATCAACGTGCACAAGGCGCGTGTTGATCTTTCAAACATTCCGCTCATTGAAATCCAGACCGGAACAAACGCTCCGCTCGGTTATGGCGGCATGGAAATCAATAGGCTCCGCTTCAAGGGTAAAAAGATTTCGCAAGTGGACCTCGTGACGACGCTTGTCGCTTTATGGTTTGTCACCTTCCTTATCATCTTGATTATCAGGTTCTTCGATTACAGTCGTGAACGCGCGATTAACAAGAAGAAGCAGGAAGAACTCAAGAAGAACCTCCGCGCTCTCGAAATCGAAAAGAGCGAGTACGAGAAGTCCAGTAAGGAAGATCCGCTTACCGGGTGCCTCAACCGTGCTGGCTTTAGCGGTGTTCTCCTCCGCGAACAGGAAAAGCTCAACAGGACCGGCCTCCCGGTGTCGTTCATGATTTTCGACATTGACCATTTCAAGGAAGTGAACGATACATACGGCCATCTCGTTGGCGATGAAGTCCTTGTGAACCTTGCGAAGCTTGTGCAGAGCATGATTCGCAATACCGATTCCCTTGTGCGCTGGGGCGGTGAAGAGTTTGTCATCTTGAGTGACGAGACTAGTATCCAGAATGCGGCGTTCCTTGCAGAAAAGCTCCGCAAGGCGATTGAAACGACTCCGCTTATCACACAGCAGCAGGTGACCTGCTCCTTTGGTGTGACCGAAATGGTGCCAGGCGAAGATCCGAAGTCCTTTATTGCTCGTGCCGACAAGGCGCTCTATTCTTCGAAGGAAGGCGGCCGTAATCGCGTTACCGTAGCGACTTTCAGGCGTAAACATTAAGGAATCTGAAATGCGCGGCTGGCTTCTTCTTGCGGTTTTGGTTACTTTGCTTGTGTCTTGTTCCAAACACCCTGAAGTGGATGATTTCAAGCAAATTCAGATCCATTGGAATTCGCTGGATCCGGCTGCTGAAGCCTCGGAATTGAAAGACAACTGTGTGATTGATATCACGTCGAAGGTGATGAGTGCACCGGAGGTGATAAAGTCCAAACTTGTTGAAATCACTTACGAAGTCGCTTACTACTTTGACGAAAACGGCGCTCTAGCCTTTGATGGCCGCTGTAGCGACACTCGCTTTGCCGATTTGCAAGAATGTTCTTGGATAGCGACCTGCTCTGCTGGTTCGACTTCCGTTGTAAAATTCCACAACGAACGATAGGGCTGTGCACTAACCTATTGATGGGTATAAAGATATCTTTATACTGCTTCAAACCGCCCGTACTGTCTCGTGTTGGATGAGGAAAGGGAAGTTGTCTTGGAATAGCGCGAGGTGCCGTTTGACGTGAGGACTTTCTGTGAAACCGATTTTTGAATATACCGATTATCGCGAATGGATTAGAGACGCTTTTGAAGATTTCAAAAAGCGCAAGACGGTTATATCCTGGCGATACATGGCTATGAAACTCGGTGCAGATCCGGGAAACCTCCTCCGAATTTCGCAGGGCAAGATTCACCTTGCGGTCAATTTTATCAAGCCCATGGCTGAATTTTTCGAGCTTGACGAAAAGGAAACCGCCTATTGGTCGGAACTGGTTTATTTTGGACGCGCCAAGAGCGATCAGGAAGCCCTGAACCACTATGAGAAGATGCAGGCCCTGAAGGGTATCCCTTTAAAGCGTCTTGCCAAAAAAGAACTTGAATTTTACCGTCATTGGTACTATAACGCTATCCGTTCTGTAATCGGTATTTGTAATTTTAAAGATGATTATGAAGGGCTCGCGGAGTCTTGCACGCCGGCAATCACGGTGGAGCAGGCCAAGGATGCTATCAAGCTCCTCCACGACCTGAACATGATTTCTGAGGGAAAGGATGGGTACTGGAAAGTGAATGATACGTTTGTGAGTACAGGTGGTAACTGGAGGTCCGAAGCGGTTCGGACATTCCAAAAGGAGACGATTCGCCTTGGCGGTGAATCGCTTGAGCGTCATGCGCCCCCTCTTCGCGATATCAGTACTGTGACGATGACGTTCAACATGAACGATATCCAGCTCATCCGTGAAAAGATCAAGGAGTTCCGTTCGGACTTGCTTCGCTTGTCGCAGGAAGGAACGGGCGACGATACGGTATTCCAGCTGAATGTTCAGCTGTTCCCGCTTGCTTTTGCTAAAAAATTGCAGGAGAAGTCAAAATGAAATGGCTAGCCTGCATATTATCAGCTTTCTTGCTGTGGAGTTGCTCGGGAGGTCCTGGCAGCGAGACGACGAACGGCATTTGTGGATTCGCCTATGTTGGCGATGGCCGTGTGGCTTCGTATGCTAGAATTGCTGTTCGAAATGTTGATCATACGACATCCGTAGATAGTGCGACAAATGAAATTGTTAACGCTGATTTCTATGCCGATGCTAATGGGTATTTTGAATTTGAAGCGCCAAAGAAAGATTTCCGCTTGACAATTGTGTATGGTGGTTCTGCCTTTACAGGACTTTATTCTTCGGGTGACGATGCAAAATTTGACTCCTTGAAGTTAGAGCCAACGGCGAATCTCGGCGGTTTTGCCGATGTTCCTGACAGTTGTGATTTTGTCTGGGTCGGCGTGCGCGGTATGGACGTGCTTGTGCGCTCGGATTCCTTGGGCCGCTTCCAGTTGTCTCAGGTGCCGTCGAACGATTCGTTGCAAGTGTACTTCTTGCGCGGTGATAATAATGTTGTTTATAGAAGTTTGTCTGTAAAGCTTACTCCGAATGAATCTGAAGTGATTGACTTGCAGCCGGATCCGTACGAAGGCAAGGTTACGTTTGTAGCCGTTGTCGATGGCAAGCCCGCTTCGTATGCGTCTTTGGCTATCCGCAAGTCCGATGCACGCGTAGATTCTTTGCGCGTGAACAACGTTGTTGCCAATGCGGATGTTTATGCTGATAAGAATGGCGTGTTTGCAATTGATTCCTTGAAGAATGGCGAATACCGCTTGACTGTTGTCCAGTCGGGCGCCGCTTATTCCAGGGTGCTTTCGGCAAAGCAAATTGCTGCTTTGGATACGGTTAAGTTGCAAGAAACGTCGAACTACATGAGCCGTGTAACGCTTCATGCTGGCGATAAGTATGCTTGGGTGGGCGTCTATGGTTTGGATGTGATGACGAAGACCAACGAAGAAGGCGTGTTCTCGCTCCCGATGCTTCCGTCGAACGACACACTTGAAATCTATGTTGTCGATGAAAAGAAGAATTTGTATGTAGCCAAGGAAATTGAACCTTCCGCAGGCTCTGCTGATTTTGACTACCCGTCGATTGTATTGCAAGATTTTGAAGGCGATACGGCAGGTTGGTACTTTAGCGTGGATTCCATTGGTTCCAAAGTCTTGTCCAAGGCTTTTGAAACAGATAAGGACCGCAAGTCAAAGGTGTTCCATGGAAAGTACAATCTGATTGGGACGAACAACATTTATGCTTGGGTTGTAACGGGTACGTTGCTTCGTTCTGAAGGCTGGAATTTCTCTTCGCTTGATTCCATTGCGTTCTATGCGAAGGGGTCCGGACAGATTCGTGTGTCGCTTGAAAACTGGGATAAGGAATCGGAAGTGAAAGGGGTTTCGCTCAAAGCCGCCTCTGAATGGACGGATCTGAATTCGCAGAAATGGACGCGATATGTCATTAAGTCCGGTGATCTGTGCTATAATTCTCAGGATAATAAGAACTGCTATTTCACATGGAACTCGCTTAAGGACGATGTTCGCCAGTTGCATTTCTTCGTCCGCAACGGATCTGAATTCTATTTGGACGATATAGTACTCTACGGCGCTCTTTTCTAAGATTTAAAAACCATACTTTTAGAATTAGCCTAGTTTTTGCAAATAAATTATTTTTTTAATCCTGCTTGGTAATAAGCGGGATTTTTTCATTTTATAATGTATAGGGATGTCGTTTAGAGAAAAAAGCGTCGGCCAAGGTATTTTCTTCGCAGTAGCGTGCAAAACGAGTGTCGCGAACGACTGCTAGCAGGCGTTCATGACCGAGTGAAGCCGCTGACGCCATAGGCGTCAACTCCGAGCTGGGGCCCCGCCCGCATGATAAACTTCTTAAATTAAAGATTTAAAACTCTAGTTTTGGAGGTGCACCCTTTTAAGAGCGCCTCGAATTAAGTATCTTTGTATACATGCAGTCTATTGAATCAGAAGCAAAAATTGCTCAGGAATATCTCGCCCGCATTGCGAAAGATGCCGAGGCGAAGTTTGATGAACATCTCCCCCCAGTAAAGGACCGTCCGTGCCGTTTGCACGAGGCTATGCGCTATTCCATGTTCGCAGGTGGCAAACGCTTGCGTCCGGGACTTGCTAAGGCCACGTTCGACATGTTTGGCGGCAAGGGCGATAAGATTTGGCTTGCGACGAGCGCTCTCGAAATGCTCCACACGTTCAGCCTTATTCACGATGACCTTCCGTGCGTCGATAACGATGACTACCGCCGTGGTAAGCTCACGAGCCACAAGAAGTTTGGTGAAGCTACCGCTGTGATGGCAGGCGACGCTCTCTGCATCCACGCCTTCGAAATGATGGGCAAGACGGGTAACGCAAAGGCGATTGAACTCCTTGCTCACTTGCTCGGCACTTACGGCATGATCGGTGGCGAAATGACGGACATCGAATGCGAAGGCAAGACTGTCGATTTAGAAATTGTCGATTACATTCACTACCACAAGACCGCTGCTCTGATTGAAGCTTCGCTCTTGGTGGGTGCAATGCTTGCAGATGCAAGCGATAAGGATATGGAAATCATCCGCAACTATGGCCGCTCCATCGGGCTTGCCTTCCAGATTGTGGATGACATCTTGGACATTGTCTCAACGACCGAAGAACTTGGCAAGGACGCCGGGTCTGACATCGAAAAGGGCAAGGCTACTTACCCGTCCATCGTTGGACTGGAAAAGTCTAGGGAACGTGCTAGGGAACTCTATGAGGAATCTATCAAGGCATTGGACTGCCTCAAGTGCGATACCTCCATCCTCCGTTCCATTGCGGCATACATCATTACCCGAGTGAAATAAATGGAACTGAAAGACGTAAAGTCGCCTCAGGACTTGAAGCACTGCTCTGTCGAAGAGCTTTACCACTTGGCTTCGCAGATTCGCGAAACCATTATTGGGCAGGTGGCCAAACATGGCGGTCACCTGGCATCGAGCCTTGGCGTTGTTGAACTTACTCTTGCGCTTCACTATGTGTTCAACGCTCCTGATGATAAAATCGTTTGGGACGTGGGGCACCAGGCGTATGTGCACAAGTTATTGACCGGTCGTTATGACCGCTTCGATACCTTGCGCCAGCAGGGCGGTATTTCCGGATTCTTGAAGAGGAACGAAAGCGTTTACGACTGCTTTGGGGCAGGACATGCTACGACTTCGATTTCGGCGGCTCTTGGCTTTGCCGTTGCACGCGACCATTTCAACCGTAACAACAACGTGGTTGCTGTCATTGGCGATGGTTCCATGACGGGCGGTATGGCTTACGAGGCTATCAATAACGTTGGCGCCTCCAAGCAGAACATGACCATCATCTTGAACGATAACAAGATGAGTATCGCTCCGAACATTGGCGGTTTTAGCAAGTACTTGAACCGCGTGATTTCGGATCCGGTTTACAACAAGATGCGTACCGACCTGGACCGCGTGATGAATCGTTTGCCGGGTATTCTGGGTTCTCGTTTCCGTGACCTCTTCTTGCAGGTCGAGAATGCGGCAAAGAATGCCGTGAAGCCGGGACGTTTCTTTGAAGACTTGGGCATTCGTTATTTTGGTCCGATTGATGGTCACGATATCGATGAACTTGTGATGATTCTCGAACGCGTGAAGAACCAGCAAGGCCCGTGCCTTGTCCATGTGCTTACGGAAAAGGGCCGCGGCTTTGACGCTGCCGAAAAGAATCCGACAAAGTATCACGGTTGTAGTGCGTTTGACCCTGAAAGTGGGCTCCCGCTTGCTCCGGGCAATCCGAACCCCTCACTCACGAGCGTGTTCGGCAATACGCTTTTGGATCTTGCTAAGAAGGACAAGCGCATTATGGGTATCACGGCTGCAATGCCTACGGGCTGCGGCATGGATATCGTCGCGAAGGAACTCCCGGATCGCGTGATTGACGTGGGCATTGCCGAAGAGCATGCTGTTACGTTTGCGGCGGGCATGGCTTGCGAAGGCGTTGTCCCGGTGGTGGCGATTTACTCGTCGTTCATGCAGCGCGCTTACGACCAGATTATCCACGACATTGCGTTACAGAATTTGCATGTGGTGCTTGTGCTTGACCGTGCCGGCCTTGTCGGTGCAGATGGTCCGACGCATCACGGCGCTTTCGATTTGTCGTTCTTGCGTACGGTTCCTGGAATTACCGTCATGGCTCCTTCCAACGAAAATGAATTGCGCGACATGATGATTGCCGCAATCGACATGGAAGGTGTTGTGGCTATCCGCTACCCGAGAGGCACTGCGCTCGAAGCTGAACTCAAGCCCTCGGAAGGAACGTTCGATTATAAGAGCCCCAAGGTTCTTGAGAAGGGCTCCGGCATCTTGCTTTTGGGTGCTGGCTTCATGACAAATGAACTCAAGAAAACAGCCTCCGTGCTTCGTGAAAACGGATACAACCCGACGCTTGTGGATGCCCGTTTTATTAAGCCGCTCGACCAGGAATGCTACCGTTCGTTGTTCGACAATCACAATGTCATTGTGACTTTGGAAGACAACACGCTTGTGGGTGGCTATGGTTCAGCCATTGCGGAACTTTTGTCCGACCTCGGCTATACGGACAAGAAACTGTACCGGTTTGGTCTTCCGGACAGATTCGTTGAACAGGGAGAAATCAAAGCTCTCTACAAGATCTTGAAAATTGACGGGGAATCCGTCGCCAAACAGTTGATGGAAAAACTATGAGTGAAGAAGAAAACAAACCGAAGCGTACTGTAAGAATGACGCTTGACCGCAAATTTGGAGTTAGCGAAGCTCCTGAACGCCGCCCTCGCCGTAACGACGACGATCGTGGTTCCTTTGGCGACAAGCCCTTTGGTCGCGGAGATCGTGGCGACCGTCGTTTTGACCGCGACCGCGGTGACCGCCGCTTTGATCGTGGTGAACGCCGTTTCGATCGCGACAACCGCGATGAAAACCGCGAAGGCCGTCCGTTCAACCGTGAAGAACGCCGTGGCGGACGCTTTGATCGCGACCGCCGTCCGCGCCGCTTTGGTGACAAGCCGTTTAACCGTGGCCCGCGTCGTGATGGTGCCATGAACGCTCCGGTTTACCGCCAGCGCCCCGAACAGAAAGAAGCTGTTGACGAGAACTTGGACGAGGCCGCACTCGAAGCACGCGCAGCTCAGATTGAAGCTGTTGAAGATGCCGGTTCTACGCCTCCTTGGTTCAAGCGCCTCATCGCCTGCACGACCGAAAAGGGTCGCGAACGCGAAGGCAAGTTCCTCGGTGAAGGTGTGCACGTTGTCGAAGAACTCGTGAAGCACCACCGCGAACTCGTGATTTCTGTTTACGTTGTCGAAGGTTTCGAAAACGAAGAACTCATCGAAGCTATCAACGAAGCCGAAATTACGCTCCACACGCTTAACGAAGAACAGATGAAGCGCCTCTCTTCGACGATGACGACGCAGGGCATCATCGCTTACTGCAACATCGCAAGCAAGAAGCCTGTTTACGAAACGAGCCGCAGCGTGCTTACGCTTGTGGACGCCGTGCAGGATCCGGGGAACCTCGGCACGCTCTTCCGCACGAGCCTCGGTTTCAATTCTTCGGGCATGATTCTCGGTCGTGGTACCGTAAGCCCGTTCAACCCGAAGGTTGTGCGCGGTTCCTCGGGCACGTTCCTCCGCGTTCCGTTTGAATTTGACGTGGACCTGGTTGACCAAATTAACTTCTTGCGTAGCAAGGGATACACCATTATTGCTACGGATTTGCATGCCAAGCAGTCCCTCCGCCAGATTCCGCAGCACAAGCTCCGCAAGATGGCGTTCCTCGTGGGTAACGAAGGCGCTGGCACGAACCCGTACTTCATCGAACTTGCCGACGAAACGGTGAAGATTCCGATGATCAGTGAACTTGAATCTCTGAACGTGGCTGTCGCACACGTCATTCTCTCGTACGAAGCCGCTCAGATTCAGGAGGAATTGAAGTAATGACGTGCTTTTACGATCGCCTTGAACAGCGTATTGCGAAGTGCGGCAACCCGGTGTGCATGGGCATGGACCCTGTGCTCAAGCTCATTCCGCTCGAAGGCACTCCCGAAGACCGCATCAAGCGTTTCTATTCCGATATTCTGGAATGCTGCCTCAAGCGTAACGTGCAGCCGGCAGTCGTGAAGCCGAACAGCGCTTATTACGAATGCGTGAGCGTGCAGTCGATGCTTGTCTTGCAGCAGCTCATTGCCGATTACAGAAGCGCTGGCATTCCGGTTATTTTGGATGCAAAGCGCGGTGACATTGGCAAGTCCAGTGCTGCCTACGCTAACGCCGCTTACGATGTTTATCGTGCCGATGCCGTGACTGTTTCTCCGTGGATGGGTGCCGATTCCGTCGGTCCGTTCATTCGTGAAAACAGCGAAAACGGTGCCTACGTGCTACTCCGCACGAGCAACAAGGGCGCTCACGATTTCCAGGATTTGCCGATCCGCGACGCCGCAGAAGCTTTCTACTCCGTTGCAGACAAGATTGTGGAATGGGACGCTGGCAAGGGCTACCTCGGTGCTGTCGTCGGTGCAACCAATCCGGGCGAACTTGAAAACATCACTCGCTACATGTTGCAAGAAAAGAAGTACGAAATCCCGTTCCTCATTCCGGGCGTGTCCATTCCGGGCGTGCCGGGCGGTCAGGGCGGCGATGCAAAGACCGTGCTTACGGCTATCCAAAACGGTGGCGGCAAACGCAAGTTCCATGTGCTCAATTCGAGCAGTGGCCTTAACTTTGCATGGCAGCGTAACGATACGCCGGCGAACTACGCGAACGATTGCGTCGATGCTCTGGAAAAACTCGCGGAGGCTTGTTTAATTTAGAACTTAGAACTTAGCTCGCTTCGCTCTTAGAACTTAGTTTTCTAAGTTCTAAGTTCTGCCAACTGCCAACTAACAATGCGTTTCCTTGCTGCTATTATAACTTCTATTGCCATTATCGCGCTCGCGTTCCATTACGCGAAGCCGCTTCCTGGCACGAATTTTGATGAATCCTTCTTGCCGAAGGCTTCGTCTGTTCGCTATGTGGCTGCAGGGCATGACGCATCGGTCGCGGGGCTCTTCTGGATCAAGGGCCTCACCGAACTTGGTGAAAGTTATCTCACGGGTAGGGAATATGCGTATCTCGGTCATGTTGCGGAACTCTCGACGAGCCTAGATTCGCTATTCTACACGCCCTATTATTTTGTCGGAGGTGTAACGCCGATTGACGCTTCCGATACTTCTGATTTTTCTGTATTGCGCAGGGCAACACGCGTCTATCCTGAAAATTGGCGCCTAGCTCTTTATTATGCGTTGCGCGTTGGCCGTGGTCCATATCCCAACAAAACCGAAGCCGCAAATGTGATGCGCAAGTATTTCGATAGCCCGGATACGACGATTCCTGACCATATCCGTATGATCTATCGCAGCTTTGAAATCGATTCCATGCAGACGGAAACCGCTCTGGAAACCGTTTTGAACGACGTATTCCAACCGCAATTCAAAAAATTCCGTGCAAGCTTTTATACGAAAATTCTCAGACTCCTCGGTTACAGGGGCTTGATTGTCGATTACGACAAGGACGAAAACTATCAGAAAGTCAAAGCCCTTGTCGATAACATGGTTGATGGAAAAATCCCGCCCGTTGTCGTTTATAACCAGCTTCTCGCTATGAAAAAGGTTGAGGAACCTGTCGCGGATACAACTGCTGCTGATTCCACTGCAGCCGTTGTTGGAACAGCCGCGGAACCTGCTGCGGATACAGCCGCCCCCGCAAAATAAAAAACGATTCCGTGACAAGCACGGGATAACAATTAGAAAAAAGATTTGTTTATTGCTGTCATGGTGGTGTGACATGCTTTGCTCACAAAATGAGGATGAAAAAAAATATTCATTCTTTTACAAGATTTTTTCCTTAAAAAATGAACGAAATTATTCGTAAAAAACAAACTTATCAAAATGCTTGCTTTAAAATACATTTTTAGTACAATTGCAAAACTTTGCACAAAATAAATATATTTTATTGTCTTTTAACATAAAGATTTTATAGCAAACATTATTTTTGTCATGAAAAAAAAAGAAGTCTTTCCCTTTATCTTTTTTATAGCATTCGTAACGGGATGTAGTTCGGTGAATTTTTCCCCAACGCAAAAAATTACTCAAAAAACATGCCCCGCAAGTAAAAGCCGCAATAACGAAAGCGTAGAAAAACAATGCTGCATGAAGGATTCTTTAAATGTAATCGTTAAGCAAGACGATAAAGTATGTAAATCAGAAGAGAAGAATGATAGCATAATTAATGTAGAATCATCTACCACGAATATAAACCCATCTATAAAATATGCCCCGCAAAAAGGTTTAAAAATAAACGGTAAAATCGAAAAACAAGGAAATGAAGTCAATAATTCTGGCATGGGATGTTTTGGACAAAATTGTGAAATAAACAATTTTTATTTCGAAAATAAATCCAAAATAGATGAAAAGGATTGTCAAGAAAAAGAGCCGTTATCAAAAAGCGAACTAAACAATTTTACAAAAGAAGTATACTATTATTATTCAATCTTATTGTCATTAATTTTTGCTTTAATCTTTTTACTACATTATTTTGCACCTTTCAAAAAAATAAAAGAGAAATTAATAAGATACAAACGAAATAAAACGACAGACAACAATGAAAAAAGAGCCCCTTACGAAACCCTTTCGCCTTATATCAACAAAGAAATTCTTTCTGAGCAGACCAAAAAACAATTAGAGTTTGCGGTAGTCAATAAAAAAAAGCAAATAAAAAATATTGCTATTACGGGTCCTTATGGAGCGGGAAAAAGTTCTATTTGGGCTTCATTTTGTGATGTAAAAGGAATTTCCGAAAACGATCAAATTCAAATATCATTTGCAAATTTCAAAAGCAATTCCACTTCCAAAAAAGATCCAAGCGTTGTTGAAGCTGAATTAGAACGTGTTATCATTCAACAGCTCATCTACTCTAAAGAAAATAAAGATTTAAAACATTCAAATTTCAAAAAAATAGAAAATCCAGCTTGCTACATAATTGATATCAAAGCATTTCTTTATCTTTTTCTATTTTCCGCAACTGCATCTGTAATAATAAAAGTATTTTTCCCAGAAATTCTGGAAACCTCAATTCTATACCTGAAATACTTCTTCACCAATTATTATAAAACAGCAGTCTGTAGTGCAATAATCGCAGTATTAGTGTTATACCACGCAGCGACGTCAATCATTAATAAAGTACATAAAATCAAAGTTTCAAAGTTGTGTATTAACAATATAGAGTTGTCCTTTGACAAGGATAATTCACTTTTTGATAAATATTTAAATGAGATTGTCTATTTTTTTGAAGCTACAAAAAGTAAATTAGTCGTTATTGAAGATCTCGACCGTTTTGATGCCTCATTAAAAATTTTCACAAAATTAAGAGAGATTAATACTTTATTGAATAATTATCCGGCAATCAAAAAGACTGGAATAATCAAATTCGTATACATGATTAAAGATGATATTTTTTCAAAATATGAGCGTACAAAATTCTTTGATTACATTGTTCCTGTAATACCAACATTATCCGTCAATAACTCTGCAAGTATTTTTAAACATGAATTAGATCTTATAAACACGAACCTATCCGAAGACAATCAAATTGACCTCAACGAACAGTATTTAATAGACATTCAAGATTATCTCAAAGATTTTCGACTTTTAAAAAATTGTATAAACGAATTTCTTATATATCGAGACGAAATCAAAAAAATTGGATATGGATCGTTTGGCAATAAGTTAAGTGCGATTATCGAAGGACAGGATTTGGCTTACGTTGGTGAGCTTTTTAATAAAAAATTATTTTCTCTTATACTCTATAAGAATCTATTCCCAAAAGATTTTTCATACCTCGAAAAGAACGAAGGGGTCTTGTTTGATTGTTTAAACAAAATCGATGAAAATCTAAATATAGCAAAAGATAAACGCCCAAATAAGTCAATCAAAGAAATTCTCACAATCAATAATTCTCCAAAATCAAGGGCAAAGTTCGAAATAATTATCCAAAAGTTAAACGAGGAATACAACTACAATGATAAGGAATGTGTCGTTCCTGATTTATTATTGACTTTACTTATCTGTGGATATATAGAAAATGATTATGAAATGTATATAAAGAAATATGATGCTTCTATTCTCAATAAAAATGAACAAATGTTTTTACTAAATGTAAAAAACGATATTCCTGCATCTGGATATATAGAACTAAGAAATGATAAATTAGGTATAATCTGCAAAAGTATTAAAAGCTATCAATGGAACAGCCCTGGCATACTGAACAATACAATAATCGATTACATATTAACAGAAAAAGAACCTGATTCGGACAAGAAAGCGGCACAAATAATTGAAGCGATGCTCGATTTTGATGGAAAAAATATCCCTCCAAATAGATTTATTCCTCAGTATTTTGAACATTATGATCGATTGAATGATAATTCAGGCTTGTTTTTGGAAACCATTACTTTAGTTTTTTTAGACAAGAACAGCCATTCAGACAATAATCCTGAAACTGAGGGTGTCTCGGGATTTTACGATTCAATAATTTTTTTAGAGTATTTTTTCAATGATGTAAATGTAAAATACTTTATCAATTTTTTATATCATATTGACGAATATGAAGCCGTATCGTACAATACTTCAAGTGCAATAAATGAATATCTTGATTATGCGAACGAATCGTTTAAAGAAAGATTGTTTACTGAAAATGATGATTATGATACTCTAATAAGTTTGTTAGAACATAATGACATAACAATTATATTAACGCCCCAAATATGTAAAGAATTAAGAAAATATGGAAAGATATCATCAAAAATATACCGGGTCAATCAAAAAAACATTGATTTGCTTCTGAAAGAATTTGGTTTAAGTACAGAAGAAATGTTCTATTTAACAAGATGCCTTAATGAAGATAATTTAAAAGAAATAATCTTAGATAAAACATTCGAAACATTTAATAACGTTCTGTATAAATTCACTAATGTGGATGAAGAATATTTTGCATTAAAAATATTCTTTGATTCAAATAGCAAATCAAATAAAAAGATTTCCTCAGAAAGAAAAATTGAATATATAAATAAAATCCCCCCCCAAGTGGGAAAAGTTTGTGATATACAGTAAATACGTATCTTTCGATGACCATCTATCCGAAAATATAAAAGATTTTATGTGCTCTGATAATTCGGATCAAAAAATTTCTGATTCGCTAAAAAATGACAAGCCTGGCATAAAGGAATTCATAAGAGCCGTCATAAAGAAGTCAAATATAACCAACGATATTTTGCATCAATATTTTCTCCCCTTTTGGGAAAAATATGTTTCTATCCTTAGTTGCTATGACGAGAAAAGAAAACAAGAAATTCAGGAAATGGATCCTGAAAGAAATCATTTGCTTCAAAATTACATCATTGACAAAGTAAAAGACAAAACCAACGGTTTGACAAATGATTTTAGCGATATAATAAAAGAATCAATCAATACAATAGTTAATCTTATAATAAAGGATCTCGATTATTTTGAAAGGACTTATTTCGTAAGTAATTTTTCAGAGGAAACTGAACTTGAAAAAGTGACTTTAGAAACGGATGTAGAAAAAGCTGACAGTATAAAAGGTCTATTTATAAAAAACTTTAGCCCAAATTCAAAAATCGAAGAGAACGAACAAAGATTTAAATTGTATAAAAATGCCGGCCTGCAAATAAAGAATTCTTCATCATCTACTATAGTATTTTTGAATACAATAAAAAATCTATTAAATGGCATTATAAATAATATAAAGGTAATTGATTTACTAAAATTTAGCATCGTTAACATAAACTTGATAAGGGACAGATTCAAAAAAATTTGTGACACCATTATATTCACAAATGATTCATGGTCAATATTGTTGTATCAAAATTTTACATTCTGGGCAAATAAATTTATTATCTTCATAGAAGACAACACAACTGATCTTGGTTATCCGAATAGGGGCTTAAAAGAACCCGATAGGAACGACGAAAATATTGTTAAGGAAAGGAAAAAAGCGTACCAAGAAATTGTTCAGAAATTGAAATTTTGGGCAAAAGAATTAGACGAATATATAAAGGTATTCACCTAATAATTACCGCCCGCATTTTTCAGCTTTCTTTGGCAGTCCCATGAGCTCGAATGCGGTTTTGCAGCGGGCTAATAGCTTTTTCGATTCAGCGGGGTTGGATTTTTCCAGGAACTTTCCGCGGTGGTAAAGGATGTTTGCGGTTGTGTAAGGTATGTTTGCTTCAACAGATCTTCCTTCGGCCCTGCGGTAAATCGAATCTGCATTACCGGTTTTTTGCAAATCTGTTAAACGTGCTTCTGTCCAGAAATAAATTCCCGTATCGTCATCGGTTCTCTTGGCGACCATTTTGAGGGCCTGAGCCGCTTTTTCGCTGTTGTGGCTACCGGCATAGGCGATAGCGCATTCCGAGTAAAAGTTTCCTTGCAGTTGATCTTCGAGCTTGCCAATTTCTTTTTCGCTGGCGCTTTCGCAAAGAGAGACCGCTTCGGGGTATTTTTCAGAAGCGTTTTTCAAAGCGATTTTTGATTTGAGGAGCATGACTCGCGTGGTGCGGTCCAGTCCTTCATTTTCGATGTAATTCAAGAGCGAATCGGCCGTGTTGAATTCGAGATTCATGGTACGGACTTGCGCCATTGCAATGATAATGCGGGATTCAGAGCGCCTGTCTGCTTCTTTGCGGCTTGCAACGAGCGCGCGCTCCAATTGCGAATAGCCTTTAGCAATTCTTCCGGTCTTCAAGGACTTTTTCGCACGGTCAGCGAGCTTCCCGGATTCCGATGCGAACGATGTCACGGCACCGCTGAGGGCGATACAAAGGGCGAGCTTGATGGCGTTTCGAATTACCATGGCGTATCCTCAACAAAGGGTACAGAATCATGTTTAGGAATATCTTTCCTGAAAAGCCACATTTGCGACATGCCGTTCATCAAGTCGTCTGCACTTTGCAACGTGTTCTCGGTCGTATTTATAAAGTCCTGCAATCCGATTGTCATTGAGCTGAAATCTGTAATGAGGTTGTCCGCGCGGTTGACTGTAGAGTCCATGGACTTGAGGAGCGAGGTCACTTGGCCTGGCAGCGGTTTGAATTCTTCCATCATATTGCCAACGTTGTTTGTTACTTCGTTAGCACGGCTTACAAGGCGCGGGATGTCTGTTTTCATTGTATCCAACAGGTATGAAGTCTTGTTCAAGATTTTCTTTCCGATGTATGTAATGTCGTCAAGTCGGTACAATTGACGGTTTAAGTTGTCGTAGAGGGCGCGGGAGCCAAACAATGCACCCATGGTTGTTCCCGTGTCGAGAGCCATGGCGACTAGGTTGTCGGCGGCATCGATAAGGCGGTTTACACGGCCCAAAAGTTCATTTGCTGTTTCAATGACTGTTTCGATATCTTGGGCCGTGCCCGCGGGTAGAGCATCTCCGTCTTGCAAAACTCGGCCTTTGTTGTTCTTGATGTCGATGTTGATCACACGTGCCGAAATCAAGTTCTGGTCGCGGATGGCGTAAACCTTTGCACTGTCGGTAATCAGATTCTGGAACTCCTGACGGATAGTAAATTCCATGAACACGCCCTTACCGTCGTTGTTGATTTTCATGTCTGTAATTAGCCCCACGTCTACGCCGCTAATTTGCACGCGGGTTCCCGGTCTAAGGCCGAGGGCCTTTTCAAAAGTACTGTGGAGCTTGTATTCTTTAACCTTGATAACGCCGGATTCATTGAGGTAGTGGTAGAACACTAGCGAAAAAATCATGACAGCAACAGTGGTCACGACGCCGACCAAGAGGCCGGACATTTCCATCCAGTTAATCTGTTTAATCTTCTGAAATGCCATTACTTCCGTGAAATATAAATAGATTATATTGTCAAAATGAATCTAATTGAATTTTTTTGAGGAAATATGGAATTTTTTGAATTTTTGAATACTGCTGTAACGCCGTACCATACGGTGAGCTGTTTAAAATCACACTTTGAGGCGAATTCTTTTACAAATTTTAGCGGTAAAATCGAAACAGGAAAGGCTTATTTTGTGTGTCGTGGAGCCTCGATCATTGCGTTTCGCACTCCTAAAACGTGGGATGATGCATCGAAGTTCAAGATTGCACTTGCGCATACAGATTTCCCGACATTGAAGATTTCCCCGAATCCGGATTCTGTTTCGGCGGGCGTGTGTACGCTTCATACGGAGGTCTACGGTTCACCGCTCTATACGAGCTGGCTCGATCGGGATTTAGGTTATGCGGGAATGCTTGCCTATGTGGATGCGGCTGATTCCAGGACGCTCAAGACGAAGTTGTTCCGTGGCGAAAAGCTTTTTAGGATTCCGCAGTTGGCAGTTCACTTGAACCGTAACGTAAATCAGGATGGGCTCAAGGTGAATCCTCAAGTTGATTTTAATGCGTTGTGGAGTGGAGCCCCTGAAAGTGGTACTTCCGAAAATCGAAAGAACTTGTTCGTGAAGGCTCTTGAACGTGAACTCCCTGCAGGGGCGCGTTTGGTGGATTTTGATGTTCAGTTGTTCGATGCTCAGTCTGCAAATCGTGGCGGTTTTAACGACGAATGGATTTACTCGGGAAGGCTCGATAACTTGAGCAGTTGCCATGCCATTGCCGAAGCGATTGTAACGGCGGAATCAAATGAGCACGATTGCCTTGTCGCGTGCTTCTTCAATAACGAAGAAGTCGGTTCGACAACTCGCGAAGGTGCCGCCGGCAACTTCTTGAAAAGTGTATTGGATGAAGTATTTGCAAAAATGCCCCATACCTCAAAGCGAGCCTGCGAGCGCCCCCATACCTCATACCTAGTGGAGTCCATTGCATTGTCTATTGACATGGCCCATGCGGAACACCCGAACCATACGGAAAAGCATGAACCGAATCATGCACCGTTGTTGGGCAAGGGCATTGTGCTCAAGGCGAACGCACAAAAGCGCTACGCAAGTGATTTGATGAGTTCTGCCCAGCTCCGTTTATTATGCGAACAGGCAGGCATCCCGCTTCAAGTATTCATTACGCGAAACGACATGCCGTGCGGCAGCACAGTCGGCCCGACGATTTCTGCAAATCTCGGGATCCCGACGGTGGATATTGGCGAGCCCATGCTCAGCATGCACAGCATCCGCGAGATGATGGCCGCAAGCGACCACGCGGATATGATTAAGCTCGTTAAAGAACTTTACCGCTAAACAAAATGGCTGTTCTCGCTTTCTTTGAAGGCGAGTTTTTTATTTGCTTTTCGTTTTGCTGAAAGCTAGTGCAACGGGCTTTTCAACAATGTATTTGAAGATTATCGCGACTACCAAAGCTACGCCAAAAACGGTGAGAGCGAAGCTGATGTAGTATGCGGCGGCATCGAAGAATGTCCTTGCGCTATCGAACTTGCTAATAAGTTCTCTTTGCCATGTTCTTGTGGCTCCGATGACCAGCATATGGAATAGGTAGATTGCAAACGTGCACGACCCGATGTAGTTGATGATGCGGGCGGCAATGCTATTGGCTTTGATTATTTTGCCCAGTGCATAGACCGTGATAAACATCCCTATTGCTGTTATAAAGCAAGGCGAGCATTGGAGCCAGCGGAAGCGATTGTTGACGTATCCGTATTCGGTGAACATGTAATTTTGCAGGCCGAACTTGATGAAAAATCCGAGCAAATATGTAATGACGCCGATGGCAAAAAGTTTCTTTTGGCGTTCGTCGAATTTGCGGATGAAAAGCGAAAGTTCATACCCGAGAATGAGGAATATGGTACAGTATCCCCAAAGGAATTTGTCGAGATCGAACATGCTCATTTTAAAGAAATATTGAATGTCGACAAGCACGGCGCCAGCAATGGCGATGCCGAGTAAAGTGCGCCTTAATTTGTTCTTTTGCGGATTGTCCTGGCAAACGAAAGCGAGCATCGGGAAAAAGAAAATGAAAGACATGTAAGTACAAATGTACCACAGATGGTCGCCTGGCGCTAACCTGAAAATGAATCTTCCAAGGTAATCCCAGTCTGCATTTGCAATGGAGGGCAAATGCTCCGTAAAATAGCGGTAGAAAATGCTAATAAGAATATAGACGATGGTCGGTATGTAAACGCGCGACAGGAATGATTTTGCCTTGTGGGGGAATACTTGGATAATGTCGGAATCGCTTTTGATTCTCCCGAATAAAAAGAATCCCGTGACCAAGAGGAATAGCGGAACATCGTCTGCGATAAATGTCGAGAATGCGAGCCTTCCGCTTACAATGGCGTTGCTTTCTACAACTCCGAGCTGGCTATGTGCCATAATCACAAGTAGGCAGGCGATAATTCTAACGAGTTCAATAGAATGGTCTTTGCTCTTTATTTCGGGCATCTTTAATCCTTCTCCTTTATTCATGCGCTGAAATTTAAAAAATGGGAACAATGTAAATGGCAAGCGTTTAAAAGATTTCTATAATTCATGAACCAATTCACCAAAAAAAGTAATATGCAAAACATCTCGAAAGAAATTGATAATTTTTTGACGCCTGACGATACCAAAATCATGAAGGGGATTGCGATTATCTGCATGCTCCTACATCATCTTTGGTTTTTCCCGAATCGAATCCCTGGCGGTGCGTTCCCAAGTTTGTTTGACATATTCAATATCCCGGCGGTCAGTTATTTCGGAATTTTTGGCAAAATTTGCGTTCCGATGTTTTTCTTTTTTGGCGGATATGGCGTTTACAAAAGCTCCTTTGGAAAACCGTACGATATCGTAGGGCGCCTTAAACGGCTCTATTTTGCTTATTGGAAAGTTTTTCTTGTTTTTGTTCCGATTGGATTTTTATTCTTTTCTTCCCAGACGCCTTATTGCACGGATCCGTTCATCTATACGCGATTCGATAATTTTGCGCTTAGGGAGTTCTTTTCGAACTTTATTGGTTTCACTTCGACGTACAACAGGGAATGGTGGTTCCTGATAAGTTATGTATTTGCTTTGGTGACGTTCCCATTTGTGAGATTAATTATCGATCGTCATTCTGCACGAGTCAACATTTTTATCGCGATTATTGTTTCTTTGATGTTTGCTCACATTTTCCCTGGCTTAAAACGCGTCGAGGCTCTTGGCACTCTTGGAAATAGCCACATGTACCTCAGATTTTTCTGCCAGATTGCGCCGTATGCCGCTTGCTTCTGGATGGGCGCCGTTGTTGCGAGGAACGGACTTCTCGATCGCTTGAACAATTCCGCAAAGCAACACGGGCTGTTGAGCCCTTTGACCGACATCGCTATTTGGTGCCTTGTTATTGTCATGCGCCAGAATGAAGTGGGTGATATTTTCGACATCTTCTTTATTCCGGTTTTGACGGTGGCGAGCATGGATTTGTTGAGCCGTATAAAGTTCCTGAAAAAAGGAATTTGGTATATCGGCCGCCAAAGTACGTCGATGTGGCTTATCCATTCGTTCTTCTGCTATTACTTTGGATTGCCCGCAAAAATTGTCACTGCGACAGGATTGGCAATTCCGTCCCTTTTGATTCTTATAGCGATGACTTACATTGCATCGGTGATTTTGGGTTATTTCTGGAAAGGTGTTGGTTTTGTTTTTCGAAAGGCGAATGCCGTGAAAATCAGTTTTAATCGTTCGGGAGCATCTTGTGAAAAATAAGGCTATTCAATATTTCTTGATTTGGGGAATCATCTGCCTCCTTGCAAACTTGTTCTGCTCGAATGCGGCCGCCTTCGGTGGCGACCAGAATTATTGGGTAGATTGGGTAAAGCAGTTGTCGAAAAATGGGCTTGAGCGCTTTAATGGCAACTATCCTCCGCTTTACGTTTTTTGGCTGTGGGTCGTGGCGCAGGTCCATAACCTGGCGAACATCCCGATAGAAAAGGGAACGCTCATCAAGTTCTTCTGCCTTTGGCCTGTATTCTTTGGCCATGTGGCGCTTGTGGATTTGGCGAGCCGCTTGGTGGCGCGCTTCAATCTGCCGAAGATTTCCGCGCATTTGGCACTTGCTTTTGTGGCGCTCAACCCGGCGCTTTTGCTTGATGGCCCGATTTGGGGACAGGTGGATTTGTTCCCTTGTATTTTTGGAATTGCAGCTCTTTATTGCGTTAATTTCCGCGGCTTGCTCAAGTACGCTTCGATGTTCTTTGCGCTTGCGTTACTTGCAAAGTTCCAGATGATTTTGTTGCTCCCGATTTTCGGCGGTATTTTCCTTCGTCGCTATAAGCAGTCCTGGCGCGGGCTTCCGCTTATGGCTGTTGCGATTGCGCTAGTGTTCTTGCCGTTTATCGTGGTGGGGAACTTGTCGGGCCTCTTGACTCACGCTTACCTGAACACGACGGAACAGTACCCATTCTCGACCTACAATGCCGCAAACATTTGGATGTTCTTTGTCGGCAATACAAGTCGCGATGCGAATCCGCTTTTTGGACTTTCTCCTGAAGGTATCGGATTCTTGCTTTCGCCGTCGTGGATCGGAAAAATTTTGTTCGTCATTGTTTCGGCATATGTGTTGAAGTGCGCGCTCTTTGCTAAAACGCTCCGTCGCACATTCCAGCTTGCCACTTGGGAAGCTTTTGCGTTTTTCCTTTTGCTCCCGGGCATGCACGAACGTTACTTGATTTACGCTGTTCCGTTTGCTTGTGTGTGGCTTGTGCTCGACATGAAAAAATCTTGGATTTGGTCTTTGCTCATCACTTCCATTTGCGCGATGAACATTTCCATGGTCAATGGATTCAAGGGTGCCGACTTGTGGGTTCCGGTTTCGGGCCTTGCGATACTCATTTTTATCGCGGGCATTGTGCATAACTTTGCACCGCGAGCATTCCCCGCGTTGATTGAAAAGTTGAACCGTATTCCGTTCCCGCGATTTACGCCGTACGTCGTGCTTGCGCTGTTCCTCTTCCCGATGCTCATTTCCGAGATTGTTGGGCTGATGCCGGTGAATATTGAACTCCAGCCGAACCAGTTCTATCTTACCGATTTGCCGATTGACCATTACACACAACAGTACGGTAATCCGCGTAAGGGGCGCGCGGTCGATGGTAATACGCTCACGGTCAGGGGCCAGCAATACAAGAATGGCATTGGAACGCATGCCAATTCTGAATTGTTCTTCAAGATGCCTGCCGACGCCGATTCCTTGGAATTTGTGGTTGCTGTTGATGATGAAGCCGGTGGCGGCGGCTCTGTACGCTTTATCGTTGCAACCCCTGAAGAAACGCTTTGGAAGGGCGATGTGGTCTTTGGCAATAGAAAGCCGCAATCGGGTAAAGTTTATATCGGCGGTAAGAGCACCATCATTCTCAAGGCTGACGCTGATGGCGATAACGCTTATGACCATGCGGATTGGCTGAACATCATCGTGACGAAGAGGAAATGATGGACAAGGTTCTTGCTTGGTTGAAATCGTTCGATATTGCAAAAATTACGGCGGCGCAAATTGCATTGGCGATTGTTTTGCTGCTAGGCTTTTTTGCGCGAATCTATATGTTCGGTTCCGTGCCGGGCGACATCAACCAGGACGAAGCTTTTGCAGGGTACAATGCCTATACGCTTTTGCACCATGCGACTGATTCCTATGGTTACCGCATGCCGGTTTACTTGACCGCCTGGGGCTCTGGCATGAACGCGCTTGAATCGTATTTGATGATTCCGTTTGTGGCGATTTTCGGTTTGCATGTTTGGGCGATTCGATTGCCGATGCTTCTGGTGGGGCTCTTGTCGCTGGTGGCGGTTTACTATCTAGTGCACCGCTTTTCGAGCGAACGCATGGCTTTGGCCGCAACGCTTTTGCTTGCGATTTCTCCGTGGCACGTGATGCTTTCGCGATGGGCGTTGGAATCGAACCTTGCACCCGGATTTGTGCTGTTCGGTCTTTTCTTTTTTGTGAAAGGTCTTGAAAAGCCGAAGTTCCTGATAGCGTCGGCGGCGTTCTACGGGCTCTCGCTTTATGCGTATGCGACCATCTGGGTGGCGGTTCCGTTTATCGTTTTGATGGGCGTTCTTTACGGATTTTGGACAAAGTCAATACACAACAATCGTTACACTTGGATTTCGCTTGCTGTGCTTTTTGTGCTTGCGCTTCCGTTGGAGCTTTTCATGCTCGTCAACAAGGGCGTCATTGATGAAATCCGTTTGCCGTTCATCAGCATTCCCAAGTTGGTTTATTTTAGAGCGAGCGAAATTTCATTCCAAAAGATTCCTGAAAATTTCATGAATCTCTGGAACATCCTGAAGAATCAATCGGATGGCCTCCCTTGGAATTACATGAGAAACTTTGGACTGTTCTATCCGGTGACGCTAGCGTTTTTCTTTGTCGGGCTTGTAGAAAATGTTTGGCAGGCGGTTCGTGATGTCCGCGCACGCAAGCTGGGACTCTCTGTTTTTATGCTCGTTTGGTTGCTTGCCGCGTTTGCTATTGGCATTTTAATCAGTGTCAATGTGAACCGCGTGAACTTGATTTTCATCCCGATTATCGTCATGGCGGCGCAGGGAGTTGTTTTGGCTTTTAGCTATATCCATCCCAAGTTGATTTACGTGCCGCTCGTAGCGTACCTCTTGAGTTTTGCAAATTTCGAGAGAGAATATTTTACGACGTACAAGGACCAAATCGCTTCGAATTTCTGTGAAGGCGTTGGCGAGGCGATGGATTTTGCTCAATCACTGGTGAAACCCGGTGGCAAGATTTATGTGGACCCGAACGTGAGTTACCCGCGTGTGCTTTTTTATGGCAAGGTGGATCTAAATTCATACCTGTCGACTGTCCGCTACATTAATTTCCCGAGCGCATTCCTCTATGTGCATGAATTTGACCGCTATCTCTTTACATTTGACTTGGGCCGAATTGATGGACATGCGATTTACCTTTTGGAAAATAAGGATTCTAGGCTTTCAATGTTTGAACAACAGGGATTTTCTGTACGAAATTTTGGAAAATATATTGTTGCCTATCCCGCAAAATTACTCTGAGAAGTTGAAATTTGATATATTGGTGTTCGAAAAAAGAGTTGAAGAAGTTGAATATGCGAATTTCTACTGTTTTTAAGACATGTTCATTGGTGATGCTTATGACCGTGGTGGGCTTTGCAAGGCCCATTAACGATGGCAATAAGCTGTATGCCGCTGGCGACTATGCCGGTGCGCTCGAAAAATATATGAAGGCCCGCGAGGCCGAACCCGCAAATCCGATGCTGTTCTACAACATTGGAACGTGCCAGTACAAGCTTGGAAATTTCGAAGAAGCTAAAAAGGAACTCGAAAGTGCCGTGCGCATGCCGGATAAGGCTATGGCCGCCAAGGCCGCTTACAATTTGGCGAATACGCATTTCCGCGTTGGTGAAAAGGCGCAAGAACCGAGTGCCCGCATTGCCGCTTGGCGCGAATCTGTTGCTTACCTGAAAAAGGCAATCGACTTGGATAACGATTTTGAAAATGCCAAGAAGAACGTGGAAATTGTCCAGCGCAAACTCAAGGAAGAACTCGACAAGCAAAAAGAAAACAAGGACCAGAATCAGGACCAGAACAACGATCAAAAGCAGCCGCCGCTGAGCGAAAAGGCAAAGCAGGTCTTGGCCCGCGCTCTCCAACTTTGCAAAGATGGCAAGTATGCCGAAGGCAAGCAAATGCTTGAAAACTTGATTGCCGAAGATGAAACTGCTGGCCAGCTGAGCGGTCACGTGCAACGTATTGATGATATTATTGAAATTAAAGCCGGTCGCAAGCCCAAGACGAAGATTGACGCCAGCAACACCGACAATGACTTGGAGGTGATCTAATGCTCCATAGAGTTGATAGTTCGGAGTTACTAGTTACTAGTAAAACTCAAAAAAGTGAAATTTGTCATTCCCGCGTAGGCGGGAATCTAGGTGCAATTCTTGTGTCTATCGTGTTGTTCCTCGCCGTATCTGCATTTGCGGCTCCGAAGTCAGCAAGCGCTTACTACGGCGATGCCGCGTTCCAGTACATCGAAAATCGTTTGCCGACAGCAGAAATTACTTGCAACGAAGGCTTGCAATACTACCCGAACGATCAGAAATTGCAGATGCTTCTCGACCGTATTCACGAAGCGAAAAACGAGCAGCAGAACGAAAATAAGAAGAACGATCCTAAGAACGATCAGAATCAGAATAATCAAAACCAGGATCAGAATCAAGACAAGCAAAATCAAGATCAAAACAAAGATCAGCAAAATCAGCAGAATCAGGATCAGCAAAATCAAAACCAGAATGGCGACCAGAGTTCTTCTAGCGCTCAGAATGACCAGAATCAAGATAAGCAGGATCAAGGTCAGAATGGTGGTCAGTCTAGCAGCAGCCAGTCGCAAAGCTCCGACAGCAATGGCGGTGCAGGCGAACAGCCTCAACAACCGGAACAGTCCGAAGGCAATTCTAGCGACAGCAACGGTTCAGATCAAGAACAAGAGCAGCCGCTCGCGCCGGGTGAATTGACTCCTGAAGAAGCTGCCCAGCTCCTCAAGGACTTTGACGAACAAAACGGCGAACGCAAACCATGGAAACCTGTCCGCGGTCAAGTCCGCCCCGCTAAAGACTGGTAAGCCGAGAGTCGCGACGGCAACGATTCAACTAATTAATAGCCAACTTGTCATGCCCGCCACTGAGCGGGCATCTCCTTTAGTAACCTTTATTAGCGATTCTACAACTCAAGTAAATAAATTTTCACTTTGTACCCACTTTTACTTGTGTAACGCTTAAAAAAATTGTACATTAAGTAAGAGCAATTTAATAAAGAGGATATATGAAAAAAGTTTTTGCCGTTCTCCCTGCAGTCGCCCTTGCTTTGACAGGTTGCGTGTCGTCTTCCGATGATTCCAACTCCGCTGCACCGGCTCCGGCTGCGCTCCCGACTGATTTTATCGTCACCGAAATGGGCGAATATAGCTATGCTACCGATGGATCTCTGGAAGTTACCAAGGCGACTTGCACGGATTATGCAAATGAAGTTGTGTGGAAAAAAACTACGCATAATGGCTCCTTGACGGATGCCGGCAATGGCACGGCTCAAATGGATTTGGGCGATGGCGCTGGTAAGAATACTTATGAATTTAGAGTGGCCGCCGGTGAACAATTCCCGGAAGGCAATTTCTACAAGAGCTCAACTCTCAACAATCCGTTGATTCATGGTGTTGTTCTTGAAGACCCGTATTACAGCGATGTTGTATATATCAATACGGATTGCGTTTTTGAAAACTTTGGTGAAATGCAAGAAACGCTCTCCCTGATTGCAGGGGTGCCGAAGAGTTCCATCAGCATGAGCTGCAAGACACTTAGTATCGAAGGTCTTGAAATGACTTATGTCTCTCATACGCAGGGGTCTATTGAATATACGGTGTCGTATGCTGGCGTGACAAGCAATGTCAAGCAGACTTTCCGTTATGCATTTGTTGAAAACGACTGCCGAAAGGCTTTCAAGGATTATCAGCAGGAATATGAAAGTGGCGAAACGCAGGACTTCTTCAATTTTGATCTCTATGATCAGGATATCTCCGCTTCTTCCGAATTCACTGACTTGATTAGCAATTTCCATAATAGAACGGGTCTTGCCAAATCTGCTGCAACACCGACGATGACCGAAAAACAAATCAAGGATATTCTCCGCGCTGTCGGATCTAAGCTCCGCCGCGGCAACAAATAATCTCCAACAATCGAGTAATGTAAAAAAGCGCTCCGCAATTGCGGAGTGCTTTTTTTAGAATGTCCAGACCATACCGAAGATTCCTAAACCCATCAATCCAAGTCCTCCTATTGCCATTAAGGCTTTGTCCTGAGGACTGTTGTCTCCTATAGATGAACATCCTATGATTGCAAATAGCAGTCCGCCTATGGTAAGTCCGATGGAGGTTCCTGCAACTAGAGCTTTTGAAGGGTTGAATGTGTTTGATGTGTCCACATTCGATGCCATGGATCGGTCTTCTTTTACGGCATAAACTTGTGGTGGTGTGAGCGACACCGCAAATGTGCTTGTCGTCAGCAGAGAAAGGCTGAGTATGAGAATTGCTAAAAATTTCATGCGTAGAATTTAATATTTGCCTGTATTTTTTTGCCGATAAATATCAAAAAAACGGATAAGGAGCCAAATATGGCGTTCAAAGAACATTGATGGCCGTTTACGCCAAAAGAAAAATGTTGCAATATTCTGTTTATTATAATACATTATTGTTATGCGTATATGGAAATTCTTTTTGGGGATGGCATTTTTGCTTGCCTTTTTGACCCCGTCTTTTGCTGCGGTGGGCTTTACTGCTAGGCCTTCGACGAACGGCAAACTTCATGTCGTGGGGACGGAACTTCACGATGAACACGGGAAAATGGTTGTGCTCAAGGGCGCGAGCACTCACGGGCTTACATGGTTCCCGAAATACGTCAATAACGGCCTTTTTAAGCAACTCAGCGCGGAATGGAATACGAACCTCATTCGCCTTGCGATGTATTCCGATGACTATGTGCATGGCGACCGCAAAAAGAATCTCGAAATTTTGCGCAAGGGTGTTGAATATGCTATCGCAAACGATATGTATGTGATTGTGGACTGGCACATTCTCAAAGACAATAACCCGAACGAGAATCTCGCCGAAGCGATTGACTTTTTTAACCAGATGGCGAAAGAATATGCGAATGTCCCGAACGTGATTTTTGAAATTTGCAATGAGCCAAACGGAGACTGCACTTGGGAAGATATCAAGGAATATGCGAGCCTCGTCATTCCCGTAATTCGCAGGCACAAGCCCGATGCGTTAATCCTTATCGGCACACCGAACTATTCCCGTGAAATCCAGTTCCCGGCAAAGGACCCGGTGAACTTTGATAATGTCATGTACTCGTTCCATTTTTACGTTTCGTCGCACAAGGAAGATTTCCGTACGAAGCTTCGCGATGTTATTCGTCAAGGAGCGCCGATCTTTATTTCTGAAAGTGGCCTCAGCGAAGAATCGGGCGATGGAAAAATTGATTTTGAAAGTGCAAAGCTTTGGTACGCCTTGCTCGATTCCTTGCACTTGAGTTATACGGTATGGAGCCTTTCGAATAAGGAAGAAGAATCCGCAATGATCAAGGACGATTCCCGTGCGGTGGAATCGTTGACGGATGACGATTTGACACTTTCTGGGCAATTTGCGAGGGCGCTTTTCCAGGGACGTGATGCCGATGGAATTTCGCTTGTTTATAGTCCGGTATCGAATTTCAAGATTCTAGCGCGAACGGAACCCTACATGGTCTGGGTTATCTTTGCGGTACCTGTGTTTGCCGTTCTTATCATTGTATTTGTAATTCTTAAGTTCCAAAAACGTTTTAAGGATAAAAGAATTTATACGTATGATGACTTGCTCAAATATAGCGATAGCGCTGCGGCGAAACAGTTTAATGCCAAGCCGGGAAAAGTTATTTTAGGGGATTTATTCCTCTTCTTGAGTACGTTTTGCACGCTAGTTTACCTTTGCTGGCGCGTGGCGTGTTCTATTCCGTTTGCGTATGGTTGGATTGCCGTTGTTGGTAGTATTGTGTTGCTCGTAGTTGAAATTTTGGGCTTTGGAGAATCGCTCATTCATTACAGTGGCATGCTCAAGTTGCGTGATCATCCGTTGCCCGAAATTGCAGATGAAGATTTTCCTGATGTCGATATATTCATTTCGACGTACAATGAACCAGTAGAACTTTTGCGCAAGACGATTATTGGCTGCAAGTTCATGGAATACCCGGACAAATCGAAAGTCCATATTTACTTGTGCGATGACCACCGCCGCTCGGAAATGCGAGTGCTTGCCGAGGAACTTGGCGTAAATTATTTTGACCGCCCGGATAACGAAGGCGCAAAGGCAGGGAATTTGAACGCTGCACTTGCGCGTAGCCATTCCCCGTATGTGGTAACGTTTGATGCCGACATGATTCCGCAACGCAAGTTCTTGCTCAAGACGATTCCATACTTTATTGATGCCGAGCGGATCAATGCGAACTTGCCTGAAGAACGCCGTCGCCCGCTCGGTTTTATCCAGACGCCGCAAAGTTTCTATACGCCCGATGTTTTCCAACACAATCTTTATGCAGAACGGATTGTCCCGAATGAACAGGACTACTTTTATGACGTGATTGAAGCGGCTAAGACTTCGAGCAACAGCGTTATTTATGGTGGCTCGAATACGATTCTTTCGCGTAAGGCGCTCGAAGATATTGGTGGATTTTATACAAAGTCTATCACGGAGGACTTTGCAACGGGCATGCTGATTGAATCAGCGGGGTATGTGAGCCTTGGGCTTTCCGAAGCGCTTGCGTCTGGCGTTGCGCCGTCTTCGTTCCAAGAACATGTGCAACAGCGCACCCGTTGGGGGCGCGGCGTGATTGCAACTGCAAAACAGTTAAAATTTGTGCGTAATCGCAAGTTAAGTGTTTCGCAAAAGTTGAGTTATTTGAGTTCCGTGCTTTATTGGTTCTCGCCGCTCAAGAATTTGATTTACTTGATTTCGCCGTTGATGTTTGCGGTATTCTGCATCCCGATTTTTAAATGCACGTTGATTGACCTTGCTCTTTTCTGGTTGCCGATGCACTTGTTACAAATTATAGCGCTCCGTATTACGAGCCAAGGCAAGATTTCTGCGCAGTGGAGCGGTATTTACGAGACTTCCGTGATGCCATTCCTCTTGTTCCCGATTATCAAGGAATCGCTTGGAATTACACTTTCGACATTCAAGGTGACCAAGAAAGAAAAGTCGAGCACTCGCCGCGTTATCGACAAGCGGAGTCTTATGCCGTTTGCTGTTCTTCTGGTGCTCACGCTTGCGGGAATTGTGCGCATGACGTATCTGATGGTGGCGTTTGAATACATCGGTATTTTGGCTGTGCTGTTCTGGCTGATCCGCAATACTTACTATTTGACGATGTGTTTGTTCCTTGGTGTAGGCCGCGATTCCGATGGCGAAAACGTGAAAGTGTTTGCTGCCGAATTCATCACGCTTTTCAAAGGCGATGGGCAACAACTCGAAGGCGTGACGACCAAGCTCACGGAACATTCTGTCGATATTTTTACGGATGAAGTTGATGTCCTTTATTTAGGAGAATCGGTTGCACTTGAAATTTCTAATGAGGCTTATGATTTGAAAATCAAGGGAGCGATTGTCTCTATCCGTCATTCTTATAATCCAAAAGTTCCGAGCGTTTATACGGTCGAGGTTCTTGATTTTGCAGGGCAGAAAGATGAGTATGTGCAAATGCTTTACGATCGCACTCCGACTTTACCGCAGCGTTTGCGTCTAAGAGATGATTACTTAGGCAATCTTTGGAAAAATCTTGGACAAAGGATTATAAAAATTTAGCGGACCATTGGTGCCCGTGTCATTAATGTTGAAAAATAGGTTTTGTCTATATAGGAGAAAATTGGTAATGAAATACTCGCTTTGTTTTTAATTGCTTTTTTTATGCTAAAAAGCGGCATTTTTGATTTGCGTAGGCGGCTTTTTTGTAAAATCTTTTTGTGAAATTGATATATATTTATAAACAACTCACCCCAAAACGGCTGGGAGCATCTATATGAATTTTGATCAATTATTGTCGGACCACAGAGGTAAGGCTTGTATTATATCTGTTGAATATTTCCCTGATGGATCGTATGGGAATATTCGCGTTGTTGCTGGTAACAAGGCTCATTGTGCCGACATCGAAGCCCTGACCCATCAGCCGTTTGTTCCGGGCTGCCCTTACGAGGCTTGTTTCCCGAAGAATCCGAATTTCGAAGATCACTGCTATCATTGTGCGCGCGAAGGCAAGCCAATTCATGCTTATGTGAATCTTTATATGATGAATCTGTGGCTTAACATGTTCCTGTTGCCGCTGGATTCTGATAAAGAAAATATCGGTTATTGCTTTTATTGCTACGACGTCGCCCCCAAGGCAGACTCTTCTGCGATGGCAGACCTTTCTGCAGAAACGGCGTCGGATGTGCTGAAGGCTTGCATCAAACTGCGTGGCTCGGATGATATCAGGCAGGCGTTCCAAGATGTTATTGGAGATATCCGTGAAATTTGTGGTTCTGATCATTGCTGCATTATGCTTGTGGATAATGAAAAGAAAATTTGTACAAATTTTGCAGAATCGATTCGCCCTGGCTCGTCCTTGCTCCCGTTATCGAACTACATAGATAATTTTTATGAAATTGTAAAAACGTGGCCGGACACATTGGATGGCAGTACGTGCCTCATCCTGAAAGATGAACATGATATGGAAAAGTTGCGGGAACAAAACCCGCTATGGGCTGCATCGCTTGAACAGACGAACGCCCATAGTGTCGTGTTATTCGCTCTCCGACATGGCAAGCAGCATCTCGGTTATATGTGGGTGCTTAATTTTAATGTCGCCGAGGCCATAAAGATTAAGGAAACTTTGGAAGTTACGACGTTCTTCCTTGCTTCTGAAGTGGCTAGCTATCAGCTTATGAATAAACTAGAAATCATGAGCACGATTGATTCCTTGACAAATGTCAAGAATAGAAATGAAATGAACAATCGTGTCGACTTGATTGTTGAAGGTAGCGAGCCTGTACCGAAAGCCGTGCTGTTTGTGGATTTGAATGGTCTCAAGCGTGTGAACGATGAACAGGGACACAGCGCTGGCGACCGCATGTTGCGTGAAGCGGCTTCGATATTGCAAGCTGTATTCCACGATGGTGCTGTTTACCGTGCTGGTGGCGACGAATTCATGATTCTTGTAAACGAAATCGAAGAAGATGAACTGCAAAATCGTGTTGCTCGTGCTCATTTCTTGTCGGGAAAAACGGAAGATGTTCGTTTCTCGATTGGTATTTGCTATGGCAAGAAGGATATTCGTAAAGCCATGCGCCTTGCTGATGAACGCATGTACGCTTTCAAGAACGCGTACTACGAAGCACATCCTGAATTGAAGTACAGATAACAAAGTAATCGAAGAAAAATATAATTGCAAAAGATTTTGCCCCCTATTACGAATAGGGGGTATTTGTGTAGTAATGTTTTCTTTTGTATATTTTAGGCGATGCTTGCCGCTCTTCTCAAGATGACTCGCCCCGTCAATATCGTAATCGCCGTGATTACGTTGCTTGTTGGTTATGAATTGCTTGGTGCAAACTATTCTTACTTTATTGTGATTACGTATGGCGATTCTGTATTTCGCCTTGGATGGTTAATACAGGCGCTCGGGTTTGCTTTTGCTATTGGCTTTGCAAACATTCAGAACGACGTTTTGGATTTGGAAAGCGACAAGATGAACCGCCCGGAACGCCCGCTTGTGACTGGAAAAGTTCCGGTCAGGGTTGCACGTAGGGCTTGGATTGTCATGTTTGTCTTGATGCTTTTCTGCGGGCTCTTCGATACCATTTTGCAGAATCTCGGATCGATCGAGATTCAGATAGATAAGCTGGATGTTGTCTACCATTCAAACAAACTTTGGAATGGCTTTGTTGCCGCCACATCACCGCTTTGGTTTTTCGTGCTTCTCGGAGCGCTCCTGATTGCTTACAACAGGTGGCTCAAGCATATTCCGCTTATAAAGAATATGACGGTTGCGATTTTGTGTACGACTCCTTTGCTTTTTGCGCTACAGAATTTCTACAGCTTTCTGCACCCGTTCCCCGAAAATTTTGTCTCCAGTATTTTTCCTGCAATCGGCTTTGCGTTCTTGCTGACGTCCGCACGTGAAATCTACAAGGACTTGGAAGACGAAACAGGAGACCTCAAGGCGGGTATTATGACGTTCCCGCTTATAGCAGGTGCCGCAACTGCGAGGCGTCTTGCCGGAGCGATTGTCCTATTTACCTGGATTTCGCTACCAATCCCGGTGTTCTTTTGGGGAATGCAACCGCTGTTCTTGTATATCACGGGCATAGTGCTTACGCCTTGCTTTGCCTATGTACTTTACCAAGCTCACAGGAAAAATTACAGGCGAGCCCAAACCGCTGTGAAAATCGGGATGTTCCTGGGCTTGATGGCGCTCCTTGCGAGCCTGTAGTGGCTTATAACTTTTGCGGTGCACTCGATGCCCGTATTTTAATTTTATTGTTAGGTGAATTTTTGTGCAGTAAAATTCTATATTTAGAATATGAGACTGCCTCGTGAAACTCGTACTTATGTAGCAATCGACTTGAAGTCGTTTTTTGCGTCTGTGGAGTGCGTGTTGCGTGGACTTGACCCGCTGACGACGAACCTGGTGGTTGCCGATGCGAGCCGTACGGAAAAGACGATTTGCTTGGCCGTAACGCCTAGCCTTAAGGCGTATGGAATTCCTGGGCGTGCGCGCTTGTTCGAAGTTATTCAGAAGGTGCGTGAAGTCAAGCGACGGACGGGCGAAGAAATCCAGTACATTGTGGCGCCTCCGCAAATGGCGAAGTATGTGGAATATTCTACCCGCATCTATGAAGTTTATTTGAAATACGTGAGCGAAGAAGACATTCATGTTTACTCGATTGATGAATGTTTTATCGACTTGACGCATTATCTTTCGCTGTATAAAAAGTCGGCACGTGAACTGGCAAAGGATATGATCCGCGATGTGCTTGAAACGACGGGGATTACAGCAACGGCGGGCATCGGGACAAACCTTTATCTTTGCAAGATTGCGATGGATGTGATGGCGAAGCATGTATCGCCGGATGCAGATGGCGTGCGCATTGCGGAACTTGATGAGATGACGTACCGCAGGGAACTGTGGAGTCATCGGCCGTTGACGAGCTTTTGGCAGTTGGGCCGCGGCATTGCGGAGCGCTTGGAACATTGCTATTTGAATAATGGTCGTGGCATCTTTACGATGGGCGACCTTGCGCGTGTGAGCGTCAAGAATCCCGATGCGCTTTACAAGATGTTTGGCGTGAATGCCGAAATTTTAATTGACCATGCATGGGGCTATGAACCATGCGGGATTGCCGAAATCAAACGGTATAAATCCAAGACGCATAGCATTGGCGGTGGGCAGGTTTTAAGTTGTGCGTACGACTCTGCGAAAGCGAAAATTGTTATCCGCGAAATGGTCGATACGCTGGCGCTCGACCTTGTTGAAAAAGGTCTTGTGACGAATGGCCTTACGCTCCATGTGGGCTACGACCGTGAAAATGTGGATAAAGGAATTTATCATGGCGAGACTGTTGTTGACGGTTATGGCCGTACAATTCCAAAACCGGCACACGGAACCGCACCGCTCATGAATTACACGTCGTCGGCATCGACGATTGCCGAAGCGGTGATGAAGCTTGCCGACCGCATTATGAATCCGCAGCTCACGGTGAAACGCTTGAACTTGACGGCAAATAATGTTTTAAGCGCGACGCAAGAGAGTTATGACTTGTTCACGGATGTGAAAAAAGTCGAACGCGAAAAGAAGATGATGCTTGCGCAAATAGCCATCAAAAAGCGCTTTGGCAAGAACGCCATTTTTAAGGGCATGGACATGCAGGAAGGAGCCACAACTCGTGAACGCAACGAACAAATCGGAGGGCACAAGGCATGATGCGGCTTTGCCGCAGTTTTGAGTTCTGAGTTACTGAGGTTGCTTCGCAACAGTTATGAGTTCCGAGTTACTAGTTACTAGAGAATTTCATATTAAGAATTCTAGTAACTAAAGAATCTCTAGTAACTACTAACTAACATCTGGTAACTGCGCCGAAACCACGATTATTTCTCTCTCTCGTCTTTCGTCTCTCGTCTCTCGTCTAAAAATAACCACTAATCACTAACCACTGCATACTGTTTACTAACCATTAATCACTGCATTATGCTCGACAACTACAAAGACATAATTGATTTGCCGTATCCGCGAGATGACTGGAACTTCTTGATGAAGCATCCGCGAATGTCGATTGAATCTCGTGCTAAAATATTTAGCCCGTTTGCCGCTTTGCGTGGCCATAATGCCAAAATTGCAGAAACGGCAGAACGCCATTTAGAAGAGAATCGCGACGAAAAAATGCTAGAAAAAATGGACTTTTAAGGCGCAAAAAACAGACTTTAAAGTATTTGTGACGCTTGTCGCATGTTCTGTTGGAAAATCTTAACTTTTTTGCTTTTTT
>JAEEGJ010004158.1_pt1 | contig 50424 bp, 34 predicted proteins | sample 8958761 | NCBI WGS metagenome assembly JAEEGJ01 (sample SAMN16246546, study PRJNA631951) | gut metagenome | biome: gut microbiome; feature: rumen; material: RS-attached | host: Bos | place: Iran: Karaj | collected 2018-10
TGACTCAAGTATGATAGCGTGGGAAACTACGTCTCTGGGAGCAAGCTCCAGACGCTCATCATAGTTGTGCATGAAGCGCTCCTTGTGGCAGTTCAGCAGGTAAGCGCCCTCGCCGCGTACTGCCTCGGAAATAAGGAAGCACTCTCTTGTAGCGCGGTTGTTGAAGGCTGTGGGGTGGAACTGAACATAGCTCAGGTTCTTTATCTTTGCACCCATTTCATAGGCAAAGGTTATGCCGTCGCCTGTTGCTATGGCGGAGTTTGTGGTGAACTGGTATACACGTCCGATACCGCCTGTTGCCATTATCATGAAGTGGCAGTTGCAGGTCTCGTAGGAGTCGTCAGCAAGCTTGAGCAGTGCGGAGTAGCCTGTCTTTGTCTGCTTAACGCTGCACATCATAGTGTTCTCCATTATGGTGACGTTGCTGAGCTGCTGAACGTTCTCCAGAAGTGTGGAGGTTATCTCCTTGCCCGTAGCGTCTGCATGGTGGAAGATACGGTGGTGGCTGTGACCGCCCTCAAGAGTGCGGTGGTAGGTACCGTCGGGATTCTTGTCAAACTCCACGCCCAGCTTGATTATATGCTCGATATCCTGTGCAGCCTCGCTTACGAGGGTATGAACAGCTTCCACATTGTTCTTGAAGCTGCCTGCAATGAGAGTATCGTTCTGATGGTACTGGATATTGTCGCCAGGTGAGTTATAAACTCCTGCGATGCCGCCCTGTGCGAGGGAGGAATTGCAAAGCGGCAGGTCGCGCTTGCACAGAATGAGTATATTGAGCTCACTGGGGAGATTTATAGCCGCGTAAAGTCCTGCTGCTCCGCAGCCTGCTATAATAACATCATAATTTTTTGACATAAACAAAGTCCGTCCTTTACAGAAAAATCTATACATAGTTATTATAGCACATTTATTGCCGCTTGTCACTAAAAATAAAAAAATAATCCCTGCCAATATAAGCAGGGAAAGATTTATGAGTATTTTTCTTCTATAATATCTTTAAGCTAAACAATTTTATCAGATGCTGTGCATTTCGCGCTCCCGCATTCATGTATCTCTCCGAAAACTGCAATATAAAAACCAAGAGCACGTTGCAAATGTATTCTGATCCGGCTTTTAGGCAAATCAGGAACTCTCTCTGCAGACATCTCCTGAACTCTCTCAAGATTTACCTTGATCCTATTACTACTTCATCATCACAGGCATTTTTTCTGTATATATGATTGTCCTCTGAAACCCTCTTTTTTGTCTTCAGAGTCAAAATTGGCGATCAAACTATGCTTTATTTCTGCCATTTCCCTCTCCGTCAGGTTTATTTCTTCTTCCATTTAAGCAGCGCAAACGCTGTAACTATCGTAAGGAAACCTGTAAGTGCAAGCGCGACCCAGGTATAGTTGAACGGTATATCTCCCGTATTGATACCGTAAAACGCAAACATGATGTTCGGTATCTGAAGTACGATAGTGACGATAGTAAGTCTCCACATCACAAGGTTCAGATTATTCGAGATTATCGACGAGAAGCCGTCCATCATACTGGACAGAATGCCTGTGTATATACTTGACATCTCGATCGCCTGCTTCATCTCGATAAGAACGTCCTCAAGAAGGTCCTGATCCTCATCGTAGAGCTTTATTACTCTGCCTCGAAATATCTTCTCGATAGTCGCTTCATTTGCTTTCAGTGAAGTGGAAAAGTATACCAGTGACTTTTCAAGAGCCAGCAGCTGCATGAGAAGCTCGTTCTTCATAGCGTCATGGAGCTCCTGCTCAGCAGCAGATGATATCTTATCTATCTGTTTCAGGTAGGTAAGAAAGAGTGCTGCGATCCTGAGAAGAAGCTGGAGCACAAATCTTGTCTTGAAATCAGGTCTGAGATTGCGTATGCCGCCTCGTGCGGCTTCGTTGAGTATCTGTGTTTCTCTGATAGAGATAGTGAAAACGTATTCGTCCGTAACGATGATGCCCATAGGAAGAGTATAGAAGTTCTTGGTCTTGTCGTCGCCAATTGCAGATACAGGAGTATCTATAATAACGAGAGTCTGGTCGTCCTCGCGCTCGATACGTGATGACTCCTCCTCATCTATTGCGGACTTAACAAATCCGCTGTCAAGACCATAATCCTCTATAAGCTCCCTTACCTCCTGGGGAGTCGGGTCTACCACCGATACCCAGCAGCCTGCTATCGGAGCATCGCACTGTTTCAGGATACCGTTTTCATAGCAGTAAAAGTTTATCATATCATTTCGGCTGTTCCATAGCGGAAAAGCCTTGCTCCTTTCGCCGAGATTAACTTCGGCAAAAGGACGAGAGCATTATTATCGTCTGCCGAAGCATGGAATATTATTCAAATTCCCATAAGGGTCAGAACTCATAATGCACCTCCATAATCAAGATATAAGATTATTATACCAAATTTCAACATCAATTACAAGTCTTTTTTTCAAAAAAAGAGCTGTCAGACAATTGTCCGACAGCTCTTTGTGCTTCGATCACTTATTCATCTTTGAAAGCCTTACTGATCGTCGTTCTTCTTTCTTGAACGAGCTGCGAAAGCGCAAACTGCTGCAATACCAAGTACTGCTAATGCTGCTCCTGCTCCCTCAACACCTGTCTTAGGTGCATCAGTTGTCTTCTTAGTTGTTGTGCTCTTAGCCTTTGTAGTTGTTTTTGCTGTTGTCTTACCAGTTACAGCAGCAGTTGTAGTTGTAGTAGTTGTTGTCTCTTCTGCTGTAGTGGTAGTAACATCTGTTGTAGTAGTCTCAGATGTTGTAGTTGTGGAAGTGGTCGATGTAGTAGTTGTTGTTGTTGTGGAAGTTGAAGTTACTGAGAACTCGATACCTCCCTGTGTAACGCTGGTAGTATTTGAAACCTCCTGTCCCATTACATCGGTCACGTTTGTGGTTGTAGTTGTTGTGCTTGTAGTAGTTGTAGTTGTCGTTGTTGTAGTAGTTGTTACTATCTTCTTGTCGATCATTACAACTGTATCGGAATCTGTCTCAACTCCGTCAACAGATACAAGCTTACCGTCAGTAACTGTGAACTTCATATCTGTTGCTACTTCGTAGCCTGTAGGAGCAGCTACTTCGTGAAGGATATACTGACCGTCCTCAAGAGTTACCTTTGTTGCTGTCTGTCCTGAGATCCAAACCAGTGAATCACCGTGAGACTTTTCAACCTTAGCACCCTGTCCGGCTGTAATAACGCCTTCATCGAATTCTACCTTATGACCGTCCTTGTCAACACCTGTAAGTGTAAGCTCGGCACCTTCGACTTCTTCACCAAGGATATCCTGCTTGTCGATCTTTACAACAGCTGTTGTTATAACTGTTGTAGTTGTCGATGTAGTAGTTGATGTTGTTGTCGTAGTTGTCTTGCTTGTTGTAGATGTTGTAGTTGTAGTCGTGGTAGTCGTTGTTGTGGTGGTAGTCGTTGTTGTAGTTGTTGTGGTCGTTGTTGTTGAGGTCGTAGTAGTTGTTGTTACTATTCTCTCATCGACCATTTCAACTGTATCTGCCGACTTACCGCCCTTTACTATCTTGCCGTTCTCTACTGTGAACTCGATCTTTGTTGCTACTTCATATCCCTTCGGAGCTGCAAGCTCTTCAAGTGTATATGTTCCGTCCTCTACGTATACAACTGTTGTCTCTGTACCTGACAGCCATACCATTGCATTGCCTACGCCGTTGAGCACTTCTGCTCCTGCGCCTGCCTTGATCTGTCCGTCCTTGAAAGATACTGTCTTTCCGCCTGATGTCTTTCCTGTAAGTGTCAGTTTAGCTCCGACTACTTCTGTGCCGCCAAGGTCTACCTTATTGATGTTTACCTTTGCAAGCGTTGTAGTTGTTGTTGTAGTCGTTGTGCTTGTAGTAGTTGTTGTCGTCTTCGACGTTGTGGTTGTTGTGCTTGTCGAAGTCGTTGTGGTTGTAGTAGTTGTGGTAGTTGTTGTAGTAGTTGTTGTCGATGTTGTTGTGGTAGTTGTTGTTGTCGTAGTTGATGTTGTCGTAGTTGATGTTGTCGTAGTTGATGTTGTCGTAGTTGTAGATGTTGTTGTAGTTGAGGTTGTTGTAGTTGAGGTTGTTGTAGATGTAGTAGTTGTAGTGGTAGTCGTTGTTGTAGTTGTAGTTGTTGTGGTCGTTGTTGTTGAGGTCGTAGTAGTTGTTGTTACTATTCTCTCATCGATCATTTCAACTGTATCAGCTGACTTGCCGCCCTTTACTATCTTTCCGTTCTCAACTGTGAACTCGATCTTTGTTGCTACTTCATATCCCTTTGGTGCTGCAAGCTCTTCAAGGGTATATGTTCCGTCCTCTACGTATACAACTGTTGTCTCTGTACCTGACAGCCATACCATTGCATTGCCTACGCCGTTGAGCACTTCTGCTCCTGCGCCTGCCTTGATTTGTCCGTCCTTGAAAGATACTGTCTTTCCGCCTGATGTCTTTCCTGTAAGTGTCAGTTTAGCTCCGACTACCTCTGTGCCGCCAAGGTCTACCTTATTGATATTTACCTTTGCAAGCGTTGTCGTAGTTGTAGTAGTCGTTGTGCTTGTAGTTGTTGTCGTCTTCGACGTTGTGGTTGTTGTGCTTGTCGAAGTCGTTGTAGTTGTAGTAGTTGTTGTGGTAGTAGTTGTTGTTGTGGTAGTTGTTGTGGTAGTTGTTGTTGTCGTAGTTGATGTTGTCGTAGTTGATGTTGTCGTAGTTGAGGTTGTAGTAGTTGTAGATGTCGTTGTAGTTGAGGTGGTTGTTGATGTAGTAGTTGTGGTTGAAGTTGTGGTTGAAGTTGTAGTTGTAGTTGTTGTGGTCGTTGTTGTTGTAGTTGTTACTATTCTCTCATCGATCATTTCAACTGTATCAGCTGACTTACCGCCCTTTACTATCTTTCCGTTCTCAACTGTGAACTCGATCTTTGTTGCTACTTCATATCCCTTTGGTGCTGCAAGCTCTTCAATGGTATATGTTCCATCCTCTACGTATACAACTGTTGTCTCTGTACCTGACAGCCATACGATCGCATTGCCTACGCCGTTGAGCACTTCTGCTCCTGCGCCTGCCTTGATCTGACCGTCCTTGAAGGATACTTTCTTTCCTCCTGATGTCTTTCCTGTAAGCGTCAGTTTAGCTCCGACTACTTCTGTGCCGCCAAGGTCTACCTTGTTGATATTTACCTTTGCAAGCGTTGTAGTTGTTGTAGTAGTCGTTGTGCTTGTAGTTGTTGTTGTCGTCTTCGACGTTGTGGTTGTTGTGCTTGTCGAAGTCGTTGTGGTTGTAGTAGTTGTGGTAGTTGTAGTTGTAGTTGTTGTTGTGGTGGTTGTTGTGGTGGTTGTGGTGGTAGTTGTTGTGGTAGTTGTTGTGGTAGTTGTTGTGGTAGTTGTTGTGGTAGTTGTTGTTGTAGTTGATGTTGTTGTCTTGCTTGTAGTAGTAGATGTAGAAGTTGTAGTCGTTGTGGTCTTGCCTGTAGTTGTTGATGTTGAAGTACTTGTTGTTGCCTCAGCATCGCAAACTTCAATATGATTACCGCTCTTGTCTACTATGTAATAGCCTTCCTCAGATGTCTTGTCAGGTGTCTCCTTGAGAGCTTCACCCTTTGCATCAACTATCTTGCTGTCCTTGATAGTGAAGTTGAGTACGGAAGTAATGATATCATAAACCTTTCCGCCGTCCTCGAACTTGTCACCTGTTTCCTTCAGTGAGTAGTTACCGTCCTTGAGTGCTTTTACGAGCTTTGCAGAGTCGCCTGACACCCACTGGATACCGATGACCTTACCGTCACTGTTCTCGACCTTTACGAAATCGCTGTCATTCTTGTTTGCTTCAAGAATTGTCTTCCAGTCGATGTCGGAGTTTGTGAGCTCAAGCTGAGCACCCTTGATCTCCTTCTCGCCTGTGATATCGCTCTTGCCGATCGTAAACTCGTTAGGAGCGTCCTCAATAATGATAGTTGTCTTGTCCTCGGACATAGAAGTCTTGCCTGTTGTGGAAGCTTCTACGTTCTTGACCTTACCGTTTTCAAGTGTGAATGTGAACTTTGAAACTACATCGTAACCGTCAGGTGAAGCAGTTTCAACAAGTGAATACTTACCGTCCTTCAGGAACTCGAAGTTTGCGGAATTGCCGTCGAATTCAGTCTCCTTGACATCTTCGAGAGCCTTGCCGCCGTTGATCTTAACGCCCTTCAGTGACTGACCGTCCTCAGAGATGAGCTTGAACTTAGCCTTGCCTGCCTCTTCGGGGATCTCTTCACCGCCCAGTGCCTTCTTGTCGATTGTTATTGTTGACTTTGTGTCGAATACTTCAAGAACCTTGCCGTCCTTTGAAACCTTTGCATCGCCGTCTGTCTCAACGTCAACATTCTTTACGATACCGTTCTCGATATCGAATGTGAACTTTGTTACTGTTGTGAAGCCGTCAGGTGCTGCTGTTTCTTCAAGGCTGTACTTACCGTCCTTGAGTCCTGTGAACTTTGTACCGTTGCCTGTGAACTCTGTTGACTTGACTTCGCCGAGTGCCTTACCGTCATTGATAGTCACACCCTTGAGTGTCTTGCCCTCGTCCTCTGCTGTGAGTACAAATGTTGCTCCGCCTGCCTCAGCTGGAATCTCTTCTCCGCCGAGTGCTTTCTTGTCGATTGTTATTGTTGACTTAGTGTCGAATACTTCAAGAACCTTGCCGTCCTTTGAGATCTTTGCGTCACCGTCTGTCTCAACATCAACGTTCTTTACGATACCGTTTTCGATATCGAATGTGAACTTTGTTACTGTTGTGAAGCCGTCTGGTGCTGCTGTTTCTTCAAGGCTGTACTTACCGTCCTTGAGTCCTGTGAACTTTGTACCGTTGCCTGTGAACTCTGTTGACTTTACATTACCAAGTGCGTCACCGTCATTGATAGTTACGCCCTCGAGTGTCTTGCCCTCGTCCTCTGCTGTGAGTACAAATGTTGCACCGCCTGCCTCAGCCGGAATTTCTTCTCCGCCGAGAGCCTTCTTGTCGATTGTTATTGTTGATGACTTACTGTCAAATACTTCAAGGACCTTGCCGTCCTTTGATATCTTTGCATCGCCGTCTGTCTCAACGTCAACATTCTTTACGATACCGTTTTCAATATCGAATGTAAACTTTGTTACTGTTGCATAGCCGGTAGGTGCTGCTGTTTCTTCAAGGCTGTACTTACCGTCCTTGAGTCCTGTGAACTTTGTACCGTTGCCTGTGAACTCTGTTGACTTAACTTCACCAAGAGCCTTACCATCATTAATGGTTACGCCCTCGAGTGTCTTGCCCTCGTCCTCTGCTGTGAGTACAAATGTTGCACCGCCTGCCTCAGCAGGAATTTCTTCTCCGCCGAGTTCCTTCTTGTCGATCGAGATGACTGACTTTGTATCGAATACTTCGAGAACTGTTCCGTCCTCGGAAACCTTTGCATCTCCGTCAGTTTTTACCTTTACGTTTGTAACTGTGCCGTCAACGATGTCAAATGTAAATGTTGTGATAGTTGTGTAGCCGTCAGGAGCTGCTGTCTCTTCAAGGCTGTATGTACCGTCAGGGAGATATTCGAGCTCAGCTGCATTGCCGTCGAACTCAACTTCCTTAACGCCCTTGCCGAGTGCCTCGCCGCCGTCTACCTTTACACCTTCGAGAGTCTGATCTCCCTCAGCTGTAAGCTTGAACTTAGCTTTGCCTGCACTTTCAGGAATAGGCTCGCCGCCTACTTCCTTCTTGTCTATCTTGATGATAGGAGCGTCCTCGACTACGATCTTCTTACCGTCAGGAGAAACTGTAGTTCTGCCTGTTGTAACTGCATCGCTCTTTGTAACGATACCGTTCTCAACTGTGAATGTGAAATCAGTTATTACTGAATATCCTGTAGGAGCTGTATCCTCTCTGAGAGTATACTGACCGTCCTTGAGGAATTCAAATTCTGCTGCATTGCCGTCGAATTCTACAGAAACTGTATCGTCTTCAACAGCCTTGCCGTTTACCTTAACGCCCTGGAGACTTGCGCCCTCATCGTTTGCGATAAGTGTGAACTTAGCCTTGCCTGCACTCTCGGGGATAGGAGTTCCGCCAAGTGCCTGCTTGTCTATTTTAATAGTAGACTTTGTATCAAATACTTCAATTGTCTTTCCGTCATCTGATACCTTCTTGTCACCGTCTGTTACGACTGATGTGTTCTTTACAACACCGTCTTCTATTTCAAATGTGAATGTTGTGATTGTTGTGTAGCCATCAGGAGCTGCTGTCTCTTCAAGGCTGTACTTTCCGTCAGGGAGATATTCGAGCTCAGCAACGTTTCCGTCGAACTCTACTTCCTTAACGTCCTTGCCGAGTGCCTCGCCGCCGTCTACCTTTACACCTTCGAGAGTCTGATCTCCCTCAGCTGTAAGCTTGAACTTAGCCTTGCCTGACTCCTCGGGGATAGGCTCACCGCCTACTTCCTTCTTGTCTATCTTGATGATAGGAGCATCTTCAACAACTATCTCACCGTTTTCGCCGATGTATGACTTTCCGTTAGTAGTTGTCTCTACCTTTGATACCTTACCCTTTTCATCAACTGTGAAATTGAACTTTGTTACTACTGAGTAGCCTGTAGGAGCTGTATCCTCTACGAGAGTATAGCTGCCTGCTGCAAGATATTCAAAGTCAACTGCGTTGCCCTTGAACTTTGTCTCGTTTGTATCCTCTGTTACCTCAGTGCCGTTGATCTTAACGCCCTTGAGGCTTGCACCCTCATCGTTTGCGATAAGTGTGAACTCTGCCTTGCCTGCACTCTCAGGGATAGGCTTTGCACCGAGAGCTTCCTTGCTGAGCTTTACGATAGGAGCATCTTCAACTACGATGTTGCCCTTTTCGTCCTTGTAGGATCTGCCGTTTGTAGCACTCTCTACGCTTTCAACATTGCCGCCCTTGACAGTGAACTTGAACTCTGATACTACAGAGTAGCCTGCGGGAGCTGTATCCTCAACGAGGATATATTCGCCGTCTTTAAGTCCCGTGAATGTAGATGTAAGACCGCTGAACTTGTACTCCTTGACATCGCCTAGCTCTTCGCCGCCGTTGATGCTTACACCCTTGAGTGTTGCATCGCTGCCTGATGCCTTGATAGTGAACTCAACTTCACCCTCAGCAATATAATCGCCGCCAAGTGCCTTCTTGTCAAGTGTGATAGTACCCTTCTTTGTGTTGAGGAGATACTCGCTTGCACCGTCGCCTGCGATGATACCGTCCTTGATGATTATTGTCTTAGGCTCAGCAGCCTCATAACCCTCAGGAGCTTTCTCTTCTTCAAGGAGGTACTCACCGTCCATAAGACCAACGAATACCTTTGGATTTTCACGCTTTGAATTCCACTTTGCTGACTCGCCGACCTTGATGTTCTTTGCGCCTACGATATCCTGTACTGCCTTATCAGAAGCCTTTACGAATGTGAGCTTCATATCAGCACCCTTGCCTGCTGCGTCAGGTGTTGTATTTCCTACTGAATCGTAGTACTTGTATATGCTTATTTCGGAAATACTGTCTGTGATAACGATCTCATCGCCGTTCTTAACAGTAAAACCTGTTGTGTCTGCACTCTTTAATGTAACTTCGCCGTTATTGATCTCGAATGTGAATGCTGACTCGACCTTGGCAAAACCATTGGGGGCTGCTGTCTCCTTGAGGACGTACTCGCCGTCATCAAGGCTGGCAATATTAACAGTGCCGCCCTTGAAGGAAATGGTCTTATTGTCAGTGGAAAGGATAGCTGTGCTGTCCTTGAGATCTTCCTTATTGTCAGAGCTCTTTGGCTTTAACAATACTCCATAGTTATCAATTTTTTTATTGCCCTTTGAGCAGTGGATAACACATTCTGTTCCATCGTCCAGCTTAACGGTATAATCACCTTCGTACATACCTGTTATGATAAGCTGATCTGTTGCACTGCCCTCATATAAATATGTGTTCTGCTTGCTGCCTGTATTAACAGCCTTGCCGTTAATACGTATATGATTCATTGTCTTTCCGCGGACTGTGAATGACTGTGTACCGTTGAGCTGTATCTCAACGCCCTTGTCATTATAATCATCGCCGTCTGAATCGGCTGCTTCACTAACTTCACCTATTATGTCATAGGATTCATCTTCATCAAGTGCGATAGAAACGTTTCCGAGAGAACCATTATCTGTTCTCGAAAGCTCGAACTCAGCACCTTCAACTATGTTGCCGCCAATATCAGCCTTACTTATTTTTATAGTCTGGATATTGTCGTAAAGTGTTACTGTATCCTGTGAGGCTCCTGTGTCCTTGCCGCTTGTCATTGCAAGTCTTCCGTTTGTATCCTTTGAGATAACGAAAGTCTTTGAAGAAGCTGAAAGGTAACCTGTAGGAGCTGAAAGCTCTTCGATAGTGTAAGTACCGGCAGGGAGACCAGTGAATGCTACATTTGAACCTGTTGTAGTGAATTCGTATGCAGCATTCTTGTCTGATGCGGTATTCTCTATTGCGTTTGAAGCAAGCTTGTATGCAGCGAGCTTTGAATCAACACTTTCGAGCTGTATACCGTGTCCGTTATCTGTAAAGTACTGTACGTCCTTTGCAGTTACAGCAGACATATCTATCGGCTGATCGTATTCATCAACACCCGTGAGTCTGAGGAGAGCTCCCGAAACAGGTGAATCTACGCTGCCAGAAACAGTTCTTGCCTTACGGATAAATGCTGTATAAACTTCATCAACAGCTGTTATTGAAGCTGTTTCAGAGCCTGACTTATCCTTTGCGATAACTCCTGTAGTATTATCGGAAGTTACCTTGCCGTCGCTTACAGTGATAACTGTAGACTTTATTGGCTGACATCCCTCGGGAGCATTTTCCTCGCTGAGGATATACTTGCCGTCAGGGAGTCCCTTTAAAGTGAGATCGGTATCAACTGTTGTCCACTTGATAACAGAACCGCTGATAACGGGCTTGCCCTCTTCAACGCTCTTGCTGTCAAGATTTGATGTTACGCCGCTGAGTGTCTCACCCTCCTGCTCCGGAGCATCAAGTGTGAGAACCATATGCGCACCGCTGATCTTTTCGCCTGCGTTCTTTACGCTGTAGCCGTCAGCAGTTGTATCTGTGATCTCGGTAGTATCCTTGACCTTTGAGAAGGTAACGTCTGAGACCTTCTTTTTCACAGGTCTTTCCTTTGAGAATGAGAAGTAAGGATAGAAATGAGCTTCAGCCTTTGTGTACTCAATGCTCTTAGCGATTATGCTTCCCTCATTGTTACCGCCGTCGTTGGTGTATGAAGCCTTCGGAGCAACGATATGACCGCCGCCGAATTTAAAGTTTACTTCTGTTGAATCAGGGAAATTCCATACGAAATTCATTCCTGCATCAAGGTTTATCTGACCGTTCTGAGTAGTCTCACTGTCACCGAGCGCATGGAAAGCAGTTGTGTTTTTTCCTGCCTCAACACCTGCGAACTCAACAAGCTTGAATCCGCCCTCACCGTTTCCGTCGAAAGCAAGATTTGCTTTTTCAACATCTTCAAGTGTGATAGTGTAACCGCCTGTAGCGATCTTCTGGATATCGCCTTTAAGACTGATAAGGTTTGCTGATTCAAAGATCTCCTTCGGGATAACGATATTTGAGGGCATAGTGTCGAAATCAATAGAGATGACTTTGATGTTATTGCCGAACCAAAGCTCTCTTTCCTCAATATCGCTTTCCGTTAACTTGTATGCATCGGAAGCAGTTTTCTTAGCCTCCGACCACTCGGATATCTTGGCGAATGCCTCGCCAAAATCAATGAAGTCGTTATCTATCTTCTGGAACTTTGAGCCTTCAAAGTCAAGATACGAAAGGTCTTCACTGTGCTGGTGGTAGTAAACCGGCTGTCCCTTATAGCGTTCTCTTATGTCTTCGCCATAAAGGAACGGGGCTTCACTCTGATAGTTTCCTGTCTTTTCGATATTGCCTATAAACGACGGTGATACAGCACCTTCACCGAAGTGATCTATTACTCCGGTACCGCCTATAGCGATCGAACCGACCGTATGATTGCCGATATTGGCATCATCCCTGACAAAGTATGCATATTCGCTGAGAATATCTTCAACGGCATAGTCTTTGCCATACTTCGGGTTCAGCGTTTCATCTTCGGCAGAAGCCGACGGAATGATTGACGGCAGGGCATAGGTGACCGCCAGAATTCCCGATGTAACGCCACTTAAAAATCTTTTCCCCAAAGATTTTTTCATGGTCATAACCAATCCTTTCTTTATGTTTTTTTACAATTCCCCGTAAAGGTACCCTTTTGCTTGTCCGCATTTTGATAGGATTACAGAATTTTGCACTTATATTATATCATAATGATATACTAATTGCAATATTTTAACACTAACTAAATTTCATAAATATTTTTAGAATAATTGTGCATTTTGTTCCTCGTCAACGTATCTTTTTAACATTCGGTAGCAAGTTTACCAAAATATCGTTGTTTTAAGTCAACTGCATCCGTGATAACAGTTGACCTTTGGTCAAAGATTTTTCATAAACTCACCTTTAAAATTATACTTTGAGTATTTTATTTTATTAGTTTAATTATAAAACCAGCATCACAAAAGGTTATATTTGTAACATATGTACTATTTTTGAACAAGCTGTTAACCTTTTTCTGTAGATTGAGCCCTTTACAAACTTTACAAAATGTGATATCATATATGTATTATATGCATTGTATTATATCCCTTCCGAGGGAGTAGTAACAAGGAGGAAAATTTAAAATGAAGGTTTTCAAATTTGACACCAAAAGAATAGTATTGCTTGGTTTGCTGACTGCGATCATAGCAATTTTTTCATTCACCCCCATCGGTTCTATACCTATAGGCCCGCTGGTAATCACACTTAACATAATCCCTATCGCTATCGCAGCTATCACAATGGGACCAATAGGCGGACTTATCATAGGAATAGTGTTCGGCTTGTTCAGTTTCCTGCAGTGCTTCGGCATAGGCGTTCCAAGTGCAATGGGTGCTGCTACACTCGAAATAAGCCCGACACTCACATTCATACAGCGTGTCGTTCCGAGAGCTCTGGACGGTCTGCTGGTCGGATTTATATTCTCCGCGCTTTCCAGGATAAAGTCCAAAAAAGCTATGTCCATAATTTCAGGTATCATTTCAGGTATCGTCCTTATCGGTCTTTTCCTGTCTGTGATGCTCCTCATCTGCCACGACAAGAACGGCAAATACAATATGTCGGAAGGTATGTATAACTTTATAACATCAGGTATCCCTGTGGCACTTACACTTATAGCTGTATTCGCAGTTGGTTTTGGTGTTATGTTCTGGTTCGTCAACAAGAAAAATATGTCAAATGTACAGCTGTCTTTCGGCATCTCGGGCTTCTCAGCTGCTATACTCAATACCATCTTCTTTATGGGAGCTCTGGTGCTTATATTCAACCATACAGCAGCAGGTCTTGACAACAAGTACACAATCACCGTAAAAAACGGTGTCATAGCCGAGATCACCAACAACAGCGGTGATCACGTTGATTTCGCATCAGACAGAGTTCACGCTCAGATAGGCAATGATATAATTCTTACTATCGGAACTCCTTCCGCGGCAGTCCCACTGCTGACAGATTCTGATGCAACAAAGTTCGTTTTCAGTTCAAAAAAACTGAAGGGTGCTACCTTCAACGGCAAAGAGATCAGCGAAAAAACGCTCAAATTCAAAGAGCCGAACGCTGACTTCAGAGACCTCAGCGACGGCGAATACACTCTCAAGGTATACAAGAAATTCAACTACGTTGACAAACTCAGAAGCGGAAAGAGCATTCTCCTCTTCATAATAACAGCTGTCGGTATCAACGCATTGTTTGAAATGGTCATCTCAACATTATTCACAACACTTATCTGCACAGCCCTTTTCAAGGCAAAGTTCATAAAAGCAACCGAACAACAATAAAACTTGCAAAAAGCCTTTTCCGAAACAGAAAAGGCTTTTATTTTTTCTAAGCATATAACCTGTATTTACTATTGCTGTAAAATGAAATAAGCATACACAGTTTTTTTCAAAAATTGCGGTCGCTTTAAGTGCATTAAAGTGTTATTTTGCACATTAATTTATGTATATATCATATATTGATTTTAATGATTGGCTCAACATTTTGTCTAAAAAGTCGTCGTTTTTTGGCTCAGCCAAAATGATATGCCATCTATCACCAATCAGGCTTGCGGCTTTATATAGCGTTAAATACTCCCATTAAAGGGTTTACGACGATATTTGGTTATTTTGTTTAAATATGTATAACAAAACGTATAATCGCACTAATTTATAAAATTTGGTTGAAAGACTGTGATTTTTTTAACGTTTTGCTCAAAAATTGCAAAATTAAGAGTTTATCTATTGACAGCACACTAAATAGGTGATAAGATGTAGATATAATATATAAGGAGAATGAATAATGTACAACAGAGCATTCCTGTTCAACGGCATCGGTTCAAAACCCGAAAAGCTTTTGGTCAATCTGCCGCCTGAACTCATGGACAAGTACGAATTCTACCTTGAAACTGCATTCAACAGGCTCGGACTAAACAAAGATCTCGAAAAAAACAAAGCTTACGACGGAAGAGTCGCAGAGTGGTTGATATCTCTCATATGTGACAGAGTCGTTTATGAACACTACATAAGCAAAGACATAATACCTGATATAGGCGCAGGATACAGCTCGGGAATAGTGAGCATAAGCAGCTGCTTCGGAGCTGTGCCACATGAATTCGCACACGACATAATCATGATGAACCGCGCTACAATGCGCTGTCTTGAGGAGCACGACGAAAAGCTCGATATGGGTATCGTCATCGGTTTCTCCTATAACGACATCGAAGAGATGTTCGCAGGCAAATTCTCACCCGATGAGATCATAATCGGAAGCGGAAATTCAAAGTTCCACGTTATGGTCAGCGGACGTGCAGATGCAGTCGAAAAAGCACTTCTTCTTTGCCAGAACGAGGGTGCTATCAAGGCTTTCAGCTTTGGTACGGGCGTTGCCTACCACCACCCGATAATGAAAAAATATTCTAAGGAGTACGTTGATTTTTGTGCTTCTACGGAATATAAAGACCCTGTATATCCTATCCTTTCCATATTTAACAGAGAGGTTATGACTACAGGCAAGCAGGTCATGACGGAAAATCAGCTGAACGTGTATACCCCCATACGCTGGGATCTTGCACTTAATAAGCTTGAGGAACTGGGCGTGACTGAATTTTTTGACGTAAGTGCGAACGGCGCAGTAAGCAAGTTCTCACGTGTAAGTAGGAAATGTAAAATTTACACTCTTGAAGATGTGTAATTTTTCCATATCCCTTGCAAAAGGGGAATAAATTTATTGGAGGTTTAAAAAAATGAGAGAGATCACAGAAGAAATCAGACAGGAGATCAAGGACATGATCTTCGACTACTACGCAGAGGAATGTGAAGTAGAGAAAGACGAGATCACTATGGATACAAATCCACAGGAAGATCTTGGCAGCGATTCCCTTATGTTCGTTGAACTTATCGAAATGACTGCCGACAAGTACGACCTTGACATCAAGCTCCAGAGCATCGGCAAGTATATGCTCAAGGCTCCTATGGATACAATGAGCGATGTTGTAGAGATGTTCTGCAAGATCTATCAGTACGGAAACGACATCGTTAATCAGTGAGAGGTCTGAATGTTAAGGACAAATTTATCAGAGCTGTATGCCGAAGATAATATTGCTGTACTTACAATTGACAACGGGCCGAAAAATCTTCTGACTGAGCCCGAATTCGCAGACCGTAAGAAGCTCCTCGGCTGGCTGGACGAAAATCCACAGGTAGGGGCTCTTATTATAACCGGAAAAGGAAGACATTTCTCACACGGTGCAGATGTTTCCCTTTTCGGTACATCAGACAGCAGTGAATTATCGGCAAAGCTTGAAAACGCAAGAGAGCTTCTTCGTACTATCGAAAAGCTCCCTATCATCACTGCGGCTGCTATAAACGGCGGCTGCTTCGGCGGCGGACTTGAAATAGCCCTCAGCTGCCAGTTCAGGATAGCTTCACCATCGGCTTTCCTCGGTCTCCCCGAGATCATGCATGGTGTAGTTCCCGGAATGGGCGGCATGGAAAGACTTTACAGGCTCCTTGGCAAGGAAAAGGCTCTTCAGATGATACTCTGCGGAGAAATGATCGGTGCAAAGGAAGCACTTGATATGGGACTCGTTACAAAGCTCAGTGAGAACAGGAACTCATTCGACGAAACCAAAGCTTTCGTCAAAGAGCTTCTCAACGGAAAGTCTCTCACACAGATACACGCTATAATAGATACTATAAATCTCGCTTCAGATGGAGTTACAGACCCGTCCAAGGGCAAATTTGAAGCAGCTCTTGCGGAGGCTTCAAAGTAATGAAGAAAACTTCGTACCACCTTACGGTAAGGGGCTATGAGCTCGACTCATTCGGCCATGTAAACAATGCTGTATATCTACAGTATGCAGAGACTGCTCTGTGGAACTTCTACCACGTCAGCGGTATACTCGGTGTGCTTGAGGAAGAAGGTCTCTTCCCCGTTATCATGGAAAGCAGCCAGAGATATATGCATGAACTTCACCTGCTCGACGAAGTAAGGATAGACACGGAAGTCACCTGCACAGGCGGCATAGTCAGCTACAAGCACAAAATAATAAACGAGACTACTGGTCTTGTGTCATGCAAGGTCACAGGCAAGCTCGTTTATGTAAACAAGGAACGCATAATATGCGATATCCCCGAGGCTTTAAGAATTTGCATAGAGGGCGGAAATAATGACAGTAAATAAAAACGGATACGCTGTTAAGGTCACTGACATCTCATCACTGTATGAGCTTGTTGGTTCGGCTGAACAGCTCAGCAATGCTTGTCTCGTCATCGTTTATCCTCAGAGCAGCACTGTTGCGGGCGATTCAGAGGAAGAGATCTCTGCTGTAAGAGAGTTCCTCAGAAACGCTGTTTTTATCACAGCAGCAGCTTTTGATGACGATGCAGATGAAAATCTTGCTCACGAATTCGATCTCAGACTGAAAAGCAGTGAGGTCGATGAATACGTGGAAAAGCTTTTCAAGGACAAGACAGAAAAACAGATAAAGGAGATAAACGCCTGCTTCACAGCATCGCGTACAGCTCCTGCGGAAAAGGTGCTCGAGATTGAATCGAAAGCATTCTACCGCCTTATGGCAGACAAGAACGGAGGTAACTCCAATGAATGAAAATAACGGCATGATACTTGAAGAACAGGACGGTGTCCTCATTCTTTCAATGAATATGCCAGGCAATAATCTTATGACAGCTGACTTTTTCAGAGAGTATGAAGCCGCTATGGCTGATATCGAAGAAAAGGCTGCAAATGGCAATTACAAAGGACTAATTATCAAAGGAGCAGGCAGACATTTCAGCGTCGGTGCTGATGTAGATGCTCTGTCAGAACGCTCGGCAAACGAAATCTACGACGACTCTACAGGGATACTTCCCGAGGGTCATATCAGACAAAAACATTTCTTCACATTTCTTCGTAATCTCCCGTTCCCCGTCATTAGTGTGGTAACGGGTTTCTGTATCGGTTCAGGCAGTGAGATCGCTGTCAACAGCCACTATAGAATAATTGAAAAAAATGCAAGAGTAGGTCAGCCTGAATCCACTTTCGGAATTCTTCCTGCACTGGGCGGAGTTGCAAGAACTATCGAAATATGCGGTATACAGAATGCCTATGGTCTTGTAATGTCAGGTGAGCTCATCCCTGCCGAAGAAGCCTTCCAGCTTGGCTGGGCAGATATCTTCGCAGAGAAGAAACAGGGTATGGCAGAGGCATTGGCTCTTATCGCATACATCTCAGAAAAGTACGAAAAATTCGATCACGATAACTACAAAGCTTACATCACCTCTTACTTACTCAGCAAGGAGGCATAAGCATGAAAATAGGTATTATCGGCTACGGAAAAATGGGAAAGGATATTTTCTCGCTTTTCTTTGACAAGCTTACCGATGCACAGTTCGTCGTCATCGATCTTTTCGGTGCCGAGGAAAACACAGCGGCAGTTCTGAAAACACTTGGCAAGAGCCTTAAACGCAAAAAGATAACCGAAGAACAGTATGAATACAAAAAGGACTCATTCCTGTTCACAGACGATACAGCTGCTCTCAGCGGCTGCGATATAGTAATAGAAGCTGTATTTGAAAACATGGCTGCCAAGAAGGATATCTTCGCAAAGGCAGCAGCGGCAGTTTCAGAGGACTGTCTCCTGCTTTCAAACACTTCCTCTCTGGACCTCGCCTCGGTATTCGAGGACGTTCCTCATAAGGAAAGATGCTTCGGATTACACTTCTTCTATCCCGTAAAGCTTACAGGATTCGTAGAACTCAATATACTCCCCGATACCGCCGACAGCTGTATAAGCAAGGCTGCCGAGCTGGTAAAGACAGCAGGCAAAAAGCCTATCGTCTTTTCAGGTGGATATCATATATATCTCAATCAGATACTTGCTTGCATGGTCTCTCACGCAATATATCTCCGCGAGAGCCTGAACGTCACAGCAGCCGAGCTCAACAAGGGACTGGCAGAAATGTTCCCAGTTGCACCGCCTTTCGAGGTGCTTGACAGTGTAGGTCTCGGACTCATGGCAGGAAGTCCCGATAACTTCCGTATCGAGCGTAACAAGAGGCTTCTCGGATACGGCTGCGAAAAAATGAACGGCTGGCTGAACGAAGGCTGCCCTAAGGAAACTATGTGTTTCCTTGACTTTATGAAGGAGCATGAGACCGACAGCGGAAACTCATGCGAAAAAGCTCCGCTTTATATGGCTGCTCTCATACTTAACGAGACAGTCAATGCCGCCTGTGAATACAGCGGCGACAAAAACGTATTTCTTGAAGCTGTACAGGATACCCTCGGAATTGCCGAAACTCCTGCTGCTTATCTTGAAAAGTACGGTATTGAAGTATTATTTGCAGCTCTTGATGAACTGCACAGCAAAACGGGCTTTGGCTCGTACATACATCAGAGCAAGGATGTATGGCTGAAAACATTGGCATAAACCCACACGACATCTGATATGAGGTAAGAATTTATGAAAAAAGTTGTTATTACAGGCATTGGTGCCGTTACATCAATAGGATATACTGCCGAGGATTACTGGAATGGCTTGATCTCAGGCAAGTGCGGCATGAAAACTATCACACGTATCCCCCTCGACAAGCACGATACCACAGTTGCTGCCGAGGTAGATGAAGCATTTGAGGCTGAGGCAGGCAAATACTGGAAAAAGCGTCAGCTCAATGCAACCACTACTACCACAAGAATGGGACTTGCTTCCGCAGGCGAGGCTATCGCAGACTGCGGAGTTGATATCACTACATACAACGGCAAAAAAGTCGGCGTTATCTACGGTGTTATCGACAACTCCTTCGAGGATTACGAGCTTGACAAGCCCCTCAACATAACTCTCAAGAAGATGCCTAACGAGCTCCCTGCTCTTGTTTCCATCAAATACGGCTTCACAGGTCCTTCATTCAACGTGAGCACAGCCTGCGCTTCATCAGCATATGCTATGGCTCTCGGAAAGCAGTTCATCGAATCAGGACTCTGCGATATGGTAGTCGCAGGCGGCATCTCAAACACAGTTACACATCTCGTTATAAGCGGATTCAATCAGCTCCTTGCTATGTCCGTAAACCCTGACCCTTCTACAGCTGCTCGTCCGTTCACAAAGAACCGTGACGGCTTCATCATGGGCGAGGGCGGCGGAACTGTTATCCTCGAATCCGAGGAAAGTGCAAAAGCTCGCGGAGCTAAGATATACTGTGAGCTTGCAGGCGCAGCTATGTGCGGTGAAGCTTATAACCTTACAGCTCCAAAAACAGACGGCGTAGGCATGGCAGAGTCCATGAGACTTGCTCTTGACAATGCAGGCATCTCACCTGACGCTGTTGACTACATAAACGCACACGGAACTTCAACAGGTCTCAATGACCTTTATGAAACAAAGGCTATAAAGGAAGTATTCGGAGAAAGAGCTTACGATATCCCTGTATCATCTGTTAAGGCATCTATCGGTCATACTCTCGGCGCAGGCGGCGCACTTGAAGCCATTGCCTGCATAAAGGCTATGGAAACAGGTATAGTACCTCCGACACTTCACTATGATGAACCCGATCCCGAACTTGACCTCAACTATGTTCCGAACAAGCCACAGGAACGCAAGGTAGACGTTGCTATCTCAAACTCCTTCGGCTTCGGCGGACACAATGCAACTCTTGTATTCAAAAAGTACAATTAACACTACTAATTATCGAATTAGGGAAGTATTATCATCGTTCTCACTTATCACGAAACTAAGCCTTTAGCCCTTAGCCGTCAGCTAGTAGCAAATGTGTCGCCTACGGCGAATAATTTAAATAATGTGAGCGTAAGCGAACTCCTTCGGCTAACGGCTAATGCCTAATGGCTAACGGCTGTATTACACAGTTTTTTCTTCCCTGTTTTACACTATCGAAAATGATCTAAATTAAATATAAAGGGTATTAAAATTTAAAGACTGGAAAGAATGAAAGGATAAAAGGATATGCCTATCGCACAGATGAAAACTAACTTCAAGTTTGATTCAGATGCTGCACGTACAGACTTTCTTGACGAAGCTGCATCAGAGCTTTCCGTAATACTCAGAAAGCCTCTGCCTGCTATAATGGTAATGCTCGATGACTGTTCAATGTATATGAACAAGAGCGAGGATACCGTATTCTTTGCAGAGTTTCGTTACATACTCCCACAGGAATGTGCAGACTGCAAATCAGAATTTCTGAAAGAGCTTGCTGACAGGATGCTCGCTCTTATACAAAAGCACACCCATGTTGATCCGTACCGTATCTATATGCAGTTCACGGAAATGACAAGGGAAGGTGCATGGCGTTACACAGGCTGACCTTATATGAAAGGACAAGATAAATATGAAATGGGCAATAAGAGATTTGCTTAACCCCGTAGCTACACGTTCGCTCCTCTACGGAGCTGACCCCTTTGACCTTGAGTTCATACTCAAGAAGATAGATAATATCAAGGTCAAGAGCGGCAAACAGATACAGGGTGTATGGCTTGATGAATGGCACGCAAAGATAGACCGTTATACTGAGCTCCGCGACAAAGCAGAGGCAGCAGGAAACAAGATCTCTGCAAGAGAATATGCAAAGATGATCACACAGTGCCACTATGCTTGCTTTATGGTAAACATTGAAGATGTAGAACATAAGACAGAAATATATAAAGGTCTCGAAGAAAGCTACAAACACTATATCAAGCTCTGCAAAAACAAAGTTGAATACATTGAAATAGATACTAAATTTGGCAAAATACCTGCTTACATACACTACCCTGATTCGGGCAGAAAAACTGGCTATCCTGTGGTTATCACATACTCGGGTATCGGAAGCTGCAAGGAAGAGCTGGAAATGCTGGCTGCTCCACTCAACGAAAGAGGTATCGCAGTCATCACTCCCGATATGCCGGGTGCAGGTGCAGCAATAATCCACAACAATATCAAATGCGGCGGCAAACAGATAGAGGCTGCATTCAAAGGAATATACGACTTCATAAAGGATTCACCCAAGCTCGATGAAAACAATATCGCAAACTTCGGACTCTGCATGGGCGGCGGATACGCTTTCCGTGCAACAGTAAAGAATAAGAAGGTAAAGGCTTGCGTAAGTCTGTTCCCTCTCCTTATGAACTTCGCAGATCAGGGCAGTATCCCTGTATGGATGAAGCGCGGCAAGTGGAGCTCATATCAATACTCTGACGACTATCTTGAGGGTATGAAAACTCTCGAAGAGGGTACACACAAGGCAGACTTTCTTATGGTATACAGCAGCGATGACAACTGGATGACTCCCGAGGCTTCACAGAAGCTCCTTGACAAGGCTCAGGGCTATAAGGAGAGCATACACATCGAGGACAAGCCTGCTTACGTTTCCGAGGAGACTATCATGCACGCAATGCCTGTTGGTGAGCAGTATCACTGGGTAAAGCATATTGCAGCAGACTTCATCGCTGAAAGACTTAATGGGGGAAAATAAAAATGTCAGAAAAATTTTTCGATTACTACGAAAAATACGCTAAGGAAACACCTGACAAGGTGCTTCTGAGAATAGATGAGAACGAGCTTACATACTCTCAGTTTATGGAAAAGACAGCAGTGCTCGGCTCTGCAATGAAGAAGATAGGCATCGGTGAGGACGACAAGGTGGGCATCTGTATGCCTAACAGCATCGAGTGGTTCATCGTTTACTGGTCCGCAGTAAGAATAGGCGCACAGCCTGTTCCTATGGACCCTCAGAGCGGCTCGCTGGAGCTCTCAAAGCTTATCCCTGCTACAACATCAAAGGTAATGTTCGTAACAGAAAAGTACAGAAACAACAATATCATCGCAGCTGTAAGTGCTCTTGTGCCTTCACAGATAACACTCGACAAAGTTATATGCTTTGCGGACGAGAGCCTTATCCCTGCTGACTCCTGCTACATCTCCGCTGAAAAGTTCATGGCAGAGTACGGCAGCAGTGAGTGCGATATATATGAGCCTGCATATCTCCACACACTGTCACTTGCCTGCACATCAGGCAGCACAGGTATCCCTAAGCTGCTCTCAGTACCTTCCGGCGGCTTCCTTTCCACACAGAAGGATATGGGCGACTACCTCGAATTCAGATCTGACGATGTAATGATGCTGGGCATGACCCTCTATCATCAGGGCGGCTTCGGCATGGGACAGCAGATGGTGCTCAAGGGCGGTACAGTTATGTATCAGCCACAGTTCAACCCTGTAACATTCCTTGAAACAATAGAGAAATACAAGATAAGCGTTATCCAGCTCACTTCTACACTTGCAAAAGTGCTTCTTTCTACACCTGATTTTGACAAGTACGACCTTTCAAGCGTCCGTATAAGCTACTGGGCAGGAGAAGTTCTCCCCAAGGAGATAGCTGATATCTTCGTTGAGAAGCTTGGTATCCGTGTAGTAAACGTTATCGGTTCTTCCGAGACCTGCACAATGGTCGTATGGGATTCCGCTATCGACAACGGTACAGACCCAAGCGATTTCAAGAAGCTCAGCTTCACAGATGTACGTGTTATCGATGAGAACAAGAATGAAGTACCCGAGGGCGAAACTGGTGAGCTGTGTGTATATACAGACGGTGTTATCACTGAATACTTCGGCAACCCAGAGCTCTCCGCAGAGAAGATACTCACAGACGAGCAGGGTAGACGCTGGTTCTGCACAGGTGACCTTGTAAACAAGCTCCCCGGCGGTATAGTACGTTTCGCAGGAAGAAGCAAGCGTATCATCAAGCGCGGCGGAAACCTCGTTCACGCTGAGGAAGTTGAGGCTTGTCTCCTTACTCACCCAAAGATAGCAGCCGCAGCTGTTACTGATGAGCCGCATCCTGTTATCGGTCAGCAGATCGTTGCATATATCCAGCCAAAGGGCGAAGAAAAGGTAACACGCGGTGAGCTGGCTCGTTACTTTGACGGCAAGCTCTCAGCTTACAAAGTACCTGATAAGGTAGTTCTCGTTGAGGAAATACCAAAGGATATCGGCAAGATACAGTTCAAATACCTGAGAAAAAAGGAGTATAAATAATGAATAATCTTAAATTTGAAGACTTCGCACAGGCAATTTCCGATTATGTAGGCGTTGACGCTTCTGAGATAACAAGAGATACTGACGTTTACGATGACCTTTATCTCGATTCACTTGGACTTTTCGGACTTGGCTCAGAGATAACAGAAACATTCAAGCTCAATGTACCTCTTTCACTGGTGGCTTCTATCAGCAAGGTAGGCGAGATATTCGATCTCCTCAACGAAAAGGGCACACCTGTTGAAGAATAATATGGTATTATTTTTCTTTTCACACGCAGGCGGCTCTGCAAAGAGCTATGTCTCATTCAAGCGTTTCCTGCCAAAGGATACGACAGTTATACCTATGGAGCTCTCAGGACGCTTTACACGTATGTCAGAGCCATTACTGGACAACGTTGCTGACTGTATAGCAGACCTCATAGAAAAACATTCCGAAGAGATAAGCGGCGAATACGCACTTTTCGGTCACAGCATGGGCACTGTCCTTGTGACGGAATTTATCCGCCAGACTAAGGCAAAGGGACTCCCCCAGCCTTGTCATATCTTCCTTTCGGGAAAAAATCCTCCCGATGAAGATGTACACTGCTTTGAGAATGTGGAAACTGCTTCCGATGAAGAAATAGTATCTTTCTTCACAGCAAACTCTCTTTCGGCAGCAACTCCTGCTCCGCCAGATGATGCGCTTGTAAAGATACTCAACCGCATATTGGCAACAGATGTGCGCATGGCTGAAAGATATAAGGCTTCACCCGATGACGTTAAGTTCGACTGCGATATCACAGTTATCTACGGCACGGAAGATCCTCTTATGCAGAATGTTGATATGAGCAGCTGGGGCAGATTTACAGACGGTAAGTGCAGTCTGTATCCGTTTTCGGGCGACCATTTCTACTTCCAGCAGCATAAGGAAGAAGTCTGCAATATTATCAAAGAAAAACTTCATGTATGATCACAATGGCGGACAAGAGATAGTTTCTCTTATCCGCCATTGTTTTACCCTCATTGAACAATTTTTATATCTGTTTTTCGTTAAATAGGCAACGGTCCCGGCTTGATAGGAACTGTCGGATCAGGTCTCGGAACCAAAACCGGATCAAGCGGAGGACGCAGAAACTTTATATTAACATCCGCACTATTAGTTACCCATAAGCGTCCTATCATAGTTACAACGCAGAAATATCTGCCTGGTGTATAGGTTTCATATGTGTATGATGTAGCCCCCTCGATAGGACCGTTCTCGTCATACCACTGAAATCTGAGTCTGAGCAGGTCTATATCGTCCATTGAAAGTATTTTTTTCTCAGGCCTTGGAAATGAATGAGCTTCGTCTATCATCTTGAGCTTCTTGCCAACTTCAAGGAGAGCCTTTTCGCCCGGCTTTATGTTGAACTTATTCTGCTTCAGTACGAACTCTGTGTCTTTGTACGGATTAAAAGTCTGCCCTGGCTGCGGTCTTAGCTCAGGTTCTAATTTCACTATATTTTCAGGATCCAAGCTTTTCGCGCCTGCGGGCAAAGCCGTCAGTCCGCATAACAGGACTGCACTTGATAGTAAGCATAGTGTTTTTTTCATGATCGTTTTCATATAAGCCCCTCCTTAGTAATAATTTAGTGTATTTAAAACGTCTCGCGTTTAATGTTTATTGTGACTTTATTCTATCACATCGTTCCGAAAAATGATAGATAACAAATGTCATTGTCATAGTGACATTTGTCACTTTTTTCGGCGAATTGGTCATACAAATATTAAAAGAGCGCACTTCTGTGCGCCCTTTATGCTCAATATTCATTTATATCTTAGTGCTCAGCAGCTGCTGCCTTTTTTACGGCAGTACCGATAGCTGCACCACTGTACTTTACCTTGCGGACGAGCAGAGTGATAATGACCATAGCTGCTGCAAATCCTAATTGTATCAGATAGCACTGCATTACCTCATTTAAACTGAACTGAGTGATATCAGCTATCATGTTATTAGCTCTTACGTACCAATAAGCAGGCAAAAATCTTGCAACAGAAAGCACCTTGTCGCTGAGTACCTCCACAGGGATAAATATACCGCAGAAGAAGCTCATACCAAGTCCAAGAACCTGAGTTATAAGGTTGAGTACATTGTCCTTTGGCTCAAAGCTTGCTACAAGCACAGCCATAGTGCCGACAACCACAGCGAATATGAAGCTGTTAAGAACTGCATACCACGCTCTTCCTGTGTAAACCTCCTTGTTGAGTATCATACCGCCTATCATAAACATCAGCCATATTACAAACACAAACAGGAAGCTTCCGAGGAAAAGCTGGAACGTATATGAAGATTCCTTCATACATGAGCAGTTGGTACGGTAACGTATATCCTTCTTGTTCATAGTAACAAGTACAAGGCTTACCACACTGATAATGATAGATACGAGTATATATGGCATATACTGGAAATAGCCTGCAAAATCAACGCTGAAGTGTGAGTTGCCCGCATTGTCTGCCCTGAACATATTTACCTCTGCGTTCTGAGACAGTGCAACTTCTGCACTTGCAACAGCCTCATCAAAGGTCTTGCCCATACTGAGATAAGCCTTTACTGAGTTGACATACTCGTCAAGCACCTGTCCCATATATACTACAGAAAAGCTGTCACTCAAATGGTAGCTGCCGAAAAGGTCTGCTGTGTCCCCTGCTTTGATCTTTTCAGCGTATCCCTTGTTGATTATGAGTGCATAATCGATTCTTTTGTAGTAAATTGAATCTATGATAATATCCCTGTCATTCTCTATTTCAACTATATCATTGCTTTTCTTTATAAAGTCTGCCAGCGCATGACTTTCGGCAGTATCGTCCTCATCGAATATACATACATTCAGTCTGCTTGCTTCAAACTTGTTTTCCTTGGTGGAAGCATTTGCAATTATTGCCGATATGGCAAAAAAGCAGACGATACCTATTAATGCTGAGGGAAGCCTGCTCCTCATTACCTTGAACATAGCCTTAAATACTTGCATATTTCTTCCTCCTTGAAGTCACAAAGCCAAGAACTATAAACATAACGGATATTGCTGCCATAGTTATGAGCTTTGATATGAAACGGTCATAGTCCTCATAGATATTGAGGCAGTAGAAGCAGTCGGAAATCACTGCTGCGGGGTTGATGTTATTGAACCACGGTATCGTTGCTGCAATAATAGCCTTCATATTGCCCATCATAAGACCGCTGCAAAAACACAGCAGCATTGATATAGAAATAAGTATCGCACTCTTTGCCTTTTCGCTTACACGAGCCAGTGAACCTACGAAGAAACCGAATGAAACGCCTGTGATACCGCCAAGTATAGCCGAAGGATAAACCAGCCACAGTCTGTCGCCGAAATCTATTTTAAGAATGAATGCAAGATAAGTAACGCAAATCAGCATACATACTGTCTGCATTATAAAGCTGCCTGTAAGACAAGCGATTATATTTATTGATTTCGGTACAGGTGAGCAGTTGTTCCTTGCACCAAGAGGTGAAAGATTTGCCTGATTTTGCATAGTGATATGCATACCTGTTATACAGCCGAACATTGCCACCATAGCGATAAGATTATAGAAATACTGTATATACATATCGGGGTTGCCCTGTGTAAGGGGTATATCCCTGCACGTAGAAGCTGTCTCAGATGTGAGTGAAGCGATGACCTCCTGTGCCTTTTCGGGAGCAGTATTTATAGCGTCCATAGCTATTTTTTCACGAACTTTATACTGCTCGATAAAGGATTTCAGCATTGTCTCGCGTATGCCCTTTTCCTTTACTGTAAGGCTGATATTGTCGGAAGTAAAGATTATTCCCTCTACCTTGCCGTCGTCAAGCATCTTTTCAGCCTTTTCCTTATCCACAAAGCTGGCTTTGAGGAAGGGTTCATCAGATTTTTCAATGCCCTCGATGACCTGTTTGAAAGCAGCATTTTCGCTTTCTTCAACTATGGCAACGGGGATTGAGCTGAATTTCTCGGTCTTTTCGTAAATGCTTCCGAAAGCTATTTTAAAACAAGTGCCGAGGATTATAGGAAAGAGTATGAGCCATATGATAAGGTCTTTTGTACGCAGACCGTTTTTCAGCTCATATTTAAGGATATGCATGAACATGGTCATTCCTCCTTGTCTCTGAGAGCTTTTCCTGTTATTTCAAGGAATACGTCGTTGAGTGTCGGAAGCTCTGTATATACTCTGCCGAAGCTGAGCTCATTCTTCTGAAGCACTTCAAGTACTCTTGTAAGATTATGCTTGCCGCCCGAGCAGTAAACTGTAAGCTTGCCGTTGCCAAGCTCTGTATCGTATACGTGAGGCAGTGAAGCTATCTCTTTTACGATATTATCAGGTACATCAAGTATCTCGATAGTGATAGTCTCTGTATTCTTTATCATTCGTTTCAGCTCGTCCTTAGTACCCTCAGCTACCTTTCTGCCCTTGTCCATGATAGCTATGCGGGTACATATCTGCTCTACCTCTTCCATATAGTGCGAGGTATAGATGACTGTAGCACCGTTTCTGTTGAGCTCCTGTATTCCCTCAAGGATACGGTTTCTGCTCTGAGGATCAACTGCAACTGTGGGCTCGTCAAGGATTATGAGCTTTGGCTTGTGAGCGATACCGCAGGCGATATTGAGTCTGCGGAGAAGTCCGCCCGAAAGCTTTTTCGGATAGAACTTTCTGAAATCCCCCAGTTCTACGAACTTTATTGCTTCCTCAACATATTCCTTGCGCTTTGCCTTGTCCTTGATATAGAGTCCGCAGAAGTAGTCGATATTCTCGTAAACTGTAAGCTCATCAAAAACAGTGACATTCTGCATGATAACGCCTATTTCCTTTTTGATATCGTAGCTTACGGGAGTCATCTTCTTACCGAATATCTCGATGTCGCCCTTGTCAAAGGCAAGAAGTGACAGAAGGCAGTTTATGGTAGTGGTCTTGCCCGAGCCGTTCGGTCCGAGAAGTCCGAATACCTCCCCCTGCTTTATTTCAAGATCAAGGTGATCCAGTGCGATAAGATCGCCGTAGCGTTTTACAAGATTATTTATTTTGATAACTGTGTTTTCCATGGTAAATCCTCCCTGTTGTGTTTTACTGTAATCATTATACCTCAGCTGAAAAGCTTTTTGTAGTGTCTGGAGTCAGTTTTTGCATATGACATTTGTCACATTGTGTACTTGAAAAAAATGTACCGCTATGATATAATAATGAAAAGATCACGGCATAAAGGAGCAATTATGGACATTATCGTAATAGATGACGACAAGCTCGTAGCTCTGTCGTTAAAGACTATACTTGAAAATTCGGGCAAGGTAACTGTTACCGCTATGGGTTCAAGCGGAAATGAAGCAATAGAGCTATACAGGAACGTCAGACCTGATGTTATACTTATGGATATACGCATGGAGGGCATGACAGGTATAGAGGCAGGCGAGGTCATACTGAAAGAGTTCCCCGACGCTAAGATACTCTACCTCACCACATTCTCAGATGATGAGTACATCATCAAGGCACTGAACATGGGCGCAAAGGGATACATACTCAAGCAGGACTTTGACGGCATAGTACCTGCACTTGAAACTGTCATGGGCGGACAGAGCGTTTACGGCAACACCATAATGAACAAGCTCCCAGAGCTTATGAAGCCCAAGGAGCGTTATGACTTTGCTGCACACGGTATCAGCGACAAGGAACGCGAGATAATGGAGCTTGTTGCAGAGGGACTGAGCAATAAAGAGATATCGGGGAAGCTTTTCCTCGGCGAAGGCACAATACGCAATTACATAAGCAATCTCCTTGACAAGCTGGAGCTCCGCGACAGAACTCAGCTTGCAGTATACTATTATACAGAAGTAAAAGGCATATGATATAAGTAACGGGCAGATAACCATGTTGCTAATATAGAAGTTTATATTGATTTATCGGGGGAAACCTTTCTGAGGAAAGGTTATCCCCCGAACCCCTTTCCAAAGACTTTTATCTGCCACTTCTTTTACGTCCATAGCCGCAAACAAAAGGGCTGCACATTATCGTGCAGCCCTTTTGCTGTATAGTAAGTAATTAATTAGAGAGAACCTTTTCCAAGGAGATACTCCTGTATTTTCAGAGCATCGTTTGCAGTAATACCTGCGCTTGACTTATCAACGTCTGCATTTGCAGCACCCTGTTCTGTAATGTGGTTCTTGTCGTTGCCGTTTACACCGTACTTGTTAGGATTTGCAAGAGCCTGCATTACCATAACTGCGTCAGAGAGGTCTACCTGACCATCGCAGTTTGCATCGCCGCTGAGAGTTACATTTACGAACTGTGTAGGCTGTACAGATGTTGTAGTAGTTGTTGTGATCTTTGTTGTTGTAGTTGTAGTCCTTGTAGTAGTAGTTGTTGTTGTTGTTACCTTAGGCTCTGAGCTGCCTGTCTTGTATACCGGCTTGATAGTAACGCCTTCGCTTACAGGAACTGTAATAGTATCAGAGTATGTATCTGAAACTGTAGCACCTGTTACCTCCCAGTGATCGAAAGCATATCCATCCTTAGGAGATGCCTTTGCTGTTACAGGGAAGTCTGTGAAGTACTTACCGCTCCATGTGCTCATAGAGTCGTCAAACTTGATAGTATTGAGCTGTAATGAACCCTTGCTGCTGTCGTTGCTAACATTTACTGTAGCAAGGCTGCCTGTGAGGTTCATATAGTTCTTCATCTGGCTTGTAACATTGCCGTATCTTGTGTTATAGAATGTTTCAAGGAGCTGATAATCCTGCTCGAATGTCTGCTCATTGTGAGTATGCTTTGAAGATGGGAAGCGCTTATATGTATCAAGGATCTGCTGCTTGAAGCCTCTGTAGTAGTTGATGGCAGCTGTAGTCTTCTTTGTATCGAAGTTATAGTTAGCCATATCCATGAAGCTGAGCTCAAACTGCTGTCTGAATGTCGGATTCTTCATAAGATTTGAGAATGCACCGCTGAGAGAACCGCCGCCTCCCATGAAGCCTCCGAAGCCGCCCATGCCGCCGCCTGCAGCCTGATTAAAGCTGTTGAAGGTTGGACCTGTTTCACTTACCTTGTCAGCAAGGTTAGAGCTGTACTCTGTATCAAACAGTACCATTCTCCACTTGCCGTCTGCATATGGATTTTCAGGATCTACAGCATTTGAACGCCATACACCTGTATTATTATTTGGCCAGTCGTGGTTAGCCCAGTAGATCTGAGCTGCGAAATAGTCGATAAAGCTCTGCATATCAAGCTCTGCACAAGCTCTCTGATAATTCTCATCAAGTGTCATATCAACTCTTGAGAGGTTTCCGAGAAGGTTGTTCCACTCGTTGAGGTCCTGATCGTTGCCGTCCTCAAGTGAGTTGTTCTTTATGAAGCATACATCATTCTTCTTTATGCCGTAATGTGACTTGAAGTAATCCGAGTTGTACTTCTCCATGAGCTGATAAATGCCCCAGAACTCGCCGTCGATAAAGAGTATACACTCGCTTGTAGCCTGTGTAGTCATAGCTCTGTCGGTAACAAGTGACTGTGCAACAGAATCACGGAAGAAGCCTGCCATGTTGTCGTTACCGCCGTTTCTGATAGTGAAACCGTCAAATGTATCGATTACCTTGTTGTTCTTAGCCTTTGTAGCCTCACCGTCAAAGAGATCGTACTCTACACTGCTCTTGCCATAGTCCTGACGAGCAAAGATATTGAAGCTCTTCTGTGCCCATGCACGGGAAGCAGCACCCTTTGTTCTGATGCCTACATCCTGTGAAACTACGCTCTTGCCGTTTTCAAATATCTCTATATTAGCCGGACGCTCCCATTCTGGGCCCTTCTGGTTGTAGTTAGCCTGTGACATGAATGCCATGCCGCCCATATCAAAGCCGCCAAAGCCGCCCATACCGCCAGCTCCGCCTGCGCCGCCGTCACCGCCGAAGCCTCCGAATCCACCGAAGCCGCCTGCGCCTGCACCTGCGTCCTGACCGCCAAAGCCGCCCTGCTGTGCATCACCACCCTGACCGCCGAAACCGCCAAAGCCACCCTGCTGTGCATCACCGCCCTGACCGCCGAAGCCGCCAAAGCCACCAAAGCCACCCTGCTGTGCATCACCGCCCTGACCGCCGAAGCCGCCAAAGCCACCGAAGCCACCCTGCTGAGCACCGCCCTGCTGTGCGTCATCGCCGTCTGCAAGTATCTCGGGAGCATCTATGCTGTCAAGTGAAATGCTGTCGAATACAGAAGCATCTTCCTCTTCTTCATCTGAATTTACAACAAGACCGCCTGCGCCGCCGAGCTGCATATTGCCCTGCTGCTGTCCGCCGAAGTTGAAGTTGCCCATATTGAAGCCGCCCTGCTGAGCATCGCCATTCTGGTTTCCTCCGAAATTGAAGTTGCCCATGTTGAAGCCTGGCTGCTGAGCATTACCGTTATTCTGAGTGTCTCCCATGAAGTCGTTCATGTTGAAAGCACCCTGCTGACCTGCATTCTGACCGTCGCCGTTCTGACCCTGCTGGTTGCCCCAGTTCATACCCTGCTGACCTGGCATACCCCAGCCCATGCCGTTTCCGCCCTGGTCGTATACCTTACCAGTTACGTAGATACCTTTTTCGTAATCGAAAAGATTTGAAGGATCTGTAACAAGTGATATTACCTTCATATTTCTGTAGCGTTCAACATTTGCTGAACCTATGAAGTAAGTCTTAGTTATGATGCTGCTTGCTCTGCCCTGTGAGTCTACAGCTATAGCACGAACTACTGCTGCCTTGAGTACGCCCTCATCAGGAGCAAGGATATCTGTATAAGCTGTAACGTCTGTTCTTGCGCTGTACTTGTTAGGCTCACTTGTCATATCCTTGACAGTGATAGCACCTGTGTACTTTTCAGACGAAGTTGTCGGATCGCTGCCGTCTGTTGTATAGTAAACTGTAGTTCCCTGCGGAACGTCGATAGTAAGTGCAAAGCCGTTGTCATAGAAACCGCTCTCAGCTGAGAAAGAAGGAGTTCTTACTGCATTTGAGCCCTCAGGAGCAACATTGTTCTTGCCGGGAGTAGCATTCATAACATAATACTCGCCGCTGCCGTCGGGATACTGACCGTATGAAGTATCCTTTGCCATATCCTCGAATGTTATCTGTGAAGCGATATTGCCTGAAGCATCTGTAAGTGTGAGAGTCTCACCGCTTGTTGAAAGTCCGAAAGGAGCAATAGAAGCGTTTGTCTCGCCTGCTGTACCGTCACAGAAGAATACCTTGCCTGTATTTGGCTGGATCACTGTACCTGACGGGATAGTAAATCTGTAAGGTGTCTCTGCCTTATCTGTGAGACCCCAGCCGCTGATATCCACAGGGCTGCTTGAATTGTTGTAAAGCTCTACCCAGTCATACATCTGTCCGTCAGGAGCAGCATATGTAGTATTCTTTGGGCAAACCTCATTGATAGTTACACCTGAAGCTGCTACTGCCTTTGGTGCAGGAAACAGACCTGCTGTACCTAGCAGCATTGCAAGACTCATTATTCCTGCACAGGTTCTTTTTGCTGATTTCTTTGACATAATATTCCCTCCATTTTGTGATTTTTCATATTTTCGTAATTACGCGGCTTAACGCCTTTTTCATATTTTCATCATACCTGTATCATATATTTCCATTCTTAAAATAATCTTAAAGTAATCTTAATAAAATGTCGTTTTTATGCTGCCTGATGCACATTCATACTACGCGATATTCCGTCATTTCCTTATATTAATAATACATCATTATGCACAAATCAGGTCAACTAAAAGAGCAAAAACTGAACAAAACATAAAAAGTCCGCAAAAAATGAAAAAGCATAAAATGTTATGCGTTTTGTTTTCAAATGTTCTGAATGTATCTTAATTATACTAATGCGTTCCAAAATACAGGGGCTGATACATCCGCTGATGCTCACTTTTGACCGCCAATAAGCCCAAAAACTTGACTATTTCCGCGATATGTGGTATCATTAACTATGTTGCTTACAAATGGTATTACCAATGATATATACTGTTAATTGATAATTTATATGAGAGAAATATCCTACTCAAACGTCTAAGTAGTGAGAGGACATTCCTACAGAAAGGGGGAGCTCATGGATAACGGTGCAAGTAGCTACCGCCGTTACCTTGACGGTGATGATAACGGATTAGTTGATCTGATCCACGACTATAAAGACGGTCTGATCCTCTATCTCAACGGCATTACAGGCTCTCTCAGTCTTGCCGAGGAGTTCATGGAAGATACATTCTTCAAGCTATCCGTCAAAAAACCTAAATTTTCCGGAAAATGCACCTTTAAGACATGGCTTTATACCATCGCACGAAATCTCACCATAGATGAACTGCGCAAAAGGTCGCGTATTTCCGACACTCCCGCAGATGAATATTATGATATTTCCGACGAGCGGAATATCGAAAGGGAATATTTGCAGGAAGAACAAAAGATCTCGCTCCACAGGGCTATGGAAACTCTCAGCTCCGATTACAAGCAGGTGCTCTACCTGACGTTTTTTGAAGAGCTGAGCAATTCTGAGGCTGCTAAGGTAATGCACAAAAGCAACCGTCAGATAGAAAATCTCCTGTACAGAGCAAAGCTTGCGCTGAGATCAAAGCTTGAAAAGGAGGGCTTTGAGTATGAAAGACTATAATGAGATAGCAAATAGTGTTTTTCAGCGCAGAGAAGAATACCTGAAAGAGAAAAAACGCAAAAAAGCTCTGATATTAAGAAATGCCACCGTTGCTCTGAGCTGCTGTATTATGATAGCTGTGGGCATAGGCATCTGGAATATCGGTTTGCTGAAGGATATCAAACCATCTCCTCACAAGGAAGACTACACATTACCATCACCTATCGTAACAACGGCTGTAACAACATCCGATGAGGATATTACCACGGAAAATACTGTCGCAACAGCGACAAATGATATCCTTGAAACTACGGCAATTGTTTCTGATAATTCTGCGCAAAGCGGAGCAAACGGTACAAAAACTACCTCCGCAAACGGTCACAGCGGCTCAGGCAATGTGACGACATCACGTTCAGACAGTAAGACTTCGGAAAGCAATGTAAGGACAACTGCTTCAAGCATTGAAATTACTTCTTCCAATAATCCGTCTCATCAGAACCTCACAACTTCACATCATCAATCCCCTGTATTGACCACACAGCGTTCTGATGTCCGCACAACTACTACAACGCCACGAATATCAACACGCACTACAACGCGGCGCACTTCAACAACTACAAGACATACATCGACCACTACACGTCGAACGTCCACTACTACACGGCGAACATCTACCACAACAAGGCGTACTTCAGCTACTACACGTATTCCTGTAGCTACTACGACTACAAGGGTATATACATCACTTGCTACGTATACTACGATGACGTATGCTACAACAACTAAAGTATATACTACCAGAGTATACACTTCAACTACAGCAGTATACACGCACCCTGCATATACTACTATAGCAACATCGATATCTCCGCAGCCTGCTTATACAACAACAGCTGCAATGTCGACCATTGTTTACACATCAACGACACGACATGATCCTGCTGTTGCAACAACTGTATATCCTGCGGTGTCCAGCACATATTCTCCCGTACTGAGCACAACGACTACAAAGCCTCCGCATTCAGAATTCTATTATAACGGCACAACATATACAGTGGCGGGATGTGAGAATTTTGATACTTCATTTACAGGGGATCTGCTTCACAAAAGCGGTATTTATGACGTAGCACTTGGACGACTTACCGTGTATACCGTATATGCTTACAAGGATTTCTCTCCCGATTTCCTGTGTATGGTGGAATTTGATGACGGCGAGACCTTCTTAGGCATTAACTGGGATTACGTTCCTGATAATCTTGGCGAATTTTTAGATGCTATTGACTTCCCTGACAGTTTCAATTTATACTCCTTATATGACTCCGTCAATTCAAAGTATATAAATTCGCCGGATTGTACCCCATTGACAGAATTTCTGAAAAGCAACAAAAATGCAGGCATCATTCAGATAATTGACGACTTCTATCCCAAAACAAAAGTTGAATTTGATTATGATATGCTATCTACAGGTGATGATTATACCTGTATATTTGGACACGTGAGTATATCAGCAGATCAGACATTAGTAATATTCATGGCTGATGATTACGGTCACCGTACATATGAGTTCAACGTTGACAGTACAACTCTTGACAAATTGTACGCATCACTACAAAAAAATGTTTAAAACAGCCCACACTGAGCGCAATATTTGGTCAGTGTGGGCAATTTTTGCAAATTCCCCTCATTTTTTCCACCTAATATTTATTTTATAGGTTGTTATCAATTCACATTTTATTTATAATAAACATATAGCAAATAGGCTATAGGGATATTAAAATTTGGAGAAAGCTCCTAAAGTGAACATCGCTGCTGTCAAAAACAGCAGCGGTCACTCACATTTGTCCGCACAAGTCAAAAGCCGAAGCGGTCAAACCAGTGCAAATCCTGCAAAACGGACAGTCTTATAAAAAAGAGAGAAAACGGGCAGTTCTCTCAATGCTATCCGATATTGCAGCAGCTTCTGAGGCGGCGGTGGAAATATTCAGCCCGGCGAACCTGTTACCCTCCCACAAACGCAGTTCCCGATATGCGGCGTATATTTCCACAGCACCTTTGAGGACATCTTTACGATTTCGTTCTTTCTATGCAGATTTACGCAGACTCTGCATGAAAGACAAAATATGTACATACCGCAAAAGCAGTATGTACGCTTGAATTTCCATTTTCAAGACTATCGAGGAGCTTTTGACCTTCTCTCTGTGTGAGACTAAGGAAGGCTCTGAAAGCTTCTGTATCGGCGAGGCAAACGGCACATTCCGTGTACAAAGGCTGACGGCCCCTCTCCCGTCACCTTTGTCCTCGGCGGTATAAACTAAAAAATAATGTTACAGACACAGTATTATAAATGAATTCATTCCGTTGCAATGAGCGGTTTCACAAAGTATAAAGTCCTGTTTCCCTTTCAGACAGGCATCGCATCAATACGATGCAAAACAAAGTCAACAGACCCGCAGGCGGGGAGACTCTGCACTATACTCCCCTGACCTGCATTCGGGTTTGCTGTTCCCCGATAATTCGACAGGATAGCGCGAAGCTCGGGGGCATACGCAGTATCACGCAGAGATCGTACAAACGAATTTTAACAAAGACTATAGGCGGTCTTTGTGATATATTGTAAGTAATTCCTTTGCTATCCAAATCCTTTTGTAAGAGGGCATATCAGAACAGTCTTATCTCTGAGGCGGAGATAGGGCTGTTGCTCTTTATAGAGATATTTTTATGATATCATCAAGAGGTATGCGCAGTCCGCCGCAGAGCACTAACTGCCGCGTAACTTCTTCTATGAACCGCACATTACCCGATACGGTAATATACTTCCCTCCCGATTTATGCTTATCGGGAACAAAATAGGTTATCTCGCAATAAGGCTCCGAAGCGATACGTGCGCTGAGGAGCTGTATTTTTTTGTTCAGTTCAGCTGCTTCGTCCTCGCAAAGCTCGGCTTTTGCATCGGTAAGTCTCGCGGACTCACCAATAGCGTCCTCATAGCCTGTGAGAGCCGCAAAAGGCGCGAACTGCGCCGCACGGTTCCGCCGCGGCATCTGTGCCCTTGTCGTTGAAACATGATGCGGCATATTGATTATATCATCATACTGTCCCGACATTATTATCTCCCCCTTTATGAAGTTTAGAGTTGAGAGTAGTTATTAGCGGTTAGTGCATAGTAAGTAGTGCAGGGACGACCATTGGTCGTCCGCGCATTACGCCGCAGGCAACATTAAAACTTTGTAGGGGCGAGTTCCGCTCGCCCGTGTGTACCTTACAATGCAAGTAACATGAACGAGCTGTAGGGGCGAACAGTGTTCGCCCGTATTCTACATATAGTGCTGTAAGCGATGTACAAGTAAGAGCTATGATAAGAGTGAACGAGTTTACGAGTGACAACGTGGCAAGCGGTCGAGCTGGCTCAGCTCGCTCTGTGTCCGCCTATTTGTCTGTTGCGCGGCATTGCAGTTGCTCCGTCGCAGAGGTTGCTTCCACGGAGCACCGCGTTCTTGCCGTATCTCTCCTTCATTCTCAGCATGGCAAGCTGCAAATTTTTCTCACGCCGCAGCTCTGCCTGCTCCTGCTGACGGCATTTCTCATTCTCTTCGGGATCTGAGAAAAAATCCAGCTGTATTATCTCTTCCTTGACCGAGCTCTCTGGCACTACCCTGTTTGCATTGACGGTTATCCTTCTCACCAGCAGGCGGAAGTCCGCTATACGGTCAAAAAGCTGCATCATGGCTTCAGTTATTATTTTCGATGACGATACAGGTGTATCAAGATTTATGGTACCGTGAGCGTGAACAGGTACAGCCCTGCCGTAATGGTCAAGCACCACCTTGCCCTCATAGCTCCGCCTTATATCCTCGTTCTGCAAATTCTTTACATCATAGCCTATAGTAAGCGTCAGCTGATCGGTAACGAGCCCTTTTCCAAGCAGGTCAAGAGCCAGCATATCAGCCATTTCCCATGTTATGAGCCGAGCCGTGCCGTACTCCGTAGCCTCCTGCAATACCTGTCCCGAGCTTATACTGTTGTTCTCGGGACGATAGCTTTTCACATCGGCAATAGTGCAGGGCTCCCACCCCCATGCGTGGTCAATGAGGAGCTCCGCATTTACTCCGAACATCTTATAAAGTGCCCTTTCCCCGAACTCGGACGTGGAAAATCTTGCGATATCCCCCATTGTAAAAAGTCCGCAGTGTTTCAGCCTTTCCGCATATCCTCTGCCTAAACGCCAGAAATCGGTAAGGGGCTGATGCTCCCACATAAGGCGGCGGTAGGACATCTCGTCAAGCTCCGCAATACGCACACCGTCCTTGTCCGCAGGCATTTTCTTGGCAACGATATCCATAGCTATCTTGCAAAGGTACATATTCGTACCTATGCCTGCTGTAGCGGTTATCTTCGTGGTTTTCAGCACATCTCTTATCATAGTCATGGTAAGCTCATGGGCAGTCATGCCGTAGGTGTCAAGATAAGCGGTAACGTCGATAAATACCTCGTCAATGGAGTAAACGTGTATATCCTCGGGAGCGACATACTTGAGGTATATCTGATATATCCTCGTACTGTAGGCAATATACAGAGCCATTCGCGGAGTTGCGACTATATAGTCAAGTTCAAGTGACGGGTCTGCATTAAGCTTGCTTGCTATCTCGGACTTGCCTCTGAATTTTCTCCGCGGAGCTCTCATTTTCCGCATATCATTCACATCTCTGACCTTTGAAACCACCTCGAAAAGTCTCGGTCTGCCCGGGATACCGTAAGCCTTGAGGGACGGCGATACGGCAAGACATATGGTCTTATCGGTGCGGCTCTTATCCGCAACAACAAGGTTTGTGTCAAGGGGATCGAGTCCGCGCTCGGCACATTCTACCGAAGCATAAAAGGATTTAAGATCAATAGCAACATATATTCTTTCCATAGCCGCCTCCTCTCCGAACATCTGTTCTTTTAGTATTATACCACTCCCAGTCACCTGCTGTCAAGGCTTGAAAAGAAAATATGTTCCTTTTTGGTGACATATCACATAAATACAGACTATAATTATTAGCTTTTCACAATACAACTTTGATAGTTTCACTATCAAACGCGTATAAAATTGGATATTTTTTACAAATTTGTACTTAAATTATCTCTCAATAAATTGCAGAAGAATAATTGACAGTCCTGTGAAGAAATGATATAATTTTAATATGGGACTATTGCGGAAAAACAACACTAAGCTCCGCGGCTCGACATACATAACGATCATATAAAAATATTCGGATCCTCGCTTTTTTAGCGTGTACTGACAATCAAACGCGACTATATGTATTATGTCCTTACTTAATTTTTGGGAGATGTGTAACATGAATCAAGACTCAATTTCATTTGATCTTGGCTGTAATTTCGATTACAAGCTTTTTGACTTTGTTGATGAGTACGATAAGAAGCACGCTATAACAAGCTTCTTCGGAAAGCTCAAATTTGACGGACTTCCGGGCGGACGTACAGCTTCTATCATTCCTGACTTCACACTCGATCAGCTTGCTGATTATGTCAAGGAATGTAAGAAGCGCGACATCACATTCAACTATCTTATCAACCCTCTTTCAATGGATCAGAACGAGATCGATCCTGTAGTGGGCAAGCAGATACGTGATTTTATCCACCAGATGTACGATCTTGGCATAAGAGCATTTACGCTTAATTCGCCTATACTTATAAAATATGTAAAGAGAGAATTCAAGGACGTTTTCGTAACACTTGGACTCTATGCTTATCCTACAACTATACAGCATATCGAATACTGGAGAAACTGGGGCGTTGATGAGATCACTCTCGATCACGGCTTCAACAGAAAGTTCGACCTGCTCAGAAAGGTCCTCACACAGTACAAGGATACAGACCTTCATCTCCGTGTAATAGCTAACAATCTCTGCCTCAGAGAATGTCCTTTCCGCCTTGCACACGGCTGCTTCGTAGGTCACTCAGACCCTGAGCTGTTCTCAATGGACTACTCACTTGTCAACTGTGCATACAAGAAAGTAACTCACCCTGCTGCTATCCTTACAGCTGAGTTCATTCGTCCCGAGGACGTTCACTATTACAGAGAGCTTGCAGAAGAGACAGGCAACAAGCACTTCTCTATCAAGCTTATCGACAGAACAAGAACAACCGATTTCCTCCACAGAGTGGTAAAGAGCTATATGGAAGAGTCCTACGACGGAAATCTTCTTGATATCGTTAACTGGCCACAGGCTAAGACAATTGCTACACGTCCCGATCAGTCCAAGGAAGGTCTCCAGGCAGGCGCAGATGCTCCTGCTGCAAGTGCTCCTATGGGTGCAGGTGCTCCCCCAATGGGTATGCCACCTATGGGTGCCGGCGGTCCTCCAATGGGTATGCCCGCAGGCGGTCCTCCTCCGTGGGTAATGGAAGGCAGACCTCCAAGACCAGGAGAGCCTGAGGAATGGGCAAAGAAGAACGGTATCACTGCTCCCCCAGCTGGTATGCCTCCTATGGGCGCAGGTGCTCCTCCAATGGGTATGCCACCTATGGGTGCTGGTGGACCTCCAATGGGTATGCCGGCAGGCGGTCCTCCTCCGTGGGTAATGGAAGGCAGACCTCCAAGACCAGGCGAGCCTGAGGAATGGGCAAAGAAGAACGGTATCACTGCTCCTCCAGCTGGTATGCCAGTAGGCGGTCCTCCTCCAGGAGTACCTAAGATGAGATGGATGGACAAGCTCAAGCCCGAGGCTATGATGAATTACGGAAGAACTATGCATCTTCCTAAGATGTATGTTGACAACAAGAAGCTCGACGGCTTCCTTGAGCACTTCATCAATAACAACAACTGTGCAAGTTCACTCTGTGTAAACGATATCCTCGAAGATGGTCAGACAGCTCCTAATGCCTGCGCTCATTGCAGCAACTGGGCTAAGAAGGTCATTTCTTACGACGAGGCTGAGATCGAACAGTGGAAGGGATTATGTTCAGGTGTTCTCCAGAGCATTGAAGACGGCTCTATCTACAGATATTGATAATTCAAAGCTGCATTGCGGATATCCTCCGCGGTGCAGCTTTTTTGCAGCGTGACGCTGCACCCTTGCCACGTTGATGCTCGTAAACTCGCTCACTCTTATCAATGCTCATATTCGTAAATCGCTTACAGCACTATCTGTAAAACACAGGCAGCGTTTCCTACAGTGCGCTAATGCTATTTTCTGCGTAAGGCTACACGGTCGGATAATATCTGCTACTACAGGCTGACTGTATTTTTTGCAGACGCGCAATGCGCGTCCCTACACTACTCACTAATCACTCCCCACTAAGCACTGAGCTTCTTGATTTTTGGCGGATTATATGTTAGAATTAAAGCAACTTTTATGACTGAGGTGAAAACATGAACACCATACTTCTCGTTGAGGACGATGAAACACTCAACCGCAATATCTCCCTTGCTCTCAGATCCGAGGGCTACACCGTTATCGCAGTCAGTACAACAGCGGCAGCCGAACTCCACGCACCAGAAGCAGACCTTATAATACTCGATGTCATGCTGCCTGACGGCAGCGGTGTTGACCTTTGCAAGCGGCTGAGAAAAAAGATACAGACTCCCGTAATATTCCTTACCTCATGCGATGACGAAGCAGATATAGTCCGCGGACTCGACAGCGGCGGCGATGACTACATAACAAAGCCTTTCCGCCTGCGTGAGCTTTTCTCACGTATACGCGCAAATCTCAGACGAGTACCCGATGTGCCCGAAATGGAGCTTACTGCGGTGGAGCAGAAGCTTCTCAGCTACCTCATGCTGAACCGTGAGCAGTACCTTACCCGTGAACAGATACTGGAATACCTCTGGGACTCAAAGGGTATCTTCGTAAACGACAACACCCTTTCGGTAAATATCAGCCGCCTGCGCGAAAAACTCAGCAAGACCACAGGCAGCGGCAGGATAGTCACCAAGAGAGGAATGGGCTATAAATGGACAGAACAGACCGATTAATAAACAACCGTGCTCCGAGAAAACTTCTGCTCATACTTCTGCTTATGATATGTATATCCGCAGCAGCGGCTTGGGGTATATCAAAGCTCTGCGCCGACAGGATAGTAAGAGAGCAGATAACTGCCGAGCTTTCGGCAATAGGTGACGGTAAATTCACAGGTGCTCCCGATGAAAAAGCAATAGCAAGAGCCGAGGAAAAACTCAGCGGCTACAGTATCGACCGTGAACTCTCCCCTACCATAATGTACAGCTACAAGTCCGTGCGCACGACTATATTCACCGCCATATTTGCTGTCATGGCTTCGTTATCGGTGATATGGTTTGCCATAGCGATACATGAGCTTATGAACATATACCGCGACCTTGAAAAGCTCCGTGCAGACTGCCTTAACGCTGCCGACAAAACTGACGGTACTATAGGTCTTTACGGCGAGGACTTGGGCTGTGTGCGAAGGATATCCGAAGCCGCAGACACGCTGACCGACCGAATGAACAATCTCCATTTCAAGCTCAATAACGAGCAGCGATTTCTCCGCGATTTCCTCACCGACCTCTCTCACCAGATAAAGACTTCTCTCGCTGTGGTAAGGCTCAACACGGATATGCTCAGCGAGCTTGACGACTTACCTCAGGAGCATCGTGACAAGCTCTCGGACGAGATACAGCTCAATCTCAGCAGTATGGAAAAGCTCGTTATCGAAGCCATAAAGCTTGCAAAGCTCAATGCAGATGCTGTAGAGTACAACATGGAGATAAATTCCCCTGCGGAGATATGCAGGATAGCTGTAAAGCGTATGTCTCCCCTTCTCAGAAGCAAAAGCATAAAAGTGAACGAAAGCCTTGCCGATGATATAAAGCTCAGCTGCGACAAGGGCTGGCTGTGCGAGGCTTTGGAGAATATTATCAAGAACTCCGCAGACCACTCCGAATGTTCAGAGATATCGCTGGAGTTGAAAGATGACCCTATAATGATAACATTGGCTGTTACCGACAACGGCAAGGGCATACCTCAGGAAGAAATACCGAAGCTGTTTGAACGCTTCTCCTGCCGTTCCAACGACAAGACAATGTACAGCTCGGGACTTGGTATGTCTATCGCACAGAAGATAGTCCGCGCCAACGGCGGAGATATAATGGTGTATTCGGAAGTCGGCAAAGGCACACGCTTTGAATTCGTATTTATCAAAGATTGAGTTGTTAGTTGTTAGTGCTTAGAATTGTAGGGGACGCCGCCCTCGACGTCCCGTTAGAAAACGTACAAATAACATGAACGTGCTGTAGGGACGCGCATTGCGCGTCCACATATTTCGTGTAAACACCAAATGGAACGCTGTAGGGCCGGCGTCCCCTACATATAATTACGGTATACATAATGGTTACGGAGAACTAATATTTGGCTGTCGAGGACGCCAGCCCCTACAAATGTGCTGTAAGCGATGTACGAGTATTGGTATTGATAATGGTGAGCGAGTTTACGAGCGACAACGTGGATAGGGTGCAGCGTCACGCTGCAAAAGCTGAAAATTTTTCAGCTTTTTTTCATTTTTGTAACATTACAGTAAGATAACCATGATAAACTAAAGTTACAATAAGAAACGGAGGTATCATTATGGACGACAACATCATTCTGAAAACCGAAAAACTCAAAAAAGAATACGGCTCAGGCGAAAACGCCTTTCTTGCTCTCAACGATGTAGACCTTGAAGTGAAGCAGGGGGAATTCTTAGCCATTACAGGCGAGAGCGGAAGCGGCAAGACTACTCTCCTAAACTGCATAGGCTCTCTCGACCGTCCCACAAGCGGCAAGATAATCTTCAACGGCAGAGACATCACCACAATGGACGATAACGGACTGTCCGCCTACCGCAGAAAGAGTATAGGCTTTATCTTCCAGAACTTCAACCTCATCCCCGTGCTCAACGTCGAGGAAAATATAGTTCTGCCGCTGAACCTTGACAACACTCCACCCGACAAGGAATTTCTTGAGGAGCTCCTCAAGCTCACGGGACTTGACGTAAAGCGAAACAACTACCCTCACGAGCTTTCGGGCGGTCAGCAGCAGCGTGTAGCCTTTGCGAGGGCACTTATCCATAAGCCGAGAATAATACTTGCGGACGAGCCTACAGGAAATCTCGACAGCAAAAACAGCCGCGAGATAATCTCTATCCTCAAAAGCTCTATCAAGAAGTACAATCAGACTCTCATACTCATAACCCATGACGGCAGCATAGCTGCTCAGGCAGACCGTATCTGCCGCATCACAGACGGAGTCCTCTCGGAATAAGGAGGCGATGATATGAAACATCTTATTGCACTGTCACTGAATTATATCCGCCGACAAAAGCTCCGCACTATCCTCACATTCATGTGTATAACCCTTTCGGCATTCATTCTCGCAACAGTCTGTGCATACGGAAGCAGTATCTTCACTACCCTGCTCAACTATGAAATAGACGAAGGCGGTTCGTGGGAGCTTGAAATCGCAAACTGGATAGACCATACACAGGATCCTGACAAAGCTGTAGAGACCGTAAAAGGTCACCCCTCTGTAGAGGATCACTGCTATTACAGTACCGAATTCATTTCTTTTGATTCGGAGAGCTTCGGAGCAAATTTCTTTGAAATATCCGACGGCAAAACAAGCTACAGGGTCCAAAATGCAGCTATAACCAATTGTGACGGAAATCCTGATCTCATAAGCCCTTATGAAATAGACGGAGGATTTTCTCTGAATAAAAGCGAGGGTATCTATGTATCAAGCATATTCAAGGATATGGGATACAATGAAGGCGACACAGTTACCTTTACTTTACGTCCTGCACACGGAAAATATGACGAAAACTCGCAGGTAATGAAAGAAATACGTTCTAAGCTGAAAGAAAAATACGGTACAGAATATACGACACACGATGAGGAATACGAAGAGCTTTCGGAAGAACTGAAAAGCAAAGCCAGCAAAGATAAAATAAGCAACCTGCTTAAATATAACAGGGGTATATTGCTTGATGATGCTCCTATAATCGATATAACCTACGGCGAACCTGTTGAATACACCATAAAAATAGCAGGCTTCACGGATATACTCCGCTCAAAGGAGAAATACATCGATATATTGAATAGAGACAGCGAAAAACTCAGCTTTGCGGAAATATCCGAAAAAAATCCCGATGTAATATATGATGACGATGATATGAAAGAAATGTATGTCCGTATCACCGACAACATTGACTTTGATGAAGCTGTAAAGAAACTTTTCATCGACCTCGGCTTTGATTATGACAAAAATTTCTATGACAAATCAGAATATTGGATCCGTACAAACAATTTCCTCCTGGCACTTGAATGGAAAAGCTCAGATGCTATATCATCGATCATACCTACCTTTGTAGTACCTGGTCTGATAATACTTCTTATAGCATGGTTCATAGCAAGATTTGTTATCGACAACGCCTTTGAAATGGCTGTACAGGAGCGAAGCACTCACTTTGCCGCACTCCGCGTCATGGGAGCTTCAAAGCTGCAGGTAGCAACAGTAGTAATGGCAGAAGCCATATTCTACATCTGCACAGCCATACCTTTAGGAATAATAGCCGCACTGCTCATATGCCGCTCGTCAGTCAATTCATTCAGTAATATCGGATTTTCAATGTTTGAATTCTCGGCAAAGCCTGCATTTATCGGGCTGGCAATATTTCTCTGCCTCATAGCTGTACTTATCTCAGCCTACACATCGGCAATGTGGGCAGCAAGAAAGCTCTCGCCTGCCGAAGCTCTCAATTTCGGCAAGCCAAAGCGCGGAAAGAAAAAGCTCAAAAAATCGAAGTCGAAGCTCGACCTCAACTCCAAGAAATTCCTGCGCCGCTATACCAGAAAGAATATAGGTGCAGCAAAGAGCCGTTTCATCGTTTCCACTATCACAATGGGACTGGGTGTGCTCATGTTCACGTTCTCGTCTCTTATTGCTATCAACACATATAAAGAAATGAAAGATATCGACAAAGATGACATATACGATTTCTGGATAGATGATTACTACAGCAATGATCCGAAAAACGCTATTGCCGATGTAAATAAAGCCTTTGGCGACAAGAAGATATTTGAAAAGATCAATATAGAGACTTATGGTGAAAGAGTATTTACACATTCAGATGAAATAGATTCATTACTCATATCAGGCACTTATCCCAACCCAGATGAAAACTCAAGAAGAGCGAGGATAGAATCTATAGACCGTGATGATTATGAAGCCGCAAAGCTTGACGAGCTTACAGGCATGAGCTATGACGAGCTTGTTGCATCTAAATCCGTTTTCAAAAACAATACCGATAAAAAAGAACGTGAATTTACTGCTGTACAGAAAGAAACGACAATCAAATTCACAGGTACGGATACAGAAATGAAGTTCATCGGTTCTGCAAAAAGCAAAATGAAAAAAGGATACGGCAATGCTATCCTGATACCTATTGAAAACACATCGGATTTAAACTTATATTACTATATCACACTCAAAGCCTCACCACAGCATTATCAGGAAGCAAAGAAAACTGTAGATGAATTCAAAATGGATCACAGTATCTCATTGGTAATGGATACTTATTTTGAAGGAACAGGGCTAACTTCATTTGTCAAGGCTATCGTAAAAATAGTTCTTGCCTTCCTCATATCCATATGGCTGGTAGGTATACTCTCAATGATAAACTCCGTAAATACCAGCGTACTCAACAGAAGCCGCGAGCTTATGATGCTCAGGAGCGTAGGCATGACGCGAAAACAACTCCGAAAGAGCGTGCTTATGGAAACTATCATGTTCTCAGCAACTGCTGCAATAGTCGGCACTATCCTCGGTGTTCTCATCTTTATACCTGTATGGAGCGAACAGCTGAGCAAGGTGATCGTGTCTATCATCATAGTAGTTGTCCTTTCACTGGTATTCAATATCATCATAGCTATCCTGTCAGCTATACCAGCAACAAAGAGCCTCGAAAAGGTCGAGTCCATAGCACAGGCAGTAAACAGATAAAACAAAAGAGCAGTTCGGGAAGAACTGCTCTTTTTGTGTGCAATATAAACGCACAAACACTGAGGGAACAGTGTCTGTACGAATAGGGACTAATTTTATGAAAGCCATTATGTCATTCATTCTCATTGTACCCTTTGTGCTCATCACAAGCAACATATTAATGATAATACATCTTTGTGACAAAAGCAATATATAAAGCGTGAAATGCATTTTTTGTGCGTGAAATGCAAATTTTGTTAACATCTAATTCATATTTGTCCCTATAACGGCATATAGACGCCTGCCAAAGCGTAATTTTTATGCTATAGCATCAGCATAGCCTGACAGCCTTTAGAATCATCAGGAGCGGCTCAGAGGAATATAATAGCAGAATTACACTCTTATCATTGAACGTGCCGTAAACGTCATTGTAGGCTCTCTCAGAGGATATATCATTTTCTTCTGATGTACATTACCTCTTGCAGCACCTTGCCGCCTATCTCAGAGCTCATATGATCTTCCGTATTTACAAAGCCATGCTTTTCATAGAAATGACGAGCTCTGTAATTATCCTCAAGCACCCAGATAAGTATTGACGTAAAGCCAAGAAGCTCCAGCTCTGCAATGCAGGCTTTAAGGAGTTCAGAACCTATTCCCCTGCCGATATACTCGGGCAGCAGGTAAATAGTAACTATCTCGCCGCAGCTGCTGAACTTCTCCCAGCGTGAGGGACAGAAGCTTGCTGTGCCGACTATCTTGTCATCTTCAAAAGCACCTATTTCAGTTCTGCCGTTTTTCAGGATATTGCCGCCCCACTTTTCCTTCGGGATATTATCAAGATAATCCTGCGGTATTATCCCCTTATATGCGAACTGCCAGCCCTTTTCGTAGATGTTTCTGACAGCGGAAAAATCATCTTTTTCTGTAATATGCCTTATAACCATACATATACCCCCATATAATTTTATAATCACATTATAGCATACTATTTTAAAAAAAGTCAATAGATAATAATACAAATCTATGAATTTGATAAAAATTCGACATAAAAACTGCTTAAAATACCTAAATAGCCAAAGGAAGAGCTATAATATACTTGATTTTTTTACTGACTTGTGTTAATATAAAATATAATACGAAAGGAGCGGTGACTATGGGAACATCTTACAAGTATAAATGCGACGAATGCGGATATGAAGAAGAATTCTTCGTGGGCGGCAGACTTATGACAAAAGACTACAAAAAAAGGACCGAAGAAGCAGAAGAAGAACTGCGCAGTGCCGCTCTCTACGGAAAATACGGCGAGACCGTCAGGCAGCTCATAAAGAATGAACGTGAAAAGATGTATGTCAACTGCGATACAGACCTCTATCAGTGTATGGAGTGCAGGCAGTTTTCCGTGCAGATAGCAAAAGAAATGTCCCTAAATCAGAAGGATTTTACGTTGACCATAGAATTCAGGCACGAATGTCCCGGGTGTCATTCCACACTTCTCAGAAAGACACGGGGTTCAATAACATTCTGCCCCAAATGCAAGATGTTCACCGCACAGCTTGTAAGTATAGGAAAATTCTGATACAAACAAAAAAACACGCAGGTGCGTGTTTTTTTGCTTATATAAATTAGGGGGCTTTATATAAATTAGGAGTGGGGGCGATTATAATGACGGAAGTGAAACGATGTCGTCAGCCTCTCCGCCGATCATACCTGCGAATATCTCAGATGCTTTCTGATCGTGAAGGTTTGTGCTGATACTCTGACCTGACGTATTATATCGTTCTCCGTTTTTGGAATTTGCCGAATACGTAAAGTGTATCTCACCGTCTCGGTAATTGATATTTATCTGGAAACGGTACCATTTCTTTCTCGACTTGCATATAAGTCCGTTGCACTGATCTTTTGTGAACTTATACTCTTTTATGTCACCTGTATTCTTGCCTGCTGACTTGATATATCCGTTTTCTTCAAGTATCTTTGCGATCGCATAGCTGCTTACACGGACTTCGTTCTGATCTACGTAAACATAGCCGTGATCATCTGCATCGTACTTGCTGCCGTCAGCATTAACACCTGAACTCCACGGATTTCTTGTAAATGACTCTATCTTGTCAGTGTCCATAGCACACTCGACCTCTATAGCTTTACATATAACATCGGCTGCACTTACATCAGCTCTGTTTCTTGCAAGCTCAATATATCCCATGATACTCGGAACAAGCATAGCTGCAAGAACACTTATGATACATATAACAACGATAAGCTCTATAAGGGTAAAACCTTTGGCTTTTACTCTGTTCTTAAAACTATTTTCCTGCTCGTTCATATGTCATCCTCCTAATCCTGAGGAATTTTCCTTAAATATATAATATCACGTTTAGTATATTTTGTCAAGAGAAAAGGGCGAAAATTCAAAGTTTTATAACATTATGTATACTTGTTGTAATAAAAATTGGTAGGATAACAAAAAAGGCGGCTAAAACGACGTAAAGCTGCCCTTTTTGTTATTTTTTCAGTATTTTCTACTGCCTTTTATCATAAAGCGATATCATCAATATCATAGAAATGAACAGATTCTAATGCTTGTAAATCAAAAAAAGTCCAATTCTATTGAATTGGACTTAATTGGCTCCCCCTGCCCGGCTCGAACGGGCGACAACTCGGTTAACAGCCGAGTGCTCTACCGACTGAGCTAAGGAGGAATATATAGTGTCGGCACTGATTTAGTTTCCCGGGCCGTCGCCAGCCAAGTATCGTCAACGCGAATGAGCTTAACTTCCGTGTTCGGAATGGGAACGGGTGTGACCTCATTGCCATAAGCACCGACTATTTATATGACCCGTACCAGAATCGAACTGGTGTTACCGGCGTGAGAGGCCGGTGTCTTAACCGCTTGACCAACGGGCCAAATTTTGGTGCACCATCGGGGACTCGAACCCAGGACCCACTGATTAAGAGTCAGTTGCTCTACCAACTGAGCTAATGGTGCATTTCAAACTGCTTAACTATTATACCACATTCAAGCAGTTTTGTCAAGCGATTTTTCAAATTTTTTGAAAACTTTTGAAGGAATAAAGCGTAATGCGAGGCAAGAACAAAGAAGTTCAGAAGTAAAAAGGAAAAGCCCTCGACCGATTAGTACTCGCAAGCTGAACGTGTCACCACGCTTACACTTTGAGC
>JAEEGJ010004160.1_pt1 | contig 50390 bp, 40 predicted proteins | sample 8958761 | NCBI WGS metagenome assembly JAEEGJ01 (sample SAMN16246546, study PRJNA631951) | gut metagenome | biome: gut microbiome; feature: rumen; material: RS-attached | host: Bos | place: Iran: Karaj | collected 2018-10
GAGGTGTAGGCTACCTCCTGAAGTACAAAATTTATTCCCAGTCTTTTGCATTTGTATGCGAGCATATTCATCAGTTTGTAGAAAGGAATACCGACAAAGTTCTGGTTTACCGTTTTGGATAGTGAAATGGAGTCTTTCCAGTTCTTGTTTCTACCGAGAACTATGGTTCCGATTTTATGTTCGATACAGAAATTCACTTATGTAGGTGGTACAGTTATGCAGATAGGAATTTATCCTTAACTCTCTATTGAGGGATAGGTATTCCTTTGTTGAACCGACAGGTTCAGACTAAATGAAAGCAAAAGAATAGTGTATTTATAAGTCTTTCAGTATATAAAAAAACAACCGAGTAGTCGTATAAATACTCGGCTGAATCCTGTGAATAATGAAAAATTAACTCTATCCTTTGTTTTTTATAGCTTTCATTTCTCTAAGCATTCTCTTCTCTCGTTTTCTCATAAAGAACCATGCTAAGAAAACACAAAATGACACAACAAGAACAATAATAGTTGCCAAGGCATTAATCTTCGGATTAACTCCACGTCTCACACTTGAGAACACCAGCATAGGAAGAGTGGTAGACTTCGGTCCTGCAACAAACTGTGATATGACAATATCATCCAAAGTCAATGTAAACGCAAGCAACCATCCAGACATTATAGCAGGCAACAGTGAAGGCAAAGTAATAAACACAAAAACCTTAAATGGCGTAGCTCCCAAATCGAGTGCAGCCTCTTCTATCGAAAGATCTGTCTCTTTCAACCTAGCTCTCACTATAACAGTTACGTATGCAGAGGTAAAAGTTACCATTGCTATCCAAATTGTAACAACTCCTCTGTTTGGAAAACCATCAAGTTGCATTAAAAAAGGATATAAAAAGTTCCCTTCCTGAATATTAAAGGATTCAAGAAGATATTGAACTAACGCATGCGAGCCGTTTGACATTGCAATAAACATCAACAACAAAGAAAGACCAGTAATAACCTCCGGCATAATCATCGGCGCTGTAATACTGAATGAGAATATTCCGTAACCTTTAAAACGATTAAATCTTGTTAAAACAAACGCAGCCAATGTTCCAATAATGACAGACATAGTAGCCGCACAAAATCCGATTGAAAACGTTAAATATATTGCGTGAAGAAATTCCTCATCCTGCACCAACGCTTCATACCAATGAAAAGAAAAACTCTTCCAAACCGTAACCAGTCGTGAGGAATTAAAAGAATATGCCATCAAAATGAGAATAGGCAAGTAGAGGAACCCTAAACCGACAAATAAGAACAAAATTCTCCATTTTGATTTGATGTAAGGTGTTGCTGAATTCATTATGCTTTACCCTCATTTGCTTTTTGTGATTTAAAGAACCAAACTATAGGTATAATCACCAGTAACAACATTATTACTGCAATTGTAGATGCTAACGGCCAATCTCTGTTATTAAAGAAATCCTGCCACAGTAACTGACCTATAAGAACAGTATCAGGCCCACCTAACAATTCAGGAATGACAAATTCACCGATAGCAGGAATGAAAACAAGCATAGAACCGGCTATAACACCATTTTTAGTTAATGGAAGTAACACTCTAAAAAATGTTGTCATAGGTCTAGCACCTAAATCCATAGAAGCCTCAATATAGGAATAATCAACCCTAGAAATTGCATTATAGAGCGGCATAATCATAAACGGCAGATATGAATAAACAATACCTATATATATAGCAAACGGAGTATGCAACATAACTATAGGCTTATCTATTATGTGAAAAAACATCAATAACTGATTAATAAATCCAGTATCACTGAGGAGTCCCATCCACGCATAAACTCTGATTAAAAACGATGTCCAGCTTGGCAAAATAATCAGCATCAGCAAAATACTTCTCATAGTAGGAGATGCGTGAACTATCGACCAGGTCAACGGGTAGCCTATAATCAAACAACACAAGGTGGAGACAAAAGCAACTTTTAAAGACTGCCAATAACCCTGTAGATAAAGGTTTTCTGATAAAACATCTGAGAGAGAGGCATACCAACCTTTAAGAGTTCCCCAAAAACCAATATCACCTTCAACCGTCTCTGATGATTCGTCATCAAAATCATCCAATCCTAAGTCATCGCCGGCAAAAATTGCCTTATAGTTGTTGAAATTAAGGCTTATATCTAGTTTTCCGTCCTCATAATTACAAATTGGAGTATATGGAGGCATCGTCCCTTCAACCATTTCTGAAAAGCTTATTTTAAAAATAATCAAAAATGGAATAATAAAGAACAGAATCAACCAAATATACGGTACTGCTAAAACAAAGCTACTGCCCCTAAATCTAATTTTCGACAGTCTGCTTCTTAAAATATTCTTTAAGCGTGAGTTTTTAACATAACGCATTGTATTAGAAATAGCCATTATGACATCCTTCCTGCATATGCTAAATAATCAATACCACAGCAGAATCTGGTTCCCAATGCAAATAAACCTTATCCTCCCATGAAGGTTGGTTTGTTCGGAAGCGATCCATATTAGGAATAGTCACAGTAACAATTTTTCCGCTGTTAATTTTTACATGATAGATTGAAATATCACCCATATAAGCAATATTTTCCACAATACCTTCTGCATAATTGTTCATATGTTTATCTTCAGGTTCTTTGGTCTCTATCCATATTTTTTCCGGTCTTAACGCAACAGTTACCTTCATGCCGTCAGCTATGTTGGTACCAGAGTTTATGTATATAGGATGAAGCAATTCACTTGAATTTATAATAGTGTGGGATGCATCATTTTCACCCAAAACACCTTCAAACAAATTAACAGATCCAATGAACTCTGCTGTAAATACACAATTAGGGTTCTCATATATTTCTTCAGGATCACCAACCTGGATAAACTCTCCTTTATCCATGATTGCAACACGGCCGGCCATGGTCATAGCTTCTTCCTGATCATGAGTAACCATTACACAAGTAACACCTACACGCTCAATAATATCAACCAATTCAAGTTGCATTTTTGCTCTCAATTTCTTATCGAGAGCGCCCATTGGCTCATCCAACAACAGTAACTTCGGTCTTTTCGCCAAAGAACGTGCCAATGCAACACGCTGACGCTGTCCTCCGGACAATTGGTACGGTTTTCTTGTTGCGTAATCCTCCATATGGACTAGTTCGAGCATTTCCCGTACACGTACAGCAATTTCGTCCTTTGACATTTTATCTTGTTTAAGCCCGAAAGCTATATTCTGTTCAACGGTCATATGTGGAAACAAAGCATATGACTGAAACATCATATTGACAGGTCTCTTATACGGAGGGATATCAACAACATTCTGACCGTCAATAATTATTTCCCCACTAGTAGGAGTTTCAAGACCATCCAACATTCTCAGAAGCGTTGATTTACCACACCCAGAAGAACCCAGCAAAGCAAAAATTTCGCCTTCATAAATGGTTAAATCAACATTATCAACCGCAACAACACCACCAGTATAAATTTTGGTCAATTTTTTAATTTCAACCAAAGGTTTTCTCTGTTGAATTTCTTGAACTGTTGGCTTATTAGGATTTTTATTCATTTTATTGCCATTCTGCGGTGTTGCCGTTTTTTTACTTGCAGAAACATCCAATTCCTGTTCAGTATTTACTGAGCTGTCTTCATTCTGTGCCAATGCCTTTTCCTCCATAGAACAGAACAATATCAAATCCCGCAAAAAGAATTGCAGAATTATCATGTATAACTTAGTGCTAAATATAACGAATCATCAAATTTTTGCAATGAATTTTTTATATCACGACAACAAATCCAACCGCGCCTATAGATTGTCATGAAAAAGAATTTTCATAATAAAATTAACCACATTGGAAGGAGATACTTCCTCATATAAAGTGTGACTAAAACCAATGAGATTGTTACAATTCATAAAGTAACCATCTAGGAAAAAGTGCAGATATGTAATTTTCTCCTTGATCTCAGCATCATCGGAAAGACCATCTCGCTTTTTTATTAATTTAACAATGTTGGATATTGTAATAAAAAGTAATTCATCAACACGTTTGGTCTGTTCCCTGACATATAGAACATCGTTATCATTTCCAGAAATCAACATAATATGAATTATATGAAAGAACAATCTACTTTCTGTGTTCTCATTAAATGAATAAACTAAACAATTCAGTATTTGTTCAAGAAAATACCTATATTCATCAATACTGCAAGGCTTTTTGCTATCCATAATACTTGAAAATTCAGATACAGTCCGCTCAATATGAGAGGAGCGTTCATTCCACAAGGCACGCAGAATATCCCCCTTACTCCTAAAATGCCAATAGATCGCCCCTCGCGTTGTACCCATAGACTGCGCTACATCATTCAAAGTAGTTGCATGAAAACCTTTTTCGTAAAACATTTTCAATGAAGTCTTGAGTATTTTACTTCTCGTTTCCAATGCCTCTTCTCTCGTTTTTCTTACCATAAAATGATCCCATTACCTAATGTTCGAAATTTTGCTATAATCTATATCTAATGGCGTGGCGTGTAGCCAATTTACGTACATTATTGTATGTAAATAAGATTTTTCAACTGTAAATTTTATATTTTCCTTAAGGCAGACAAATGAAATTTAATAAAATTCTCCCATTCTGTATAGTGGGAGCCCTATGCACAACATTTATCTCAGGGTGTAATGAAGAAAAACAGCAAGCTGCAGGGGCAATGCTTTTACCAGTAAAATTTGCTCCGGTTTTAACGAAGGACGTACCTATAGAATTAACATTGATCGGGCGAACAAACGCACTTAAAGAGGCAGAAGTAAGACCTCAGGTAAGCGGAATTATACTTAAAAGACTGTTCACAGAAGGTTCAGAAGTAAAAAAAGGACAACAACTGTATCAAATCGATCCTGCTACATATGAAGCCAATCTAGCTGCAGCAAAAGCAGATCTTGCAAAAGCAGAAGCAAGTGAATACTCTGCAAAATTAAGAGCCCAAAGATATCAAGAATTGCTCAAGACAAAGGCAGTCAGCCAACAGGATTTCGATGACGCACAAGCCAACTACAAATCAGCATCAGCACAGATACTTTCCGCAAAGGCTGCAGTCAAGATGGCAGAAATCAATCTTGCGTACACCCGTGTATATGCCCCTATTTCGGGAATTATAGGAAAATCTGTGTTTACAGAAGGAGCTTTGGTGACTCAAAACCAGGCTACCGCTCTTGCTACAATTCAACAGATTGATCCTATTTATCTAGATCTTGGCGAATCTGTAAACGATTTACTGTTATCTAAAAATGAAATTGCCAAAGGCCAAATTCATTTAAACGAGGATAACAAAATTGAAGTTTCCCTCCTTTTTGAAAACGGACAAAAATACCCAGAAAAAGGAGTTCTTGGTTTTACCGGTGTTGCTGTTGATCAGTCAACCGGCATGGTAACAATCAGAGCAACTGTACCTAATCCCAACCAAGTACTTCTCCCTGGAATGTTCATGAGAGCTCAGTTACCAAAAGGAATTAAAAAGGATGCACTGCTGATCCCACAGAATTCAGTAACTAGGGCAAACAGATCAGATAAATATGTATTCGTCATAGATAAAGATAACACCATACAGCAGAAATTTGTTCAAATCGGCGCTGAAATTCCTAATTATTTTGTTATAGATTCCGGCATAGATAAAAACGATCGCATCGTAATATCAAATCTTCAGAAAATAAAGGTTGGGATGAAAGTTCAGCCAATATCTGAAACAACTGCAGGTGATGAAAGCCAATCCTCTAGTACCACGGCTAATAACAGCAACGCAAAATAGGATAAAAATTAAAATTTAGTAAGGCATAAAAATGTTATCAAGATTTTTTATAGACAGACCTATATTTGCATGGGTTATTGCAATAGTAATAATGTTGCTTGGTCTGCTATCTCTGAATACGCTACCTATAGCCCAATACCCGCAGATTGCACCTCCACAGGTTGCCATCAGTGCTTCATACCCTGGTGCGTCTGCAGACACTGTTCAAAATACCGTAACAAAAATAATAGAACAGAATCTGACAGGACTTGATGGATATCTTTACATGAGTTCCACTTCAGATTCCTATGGCCAGGCTAGCATAACCGTAACCTTTGAAAAAGGAACAGATCCTGATATTGCCCAGGTTCAGGTACAAAATAAACTGCAGCAGGCTACCACGTCATTACCACAGATAGTCCAACAGCAGGGTATAACAGTACAAAAAACAACAGGTAGTTTCCTCATGGTTGTAGGTATTGTCTCAGATGATCCGAAACAAAATGCCAACGATCTATCAGACTACCTTACAACAAACTTTAAAGAACCAATAAGCCGTATAGAGGGTGTTGGTACCGTTCAGGTTTTCGGTTCTGAATATGCAATGAGAATTTGGATTGATCCTAATAAGTTAAGCAAATATGCAATTTCATCATCCGAATTGGCTGCAGCAATACAATCACAAAATGCGCAGATAGCATACGGAACTCTAGGTGGTGCACCATCAGTTGAGGGGCAGACGTACTCATACACTATTACAGGACAGACACGTTTAACCTATCCAGAACAATTTGAAAATATAATTCTTAAGGTAAACCCTGACGGAACAATAGTTAAGCTCAAAGATGTAGCAAAGGTTGAACTCGGTGCTGAAAATTATAATGCCTACGGAAGATTGAACGGTAAAGCATCATCAGGATTAGCTATAAAATTAGCAACAGGTGCAAATGCTCTTGAAACAGCTAGACTTGTTAATGAAAAAATTAAAGAGTTGGAAGAATTCTTCCCTGTTGGCATGCACTCCGTAATACCTTTTGATACAACTCCATTCATAGAAGTATCCATTCATTCCGTTTATGAAACCCTTATAGAAGCTATAATTCTGGTGTTTTTCGTAATGTACCTATTCCTACAAAACATCAGAGCAACCATTATCCCAACCATAGCGGTTCCAGTTGTGCTACTGGGAACATTTGCCATTATGCAAGCTCTTTCGTTCTCTATAAACACGCTTACAATGTTTGGTTTGGTTCTTGCGATCGGTTTGCTCGTGGATGATGCTATTGTTGTAGTAGAAAATGTTGAAAGACTTATAACACAGGAAAACCTGCCACCTCGCGTTGCAACAATCAAATCAATGAACCAGATTACTGGAGCGCTAATAGGTATAGCAATGGTTCTATCAGCCGTGTTCATTCCTATGGCCTTCTTCGGAGGTTCCACCGGTGTTATCTACCGTCAGTTCTCAATAACAATTGTGTCTGCAATGATTCTCTCCGTGGTTGTAGCACTGACACTAACCCCAGCCCTCTGTGCATCCATAATTAAGGAAAAGAGCAAGGAATCAAATAAAATCAATATTCTTAACACTCTGACAAAACCGTTAGATTGGTTCTTCCGTAAATTCAACAAAGGGTTTGAATCGTTCTCCCACAGTTATCAGAATCATGTAAAATCAGCAGTTCATGCTATCCCAAGATTCTGTGTATATTACGGATTCATTTTGCTTGGATTATGGTTCTGCATTAACAGAATTCCTTCATCATACCTTCCTGAAGAGGATCAGGGTGTATTTTTCATCATGACCCAGCTTCCTGCCGGTTCTACTATCGAAAGAACTAGTTCAGTTGTCGATCAAATTGAAGATTTCATGATGAAAACCGAAGGAAAAAATATCGAATCTATCATGTCTGTAATCGGATTCTCTTTTGCTGGTAGCGGACAAAACGTATCAATGAGTTTCGTAAAACTAAACCATTGGGATGAAAGACCAACATACGCAGATACAGTATATTCCATAATTGATCGTGCAGCAGGTCCTGTTTTCATGAGCACGGATCGTGCCCTAGCCTACACATTCAATATTCCATCAGTTCCTGAATTAGGAACAGCTCAAGGTATTGACTTTTACCTTGTAGATCACCGCTCGCAAGGACATGATGCATTGATGAATGCTAGAAATCAGTTTTTAAAGCTGGCATCGGAATCACAGGTTCTGAATCAGACAAGACCTAATGGACTTGATGATATCGCTCAGTTAAAAATTGAAATTGACTACGAAAAAGCCATGGCTCAGGGAATTTCAATCAGTGAACTTAATTCAACGTTATCTACAGCCTGGGGTAGTAAATACGTGGACGATTTTATATACAATGATCGTATCAAGAAAGTATTCATCCAAGCTGACAAACAATACAGAATGTCAGAATCAAATTTAGACTTGTGGTATGTAAAAAACAATCAAGGTAAAATGGTTCCATTCAAATCTTTCGCTTCAACAAAATGGGAATACGGCTCACCTAGAGTTGAAAGATTTAATGCACTCCCAGCTGTCAACCTTCAGTCACAGCCTAAATTCGGAAGATCTACAGGTGAAGCCATGCAGGAAGCACAGAATATTGTGAAGCAGCTACCGCCTGGATTCGGTATATCATGGAACGGAGTTTCGTTCCAAGAACAAAGATCAGGTGATCAGGCAAGCTTCTTGTATGCTGTATCTATATTAATAGTATTCCTAAGTTTAGCAGCATTGTACGAAAGTTGGTCAATTCCGTTTGCCGTTATGATGATTGTACCTCTTGGAGTATTCGGAGCTGTTGGTGCAGCCTACTTGTCAAAATACATCAATTCTTTTTATCCCGCTCTACATATATTAAGTAACGATGTATACTTCCAAGTTGGTCTGCTGACTACAATCGGGCTCTCCGCAAAAAATGCGATATTGATCGTTGAATTTGCTAAAGAATTATATGATAAAGGTGAAAGGCTGACGGATTCTGTAATTGAAGCGGCTAAAATCCGTCTAAGACCAATTATCATGACGTCAATGGCATTCTGCTTAGGTGTTTTACCGCTTGCTATTTCTACCGGTGCGGGAGCTAATAGCCAGAATGAAATTGGTATATGCGTACTCGGCGGGATGATCACGGCAACAATCCTGGCAATATTCTTTGTACCAGTATTCTTCGTATTGGTTATGAGATACTTTACAAAGTATATTCCAAAGCATCAGAAACAAGCAATGCACGCTGAAGAAGATGCACTTTTAGGAGAAAATAATAAATGAATAAAAAAATAGTCTCACTAGCAGTTTCATTGGCTATTTTTACCACTGGCTGTTCACTGGCTCCTGATTACGAAAGACCAGCACCTCCTGTGACAGCGGAGTGGAATGAACAAAATGCGGTCTCAGCTCCTTTAAATTGGCAAGAACAATTCACTGACCCTGATCTGCAACAGCTGATAAATATTGCATTGCAGAATAATAGGGATCTGAAACTAGCATCTCTAGCCGTAGCTGAATATCAGGCACAGTACCGCGTCAGCAGGGCAAACTTATTTCCTACTTTAGGTGGAAATGCATCATTATCAAGAGGAACCAATACAAGTGTGTCTCCCCTTAATCCAGATAAAATAACAAACACCTATCAGGTTGGCGCTAACCTTTCGTGGGAAATTGATTTCTTTGGAAAAATAAGAAATCAAAAGAATGCGGTGTTGGAACAGTACTTTTCTATATATGAAAACCAAAGATCAGCACAGATTTCATTGATTGCAGCCATCGCAAATGCTTATTATACATTAGTTGCCGATAAAGAACTTCTTGCATTGTTTCAAGAAACTCTTGAAACAGAACAAGACAGCTATAAATTGACAAAAAATAAGTATGATATAGGTGCTTCATCTGAGTTGGAACTATCTCAATCTCAAACTGCAGTTGCAACCGCCGAAATTAATGTAGCAAACTATGAACGAGTATTAAAACTAGATCAGAATCAACTGTTGTTATTAGTTGGAACCAATTTGCCAGAAATCAACTCCTTAAAGAAAATAACTGATATTACAGTTAATCCAATAAATGTACTAAGAAAAGAAGATTTGATCAGTCAAAGACCAGATATTTTAGCGGCAGAACATAAATTAAAAGCAGCTAATTACAATATCGGGGTTGCAAGAGCAGCTTTATTTCCTAGCATTAGTTTAAGCGGCACTTTAGCCACAATTACAAATCATGCTGATAAACTCTTCGAAAGTAGTAGTAAATATTGGAACATTTCTCCAGCATTGACGATACCAATCTTTAATTTGGCACTATACAGCAATTTAGATGTTGTAGACATACAGAAACAAGAGGCTATAGTTTCATATGAAAAAACTATCCAAGAAGCTTTTAAAGAAGTTTCTGATGCTGTTAAATCTTTCGATAGCTTAAATAAACAGTACGAAAGCCAGGTAAATCTCTATCGTGCAGCCAAAAAGTATTTCGAAATGGCTGATTTGCGTTACAATGAAGGAGTTGACAGTTACTTAACAAGACTAGATGCCCAAAGACTATATGTTTCTGCACGGCAAGGTTTGGTTTCAACAAAATTATCTCAACTGCGTACCCAAATAGATTTGTATAAAGCTATCGGCGGGGGCTTAAACCAAGGACAAGAGGCAAACCAAAATCAATAAATAAAAAATAAAAATTCTGATATTCAAAAAGGCAGATAGACATTTCGTTCATCTGCTTTTTGTGTTTATTTACTAATAAATCCTATGGCGTTGTAAAGCAGTCATTAAACAAATCTGAAATCTGCTGTTTTAAGGCTTTTACACCAATTGAATGGTTGAGAGAAGAAAAAGCAATAACTTTTACATACCTATCTGCATTTTCAAACTCCTGCAACTGAAACCTTATATCATTTAGAACTTTTTGTCGCGGCCCTTGATTTAACTTATCAGCTTTGGTTAGCAACAGAATGGTAGGAAGTCCGCAGGCAATAGACCAATTAACAATCTGCCTATCAATCATGGTAAGAGGATTACGGATATCCATAACTACCACCAGCCCAATTAAAGACTGGCGCCGTTCTAGATATTCATTAAGCGCCTGCTGCCATTTCTTTTTCATTGCCAAAGGAACTTTTGCATATCCGTATCCAGGTAAATCTACAATCCTAAAACCTTCCATGCACTCAAATAGGTTGATCATCTGAGTTCTTCCAGGAGTTTTACTTGTCTTCGCAAGATTCTTATTATCAGTAATAGTATTTAATGCCGATGATTTGCCAGCATTGGATCTTCCAATAAAAGCAATCTCTTTTCCATCATCATTAGGTAAATAAGAAATATCTGGTGCACTAAGAACAAAATGTGTTTTCTTCAGATTTAATTCAACATTATTAATACCATCTTCATTCATGACGAATTTACCCCATTAAGTTAACATAAGATATAACAGTCCATCTACCCAATTAAACCTTCAACACGAAAAATACCACAGATTATATTTATACCAACCGCAATAATTCTTCCTTCATTCTGTTAAAAATATGGGAGGAATCGTGTATCAACTTCGCAGAAGCCTTTCTTATTAACTTTGTTATGTTTGTTTATCACATATGTACATTGTTTTGTACTAATATGAAAAAGGAACCTCTCTTTATTATGTAATTCTATACAGAAGCGCGTACGTATCAGTTCATCGAAAGCACTTTGTTTTGTTTCGATCTGTTTTTGTATATAACAGATTATATACGTATACAATTAAGTTAAATTTTATAATAAATATATAGACCCAATATTTTATATAATATGCTATTTTATAATACCTTACCAATAATACTTAACATTATTGTCATAGAACAGGAGACTATACGCTTACAATAAAATCAAGCAATATTATAAACCATTTGTAGATTTAACCCCAAAAGAGGATATTAACACCTATATTTGACCTATAAACTTGAGTTGTGTCCGTATCATCAAACCACTTGGTCTTATCAGAAAACCTATCATGACGATATAAACTTATTATAATGTACATGTCTATAGACATAAAAGGGCGTAGTAATACGCCCTCAAAAACAATGATAAAACAAATGCTCAAAGCTATTTCTTCGAACTTTTAATCTTAGTCCAAATAGTGTTAATAACTTTATTTATTTTTGCATCATGCGGCTTTATCACAAACATCAATTTCAATTTATCTTCGGGTATAGTGATATTAGGATTTGATGCTATTGACTCATCCACAAGTTCCAAGGCTGGCGCCACAGCATTTGAATAAGACGTGTAATTCGATATATCTGCAATTACTTTTGGTTCAAGTATATAATTCATGTATTTGTAGGCACTATCAACATGCTCCGCATCTGCCGGTATTGCCATCATATCATACCATACTAAAGCACCTTCTTTAGGAACAACATAGTTAATCTCCACACCATTATTTGCTTCTTTGGCGCTGTTACTTCCTTGAAGAATATCACCACTCCAACCAAATACTACACAGACATCACCACTTGCAATATCTGAAATGTATTGTGATGAATGAAAATACCTAATATAAGGTCTAATCTTCATCAACAATTTACCAGCTTGAGAATAATCAGCCTGATTAGTAGAATTTGGATCTAATCCAAGATAATTAAGAGCCGTTGCAAAAACTTCCGTAGGATTATTCAATACAGCAACTCCACACTGTTCTAAACGTGATATATTCTCTTCTTTGAAAATAAAATCCCATGAGTCGACAACGTAATCATTGCCAAAAATTTCCTTTATTTTCTTAACATTATATCCAATGCCAGTTGTACCTTGCTGATATGGAATTGCATACTGGTTATTAGGATCTAATTTTGATAAAAGTTCCATCTTTACTGGATCAAGGTTCTTATAATTTGGGATCTTACTTTTATCAAGCTTTAAGAAAATCCCAGCCTTTATTTGGCGAGATAAAAAGTCAGAACCAGGAAAAACAAGGTCATAGCCAGACTTTCCTGCCAATAATTTAGCCTCTAAAACCTCATTAGTGTCAAAATAATCCGTGACTACATGTATATTGGTCTGTTTTTCGAAATTAGACACTGTATCAGGAGCCTCATAATCATTCCAATTATATACATTAAGCACATTATCATTAGTAGCAAAAGCCAACGAACTCATAAGAGTGGCCATCCCCAAAACAAGACCAGACTTTAAATTAAAAAGAGTCTTATTTGACATTATAGTATCCTTCAGCAAAGTTACAAAAAATAGATAACCGCACATATAAATCAGTGCGATCATTTGCATTATAAATTATTCTGTAGCATTGTCATTAATAAATAAACATTTTTTGATAAAACTGCAAACCAATAAATGTTTGTACTCAGTGTTAAATGTTACATAACTCCGCAAGCATATTCAGGATGATTGTTAATCTCTTCTTGATAGCTTATTACAAGACAAGTTCTATAGAAGCATTAAAAAAGGAAGTCCAAGAGGTACACTCGAACGAATATACTGATTCATCAACAAACGACAATAACACAAGCACAGATCTTGCGTTATTGAGATACGGATCGGATCACCTACGGACTAAAGTTCGAAGGGATTCCTAATCCAATGACCGTTGCCTTTAACAGCAACTTAAAGTTAGCGAATTCCTTCACATCAGCTAAGGTTAAAATAATTAGCCCATAAGCAATATATAAACTAAGTTCAACTAGCGTGTGAATCTACGCTACAAATTATAACTATAAACCAAGAGATGCCAACAAATCGTCTTGTTCAGTGGTATCAAGTACATTCTCTGCTTTTTTAGCAGCAATCTCAGCATCCACCGTACCATTATTAACACTTTCTATCAATGCATCCGGATCTACATCCTCTGGAGTTTCCATATCATCTATTTTTACAAACTCCGTATGATCCATAGACATTTCCATATAAAAAATGTTATTTCTCTCAGTAAAGAATGAAACTCTACGTGATTGCGGCTTAACCAAATCAGTATCAACAGATATTCTAACCTGACGATTGAGCGTCAACATTTTGGGCTGTGACTGGGTAATTGACGATTGCAATTCTTGGCTTACTTTTTTAGTAAAATCCCCCAATATCTGATTCATCAATTCACCCATAACGTTTCCAACCTCATCAGAAGTATAAACAGTGGCTAATTCATTTTCAGAAATACCCATGTTAATAAGGTAGTTTGAGTAAACTTCCATTGCCGCATCCGCAGTAAAATTAATCACAACAAGACCAGAGAAAGCTCCATCAAATAAAACAAAGCAACCAATATCTGGTCTAAGACATGTTTTTGAAATTCTCTGAGCCATTGATGAATAGCTAACATGGTGATGCGTTGCTTCAGCTATAACAGATGTAACTGAGCGGCATAACTTAATCAGTATATCTTCTGTTGTAACAACTTTCTTTTCTAATTTTACCTTTGCCATTTAAATACTCTTAAACAATATAACAAACTACCGAGTACTTTACCTATTTCCGAGTACTTTACTTACCATTGTTTAATTTATATCAATTAAAAAAAATTAAACGGTAACCATATCACAGAACCACCGTTTAATTTTAATATTTATCAAAATGAGATAAACTCAATATAATCAACTATCGTTTTTAGGCCTGTATTTTAGAATTTCCATTAATGCCAAAAAATGTTGTGGAGTAATTAGAAAAACCCCGAGGACTATGCATACAAAAGGTGTATATTTCCAAACACTTTCAGGTAAAAACTTCAAATATAATTCCAATATGCCTAATAACATTAGTATACAGCCTATTACAGTCATCAGTCTGTAATACCACGGTATTTTTACAATAACTTTCATACTTATTTATCACCAGATATTACGAATCTTCTTCAACCGGATCTTCAACAACAAAATCAACAGCATCTTCAGTTTCATCACCAAATTCCATACTTTGCTCATCAATTTTTTTATACTTAGGTGCTTTTGATAAAAGTATACTTCCAATATAGTGATGGATTTCTATAGGACTGATGACCTCGTCTTTATTTAAATCCATAGCAGAAAAATCCATTCTTATCAAAGTATCCTGCATTGCATTGATATTTTCTGTTCTCATAGAAATAAGATTGGCATATTCGTTAAACGAAATTTTTCCATCAAAATCATTATCAAAGAATGAGAATCTTCTAAAATCACGCATTAATTTTTTACTATTATGATGAACTTTTTCATTTTTTTGATATTTGTTTGCATGTTCAGGCTTTATATCCTTTTTTTCATTATGATGCCCTTCATGGTGCCCATGAGCCGAACCCGGTCCAGCAAAACCCAAGATTTTAAATTTATCCTCTCTCGGCAATTGTAAATATTCATCAAATGTTAAAAAGCCATCATGATTAAGATCAGCCTTTTCAAAAGGAACAGTATTTTCAGACATCTGCTTGGTATACTCCAACCCTTCCTTTCTGTATTTTTCTAATTCTTCTCTTGATAACGCGCCATCGTGATTTTCATCAAATTTAAAAAGCAGTCTAGTTACTCCTTTGCCATGACCAGACGGAGGAATAGGAGCATGATCTCGCATCATTGGAGGTACACCTCTATGATCTCCTTCATGATGATGGTGCGCAACAGCGACACCGCAGACTGCGAAACAAGTCATCAGTACACAAAGTGGTAATTTCTTCATTCAAGCTCCTTTCTTTTAAATCATTAAGAACATACTAGTGACATATTATAAACGACTTATAAAGCATAAAAATCTATGTAAATCAAAATTTTAACCAGCTTCAGTAATTGTATGTTTCTGATTAAATTTATTCTTACCAATATGCCAATAGAATACCGAGAGAAATATAAATGTTATTATCCAGCTTATAGGATACACCATCATAAGAACTGAAAATGATTTATAGTTTTCGAATACCGCATATACCCATAATACTCTAAAACAGCATATACCAAAAAAACAAATTACTGCAGGCATGAGTGATATACCAATCCCTCTTAACGCACCAGATAAAACCTCTATAAACACGTTTAAAAGTTCAAAAGATAGAATATACCTTAATCTCAAAACACCATGTTCAATGAGAACGGAATCTGTTGTATATAGAAGCATGCATAATTCAGCAAACACAACTACTATCACAGAAAAAACAACCGTTACACATCCATCCATAATTAATGACAGCCTAACAATCTGTTTACATCTACCAAATTGCAATGCTCCATAATTTACGCCTATAAAAGTCACTGTCGCCATAGCAAATGAATTTAAGAGAAAATAAGCCAAAAACTCATAATTCAACGCTGCAGCAGATGCAGCTATATACTCATAACCAAGCTGATTCATGGCAAACTGAATGCAAATATTAGAGAAAGAAAACATCATTCCTTGCACACCTGCAGGAACTCCAATTTTTGCAATAAACTTTAATTCAGGACGATGAAATCTAATCTGTTTATAATGTAACCTGACAGCTCCCTTAGAACGAACAAGAACTCTGATTAAAATATAAGCACCAAGAGCAGTTGAAAGAATTGTTGCAAATGCCACACCATCAACAGTCATATCAAGACATAATACAAACAAAAGATTGAGAATGACATTAACAAAGCCGGTAATACACATCACCCACATACTTGTCTTTGAATCCCCCACACTTCTCAAAATGGCAGAGGCGAAATTAAAACAAAGTAGAAAAGGCATTCCTAAACATATAATTTTGAGATAAAGGACAGCATCATCCAAAATTTCGGTGGGCGTACTAAGCAATATTAGTATCTGACGGGAACAAACCAATCCCAAGAGTGCCAAAACAACGCCGCTGACAACAGCAATCGCCAGTGAAGTATGGACTGCAGCACTTACACGTCTGTCGTCTTTTCTTCCAACGAGAGTGGAAATTAGAACATTAGTTCCGATGGATAATCCAACAAAAAGATTCAAAAAAAGATTAACAACAACACCATTGGCACCAACTGCTGCCAAGGCATGCTTACCAACAAATTGACCAACGATAGCAATATCGGCAGCATTGAACAACTGCTGCATTATGTTGGTCAGCGCTAATGGAATAGCAAACCAAAGTAGCTTGTCCCAAATAGAACCAACCAACATGTCGTTTCTAGTACTGTTCGACGACACTGTTAATATAAATGAAATAACTAATAATTACCAAAGAGAATATCTCTAAAGAGAATTTCAATCTGCTCACGCACTGTGGCCCTGACAATAAATACAATTTTACTCATCGGCCTCTTTTCTGGCCATGCCTCTAAACAACTCAGAGGATAAATCTGACCATACACACCGTGAACAACGATTGGTCTATCATCATCAATAAGATTTATAATTCCCTTCATACGCAATAGACTATCCCCAAACTGCATTTGGACAGCTTCTAGTGCATCCATCAGTTTGTCAGAATCAATAGGCTCATCAAAAGTCATACTAAAGGTTTCAATATCTGAATGAACACTTATTGTAGGATTTTTCTTAACACCTAATCCGACTTTAGAAACTTGAACCGGTTTGATTCCAGAAGCTACGCCTAAATTAGCAGTTTCTGCACTTAACCAAGAATTGATTTCTTTAGGATCTTTTATAACACCAGAGTTAAACGGGCCGATACTATTTAATATTATAGGATCCAATACTCCATTAAGCACTGGATAAACCGGAGCAGTCTTATTTAATTTTCTAATCGTCTCGTTTATTGCATCAATCTCTTCAGAGTCAACTAAATCACCTTTAGAAACCACAACAGCATCAGCCAATGCAATCTGTTTAACACACTCATATTGATTTTTTATCTGACTGCGTATATTAACAGAATCAACAACTGTTATTGTACCGTCATAACGATATCTTTTATCAATAAACGGATCATAATATATTAAAGGCAGAATTGAACCAGGATCTGCCAATCCTGTGGTTTCTATAACAACTCTGTCAAATTCAGGAATTTCCTTTTTTAAGCGCTTGACAAATAAATCAGTCAGGGTATTAATCAATGAACTTTGGAGAGTACAACAAATACAACCTGACTCTAGCAGGATTACCTGATTATCAATCTGCTCTACAAGTTCATGATCCAAACCAACGCTTCCAAACTCATTTATAAGAACTACTGTATTTTTCATTGAAGGTTGCTTAACCCAATAATTAAGCAATGTAGTTTTTCCTGAACCTAAAAAACCCGTAATAATATTAATTGGAATTCTGTTATCTTGAATCATCACCACTACCTTTGACAATACTATATTTAGCAGCAACAGCTGTACCCAAAAACTTTGGATTCTATTATAAACCTAGATAAAAAAAACTTTAAGCCAGTTATGAAATTCTAGTTTGCTCGCCCTTGATATTACATCAAAATCACCTCTTGCTTTTTTAAATTATTCAATTCATAATTAAAAGGATCATACTTTTTGGAGTTAAATAAATTATGGCTAATGATGAATTAGATGATTACAATTCAGATTGGGAGAGTATAGAAGATCTCGAAGATAGTGACGAAGATAGTGACAGTTCAAGTATTTGGGACGACGAAGAATCAGATTGGGGACGAGATACATATTTTGATGAAGACGGATATGCTCACAACTTTGATATGGATGAAGACAACTTCGACTATGATGAAAGCGACTACGAAGAAGAGTAAATCATATTAGTTACTATCGCAAAAACTAGCAATATACGTTGGGCTGATATAGTAGAATTAGCCCAATATAATATCAACTATATCCTACCTAAATATCGTTCAAACTTCAGAATAGGAATATCTAGCTAGAACAACTAATTTTATCTATTCATGAATAGTAGTAAAAATAATTTTACTACTCAAACGCTCAGAATTCTCATTATACCTTCAGAAATAACACAAATACACACACGAAAAAAAAGACCTCTGTTAAACAGAGATCTTTCTCTACGAAATCTTACTTAGAAATAAATATTATTCCTGTACTTCTACAGTCTTAACAATTTCGCCCTGAATATTAACTTCAACACGACGATCCTTAGCTAAACACTTAATTAACTTAGATCTTGAAAGACCGTTACATTCATCACCAGTTAAAGGCTGAGTCTTACCGCGACCTTCATAAGCATCAACTACAACACCCTTATTGCCTAAGTAATCAACAACAGTCTTAGCTCTCTTTTCAGATAACTTCTGGTTGTATGCTGCAGAACCAATTCTATCGGTGTGACCGATAACTGTAATTCTTCTGTTCTGGATGTCGCTGTTATTAATATCGTCAGAGATATTATCTAACTCAACTTTACCAGCCTTGGTTAAAGTATATTTATCAAAATCAAATGCAACATCTGAGTCCAAAGTTCTTACTTCGTTCAGCTGTTTTGTAACAGTCTTAGGAGCTGGAGCTTCAGCTACAACAGGAACAGCTCTTGAACCAAAGCTATAACCTACACCTAAAGTAAAGGTGTTGGCATCAGGATTAACGCCGTTCACTGTAGTTTTAGCTAACTTGTGGAACCAGTCATATTCAAAACGTGCAAACAGGTTATCAGTGAAGTAGTACTGTAAACCGGCGCCGAATAAAGGAACAACACCATTGTGATGTTTAGCTATATTGCTGTTTGTATTGAATGCAAAAACACCAGCCTTAGCGTAAGCTTCGAAATCTTCAGTGAAAGGAAGCATGAATCTACCGGCCAATTCGAAACCGTTAGTCCATAAATCTCCTGAAGCAACTGTACCATTTCTTAATGTAAGATGGTTGATTCCCATCTTACCTAAATAATCGTAAGCGAATTCTAAGCCTAAGTAATCGTTAAAGTTGTAACCTAAAAAGATACCAGCAGTAAACGCATTTCTGTCTAATTCATTGGTAACACGCTGATCTTTAGGATCCCACTGATCGTGTTCTGTTGATGCTGACCATAAATTGTAACCAGCTTTAGCACCAACATAAAAACCGTCAGTACCAGCATATGCGGAAGTTGTAGCCAGTGCAGAAACTACTGCAAGAGCAAGTAATGATTTTTTCATTGTTTTTCTCCATATGTCGCTAATAGCGACGAACGTCTTTTTAATACATGATCTGTGAAACAGTTCATTTAATCGTTTAGTGATTCTACTCTATTTTTTTACGTATTCAAATAGCGAGTCAAAAAATAAGCAACCGAGACCAAACTATTTGATTAAAAAACATCCAAACACAATAAAAAAACAAACTGCTAGGTTAAAAAAACAACCTAGCAGAGACAAACAATGAATAAATTCCAACTTCCACTTTGTTAGAGTGTAGATATTGAAAAAAGTTCCACAATAAATAAAAATAATTTTATTTTTTAGTGAGCTAGTTCCCAATTATCTGCGATCCCTACTCCTACATCTAATTTAACAGGCAATTCAAATACATGCTCCATTATATTTTTTATTTTTTCTGCATAAGTTTCTGCCAAATCAGCTCTTATTTCAAAGACCAATTCATCATGTACTTGGAGAACCATGTATACAGAGCCTTCCTCTGCTTCATTTTTAATAAAAGATGCAATTTTTATCATAGCTAGTTGGATTACATCTGCAGCAGATCCCTGCATAGGAGCATTCGTCGCGACTCTCTCTGCAGCCTTTGCAACCATTTGATTAGATGACTTAATATCCTTTATTGGAATAATTCGATTATTTATGGTTGTTACATAACCATTTTCCTTTGCAGAATTAACTATACCATCCAGAAAATACTTTATAGATGGATATCTTGCAAAATAATTATCTATATAGTTTTTGGCCACTTTTCTATCAATTTTTAATTGTTTAGCTAGACCGAAAGAACTCATTCCATAGATAATTCCGAAATTTATGGCTTTTGCGTTTCTTCTTTGGTCCTGTGTAACTTCTTCATACTTGATCCCCAAAATTTCTGAAGCTGTTAATGTATGTATATCTTGCTTACCATTAAATGCGGCTATTAATTTTTCATCATTCGACATATTTGCCAAAATACGCAACTCTATCTGAGAATAATCTGCGGCAACAATTTTATATCCAGGTCTAGCAATAAATGTTTGTCTTATAAGTTTACCTTCCTCACTTCTTATTGGAATATTCTGCATATTAGGATCACTTGAAGATAATCTTCCGGTTATCGTTCCGTTCAGATGGAACGTAGTGTGAATTCGATTCGTTTTTGGTGAAACAAGTTTAGGTAATACATCTGTATATGTATTTTTCAGCTTTGAAATCCCGCGATATTCTAAAATATCAGCAGGCAGTTCATATATTTGCGCCAAATCTGCAAGAATATCCTCATTGGTAGAAAACTTTCCTCCTGCAATTTGTTTTTTCAGTATTGGATCAGATGGAAGATACTTCAATTCTTCAAATAATACGTGAGCAACCTGTTTTGGCGAAGATATTTTGAAATCATGTCCTGCCAATTCATAAATACGTTGTTCAACAGATTCAAGTTTCTGTTCAAATTTGGAACTTAGATTATTTAAATCCTTTATGGATACACAAACGCCATTTCTCTCCATACTGAACAGGACATTTATCATTGGTATATACTGATTATTGTAAAATCTATCTAATTTTTCATCATTATGAATCTTTTGATATAAGACATTATGTAATCGAAGCGCTAAATCGGCTTTTTCTGCCGAATAATTCACCATTTCATTTACTGGTATTTCTGTTATAACACGTTTATTCTTACCTGTTCCAATGAAATCATCATACTTCAACGCAGCATAATCTAGATAAGATTGAGCTAAAACATCTAGGTCATTTTTTGTTACTGTCGAATTTAACAGATAAGCCTCAATCAACGGATCATAGATCCCTTGCTCCAATTTGACCTCTTGATTAAACAATATGTGTTTTATTCTCTTACAGTCAAAACAAACTTTTTTGACAGAATCATCGCTAAATACGGTTTCCAGTTTTTTAAGAACACTTGATAAATCAAGCTGTTCCTGCACTCCCAGATAATTATGAATGATAGGAATGTAGAAAGAACACCCTTCCTTTACGGCAACCGAAATTCCAACAATTGAAGCATCCATGTAATGTTGCTCAGTTGTATCAATATGTATGGAACAGATCTTATTTTCATAAATAGAGGATACTAATAGTTCTAGTTCCTGGTGAGTACTCACACTTTTATACTTTTTTTCTTTCTCCGCCTGAACCGAATTTTCCATAAAACATGGATTTTCGCGCATCAATGAAGCATTCAGCGAATGTAAACCATTTTCCTTATAAATATTTGATAACGCGGAAACATCGCATTCCTTATACTTCAATTCGTCAAAAGGAATTGGAAGTTGTGCGTCTGTTTTAATTTTGGCTAACTTGTACGATAACTCAATAATTTCTAAATGCTGAACAAATTTATCAGGAAAGGTCTTAGCGCCCTTAAAACCTAATGATTTAACCTTTTCAAGATTTTTCTTAATTTCTTCAATAGAACCGATTGAATTCAAGATTAATTTTGCTGTTACATCTCCAACTTTAGGCATACCAGGTATATTGTCAGATGCATCACCTTTCAAAGCCAAAAAATCGACCATAAGTTCAGGTGGGATACCGAATTTTTCAGTTCCTGTCTCTCTGTCGTATACCACATCATTCATAGTATCTTCTATAACAACGTTATCATTTACTAATTGAAATAAATCCTTATCACCGGAACAAATTAAAGCACGAGCACCAAACTTTTTTGCCAATACTGAGTAACTTCCAAGAACATCATCAGCTTCTATTCCTGGAACTATAACCAAATCACAACCAAAAGAAATTATGATTTTATGAATAACTTCCTCTTGTAATCTCAGGTCATCAGGCATCCTTTTTCTGTTCGATTTATATTCATTGTACAATTCCTTTCTGAAACAAGGAACATGTGCATCAAAGACAACAACAAGAGGAACATTCTGATATTTATTTCTAAGAGCATGAAGCATTTTTGAAAATATCATGATTGCTCCTACAGGTTCGCCCTTACTGTTTCTAAAATCAGATCTAACAGATGAATAATAAGCTCTGTATAAAAAAGAAGAGCCATCAACAAATACATGAGTAGGAGCAAAATCCACCATAACAGTTCCTCAAAAAATTTAACTAATCAACTTCATTCCGACAAAAGCTGAACATAATCCTAAAACAACACTAAAAACGAGGTAAATTATACACACGAAATAATTTCCACAGTCTAGCAATTTGACCAAATCCAAAGAAAACGTTGAAAACGTTGTCAAACTGCCCAAAAAACCAATAATTATTAAATGTCTTATTATAACTATAGTAACTCCATATTTTATTATTACTGCAGAAAATAAACCTATGAGAAAAGATCCCGTAATATTTACCGCAAACGTAGACGAAGGAAACATCTCCGTAGGTAGCATCTTCGTAACACCGTAGCGGACAAGTGCCCCAATGGCTCCTCCAATCATTACTAAAATACACTCAAGCATACAGTAGAACTCCAAAACAATCCATAAGTGAGTACAAGCCATGGTAATATATTCCAAAAACGACATATTGTGAACTCTTGTATCACGAATAGCCATGTGATAAATTAAGAATATACGGTACCCTTTGTATTTCGGGCATAGGTTATATGGATTTCAGTAAAACATCGCTTTGGGAAAAACTTAATAACATTATTAAGATTTATATTCCCTCAGACCAGCAAAAGCTTATAAAGCAAGCTTTTGAAGTGGCCTATGATGCCCATTCCGGTCAAAAGAGGGGAAGCGGAGAGCCGTATATAACTCATCCCGTCAACGTAGCTTGCAAACTTGCCAAACTTCATCTAGATCACGAAACCATTATGGCAGGACTTCTTCACGATGTTGTTGAAGATACTCCTGTTACAAAGGAACAAATTACAGAAATGTTCGGCAATACCATTTCAAATCTTGTTGCAGGTGTAACAAAACTGGATAAACTCCAGTTCAATGACTACAAAGAAGCTCAGGTAGCAAATATCAGAAAAATGGTTCTAGCAATGGTGCATGACATTAGGGTTATTCTGATAAAACTAGCAGACAGAACCCATAATATGCAAACTCTTGACGGACTCAGACTTGATAAGAGACAGCGAATTGCAAAAGAGACATTGGAAATCTACGCACCTATAGCCAATCGTCTTGGTATGCACCAAATAAAAGATACTTTGGAAGATCTGTGTTTCAAGAACATTTATCCAATGCGCTACAATGTCCTTAAAAAGTCCATAGATATAGCTGTAGAAAATCGCCAGGATGCTATCGAAACTGTGGCAGAAACATTTAAAGAAAATATCAGAAACAAAGGAATAAAATGTAGGGTATTTTACCGCCCGATCAGTATTTTTAACATCTATCGCAAAATACGGACAAAAGAAATAGCTTTTCACAGTTTACTAGATAATTTTTGCTTTACAGTTATAGTCGACGATGTTGATCTTTGTTACCGCACTCTTGGTATACTTCACTCCATATACAAACCTAAACCTGGTTTTTTTAAAGATTACATAGCAGTACCAAAATCAAACGGCTACCAATCTCTACACTCAGCACTGAACGGGCCTCACGGTATGCCAATAGAAGTTCTGATAAGAACAGAATTCATGGACATAATGTCAGAGAAAGGTATTGCGGCCCGATGGGCGGTAGGACAAAATGACATAGATGCAAAGTCTGCTGTTCAGGAACAAGCGCAAAGATGGATGAACAACCTGCTTGAACTTCAAGCCAACATAGGAAATGCTTTTGATTTTGTTGAAAATGTAAAAGATGCCTTGTTTCCTAGTGAAATCTACGTCTTTACTCCAAATTCCATCGTTGAACTTCCTGTAGGCTCCACAGCAGTGGATCTCGCCTATGCGATCGGCACAGACGTCGGCAACTCTTGTTCAGGTGTTTTAGTAGACCACTCACCATATCCTATGGGCCGAGAACTGAAATCAGGTCAGTACGTTGAAATTATGCGTGCACCATGGGCTAGACCGAACACATCATGGTTAAACTATGTAACCACCGCAAGGGCTAGAACTCAAATAAAGCAGTATCTTGCTCAAATGAAAGCTGAAGAGGCAATTATTCTAGGAAAGAGACTGTTGAACAACGCTCTCAAGAATACAACCATAGAGGCCATACCAAAAGAAAAAATCAAGCTACTCCTGGAAAAAACAAATCATCAAACCATTGAGTCTCTTTATAAAGATATTGCTTTGGGAGATGAAATGAGTGTTATTGCAGCACAACAATTCCTCGGTAGCAACAATATCAAGAGTTATAACTCTGCGTTCGGTATGCCAATCAAAAAATATCCTGTGAGAGGAACATCCGGTCTACTTCTTAATTTCTGCGAATTCTGCAGACCGATACCTAATGACTGCATAGTAGGTATACTTACACAGAAAGAGGGACTAGTAATACACAATTCAGACTGCCACTGTGTAAAGGAAGAAATGGCAAAGGAATTGGAAAAAAACAGCAAAACTCAGGTTGTAAACGTCGATTGGGATGATAATCTCGGTTCCCAAACCTTCCAAACGATGATCAGAGTTGAATTTATTAATGACAATAATACAATATCCCGCATTACCTCTGAAATCGGTAGTGAAACAATCATAACCGGCATGAATACCGATCGTATCGACAACACACATCTCTCAATGAATATAAAAATAAATGTGAGAAATACCAAACAGTTAAATTCAATCATTAAGAAAGTTGCAGGAATTCCCGATGTAACTCGGGTAAATAGAGTTATCGATAACAAACTCATATCTGAAGGATTTTCTTGATGCGGTTACTTAGTGAAACCAACTACGACGACAAACTTCGTGCAACCCTTCTTGAGTTTGCAAAAAACTATTGTAAACCACACTTTATACAATATAGGGAGTGGAATATTCATTCATTAGCCTGTACACACTCATCAGCAGACAGCAAATCAATTTTAATCATACAAGGCAGAGCGGAAACATCAGCAAAGTACCTTCCTATAATTTATGAACTGTTCAATGCGGGATATGATATATACACCTTTGATCATTTGGGCCAAGGTTTATCAAGTCGAGTAGGCTCATCTTCATATTCTTATATCAAAGACTTCAATGATTACATTGAATCCACAGCAAAAGTAATTGAATATTATAAACTTAAAGATAGCAGAATTATCAGTAATTCGATGGGTTGTGCAATCACTCTACATTTAGTGAATAAGGGCATGCTATCATCTCAAAAAATCGCATTGGTAGCACCAATGATCTTATGGAATAACATCAATTCAGTATTAAAAATATCATTTCTTTCTTTAGCTTATATTATTCACATTTTTGATACTATACTGAACAAAGAACCATCAGCATTTTTCGGGCAGAAAAAGTACCAAAAACCAAGCTTCGAATCCAACAAAAAAACTCACAGTCTAGCTAGATTTAACTTTTATCACAGAATATATGAAGACTGTCCACATATGCCTATCGGTGGAGTAACTTTTGAATGGATCAAACAAGTTCTTGTCAATCCTATAACAGAAATTAACGCTCACAATACAAGTTTGCTTGTTTTTATTGCAGAACATGATTTTATAGTAAACAATCAAAATACGACTAATCTAATAGAAAGATCCAAAGACGGTTGCAATATAGAAACAATATTGGTAAAAAATGCTTACCACGACATTCTAAATGAAAGCGACTCAGTAAGAAATCCGACCATAGAAAAAATAGGAACTTTTTTCAGTAATGGATAATCAAACAATTCTAGATGAATTCTTCATGAGATTAGCGATAGAGGAAGCAAAAAAAGCAGAACAGATTGACGAAGTTCCTGTCGGAGCTGTGTTGGTATACAATCAAGAAGTAATAGCTACAGGATATAATCAAGTTATATCCTTGCGTGATCCTACTGCCCATGCAGAGATTATCGCAATAAGAAACGCAGGGATTCATCTTAACAATTATAGGTTACTCGACACTACTCTATACGTAACTATTGAACCATGTTATATGTGTGTAGGAGCTATAACTCATGCCCGCATAAAAAGGTTAGTGTATGGTGCTCCTGATCTTAAAACAGGATCGGTTGACTCAACATATAAACTGATAAATAGTGCTCATATGAATCATAAAGTTGAAGTAACAGCAAACATTCTTGCCCAGGAATGCTCTTCAATTATCAGCGGATTTTTCAGTAAAAAACGACTTGCGAGGAAAAAAAGTGACTGTCAATAATAGCTATAACGACGATCTTGCCAGATTCAGAGGCATCGCAACCATGTTCGGATTAAAAGGTTTACAAAAGTTGCATAACGCCAATGTAACAATTGTTGGACTTGGCGGTGTCGGTTCATGGTGTACCGAATCATTGGCACGATCCGGGATAGGTCATATGAGAATTATAGATCATGATGTAATTGCAATTCATAATATAAACAGACAGATTCACTCCTTAACATCTACAGTAGGAAAATCGAAAACCGAAACTTTAGCAGACAGACTACTGGATATAAATCCTAATTTAAATCTTACCTTTCATAAAGACTACATCGACAAAAACAATATAGATATTTACTTCCCCAAGGAGAACAACTTTAACTGTCTAGTTATAGATGCAATCGACAGCATCGATTCAAAAACTTTTTTAATAAATCATCTGAAACGCAATAAATACAAGTTCATCTCATCCGGAGGAGCAGGAGGCAAAACAGACGTTTCTAAAATAAAATATACAGATCTGAAAAATGCAACCCAGGATGCACTACTAAGCAAAGTTAGATATAAACTGAGGCACGATTATGGTTTTACAACAACAGGAAAAATGGGAATAAAAACTGTTTTCATTGATCAAGCACCTTTGTCTTATCAATCAGTTCTCAGCACAGAGGAACAGGAAGTTATAAAGCAATATTATGATAAACAAAATATAACATTTGGTGCTTTTATGCCTGCAACAGCCTCTGTAGGACTTGCTATAGCCCAACAGATTATACTTTGGATTTTGAATTCATGAGCCCTAGATTTGCACTAAACTCTCAGCAATTAGAAGCAGTAAAGTATATAGCCGGACCATGTTTGGTTATTGCTGGAGCAGGTTCCGGCAAGACTCGCGTAATAACAGAAAAAATAATCCATCTAATCAATAACTGTAACTATAAACCGTACGAAATATGCGCGGTTACATTTACCAATAAAGCAGCAAAAGAGATGAGAGATCGAGTTTCTGCATCAATTAAGCCTGAGCTGCTTAAAGGAATTCTTGTTACAACATTTCACTCCCTCGGACTTCATATAATTCGAAAAGAATATCACCGACTCGGACTAAAAAAAGATTTTATACTTTTTGATGAAAGAGATCAGAGACAATTAATCACAAGCATTCTAAAGGAGTTCTCTAAAACTAAAGAAACACCAACAGATGATGAAATAAACACTTTTATTAACTTTATTTCACACTGCAAAATGAAAGGAATTACAGCAGAAAAAGCAATTGAAGATTCTTTAGATCGAGAGAAACTCAATGCACTCGTTTATATGCAGTACGAAAAAATGCTTAATTCATACAGTGCTCTTGATTTTGATGATCTGATTCTAAAACCAATGATTTTGTTTAAATCTAACAAGTTAGCGTTACAAACCTGGCGAAGAAAACTGCTTTACGTACTTGTCGATGAATATCAAGACACAAACCAAACTCAGTATGAGTTTATTAAACTACTAGTAGGCGAAAGACAGAAATTCACATTCGTTGGTGATGACGATCAATCAATTTATGGTTGGCGAGGAGCCCAACCTGAAAATATTAATCAGCTAGTATCTGATTTTCCGGCAATAAAGGTTATAAAACTAGAACAAAATTACCGATCTCTAGGAAGAATTCTGCATTGCGCAAATGTACTCATTGAACATAACCAACATTTATTTAATAAAAAACTATATTCAAATTTTGATTATGGAGATCCAATTGTAGTACATCAAAACCCAAATCCCGTTAAAGAGGCAGAATATATTGCAACTGAAATAACTGCCACGAGATTTCTGCATAATCTAAAATGGAAAGATTTTGCTGTACTATATAGAACAAACTACAATTCCAGAGAAATAGAGCGCTATTTCAAAGAGAACCACATCCCGTACAGAATCAACGGAGATTTGTCTTTTTTTGAACGAGCCGAAGTTAAAGATATAATGAGTTACTACCGGGTAATTGTTAATCCTAACGATGACAACGCACTATTAAGAATTATAAATGTCCCTCATCGAGAAATAGGAACCGTATCCACTGAAATATTAGGTAATTTTTCAAGAGAGCATCAAATTAGTTTATTCGAAGCAATAGATTATCCCATACTACGCGAAAAATTAAATGAAAAAGCATATAATGCGATGATAGAATTTAAGGACTTTATAGAAGAATGCCGCACTCAGATTGAAAACGGTGATGCAATTGAAATGGTTAATGATTTATTCCTAAATATAGAATATAGAAACCACCTACTTAATACAAACAAGGATGAAAAAGTAGCAAACATAAAATATGACAATATATGTTTATTAAAATCATGGATCGTTAACAAGCTTAAAGGAAACTCGAAAGAAAACATAGTTCCTGTAACATTCCAAGAAGCTGTTCAGTCAATTTGTATAAGAGAAATGTTGGAACAAAATGATAATGAGAACGAGTATGATTTAGATCAGATTCAACTCATGACGCTCCATTCATCTAAGGGACTAGAATTTCCTTTCGTTTATATAATAGGATGTGAAGAAAATATTATTCCTCACAAAAACAGTATAGACAGCGGTAATATTGATGAAGAACGTAGACTGTTCTATGTCGGAATCACAAGAGCAAAAAAGAATCTTGTTTTAAGTTACTCTAACACACGAGCAGAACAGAAAGATATCAACTACTCTAGATTCATAGATGAACTGCCCGAGGAAGATCTATCTTTTGAAACAATAAAAAAACCAAAAAAGGCAAGTAAAGAAGATATATTAAAAAAATTCGCTCTGTTAGAGCAACGACTAAAATAAAAAATTATAAATCCTATTAGATCGTAGCTAATAATTTAAGTATAATACATAAGTTGTAACGCAAAGGTAGCCGAATGGATAAGGCATCATCCTCCGGAGATGAAGAATGAGGGTTCGACCCCCTCCCTTTGCGCCATTTTTCAACCCTACCGTTTATACGATTAGGTTTTGTGAATCATACGGATTCATCAATCGCTATTCCTAAAATAATTGCATTATTCCTATTTCTATAAGCAAGTCCAATGAGGTATGAAACATCGTTGATGAGAATGACTTGTGTTGAGTTACTAAAACAATTTAGTTAGTCCTATGCCTTGAAAGGTGTAAAAAAAACACACAATACGTTATGAAAATAACAAAAATTATTTTTTGAACTAAATCATCTCTTCACAAATACATCTGATGTCTTTTTACGGACATATCACATTATTTGAACTCTGCAATTCAAAAAAATAAAAGCACAAGATACAATGTAGTCATGTGAGTTATCTAGGTTCTAATATTTTAAGGATATTTTATGCAGGATTTAGCAATAACTTTAGAAAAAAAACTTAAAACCAATAGACTATCAATTCCTAGTCTACCCGAAAATGCAGTTAAATTAAGGAAATTAGCAGCAAATCCCAATGCATCAATCAAGGATATAACGGATCTTATCGGTCAGGATGCTAGCACTTCTGCACAGATTATTCGATTGGCTCAGACTCTTCGCTACAGCAATCCAGGAAGTACCATAACATCACTAAATACAGCTGTTACAAGAATAGGTTTCCAAGGAACGGTAAACTTGGTGTTGGCTATGACTATATTACAGGGGTACCATTTTCATTCCAAATCAATACACAATCTTTGTAAATACGACAACTTCTGTTCAAGACTGACTAGCAAATATGCAATGACAGCTTACCTAGCTATTAATCAAAATCTACCACAAGAAAAATCAGACTTTATTGCCCTTGCTTCTATTTTTCTAAATATTGGAACACTTCCGATATACAGTGAACTTGACGTAATCGAACGAGTCTCACAATTAACAATAGACAATGAACAAATTACAAAATGGAAAAAAGAATTAAAAGTTAAATTTGGTTTGAAAATTTTAGAAAATTGGAAATTTGATCCGAGTTTTGCTACCGTTATGGACCTAAAAATAAATAAATCCAATACATGTGAAGCAAATTGTGTCATCTATGCTGCAAAATTTGTTGAAAATTCAAAAATAGAAGATTTAATGCCTTTATCAAACGAAATCAGCGATAGTTTCGTGCCACTGCCGGACAGTGACTACAGAGACACGTTTATCGAATATCTCAAAACAAACGGTTGGTTATCGACTTAACAGACAAACAAAGTTGAACCAAAACCATTAAAAAGGTCCGCAGTAACTAAGCCTGCAGACCAGTTTTGGTAAATCTCAACCTATCTATTAAGCTGTAGTTTTCATCTTGTTATATGAAGAAAATAGACTATTTCATCTTCTTCCAAGCATTAATAAGACCATTGGTTGAAGAGTCGTGAACACTGACTTCACCGTCGTCCTTCAATTCTTTGAGGATCTTTCCAGCAAGTTGTTTACCCAATTCAACGCCCCACTGATCGAAACTGTAAATATTCCAAATAGCTCCCTGAACAAAAATCTTATGTTCATACATAGCAACTAGAGATCCAAGAGTCTTAGGTGTCAATTTTTTAAACAGTATTGAATTTGTAGGACGATTACCTTCAAAAATCTTAAATGGAACCAAATCCTTCACTTCGTCCAATGTTTTTCCTTTGGCCAAAAATTCTTGTTCAACTTGTTCTTTTGTCTTGCCGAAAGCTAAAGCTTCAGTCTGTGCAAAGAAATTAGCAAGTAATTTAGCATGATGATCTCCTATTGGATTCTGAGATTGTGCCGGAGCTAAGAAATCGCATGGAATAATCTTGGTTCCCTGATGAATCAACTGATAGAAAGCATGCTGACCATTTGTTCCTGGCTCTCCCCAAATAATCGGACCGGTCTGATAGTTGACAACTTTACCATCACGACCCACATACTTTCCATTAGACTCCATATTACCTTGTTGGAAATATGCAGGGAATCTATGCATATACTGATCATATGGCAGAATAGCTTCTGATTCAAAACCGTAGAAATTATTATACCAAATACCTACTAATGCTAGTATTACAGGTACATTATGTTCAAAATCAGTATTTGCAAAGTGCTGATCCATTTCATATGCACCTTCTAATAACTGTTCAAAGTTATCAAAACCTACAGATAAAGCAATTGATAGACCGATTGCAGACCAAGATGAATATCTTCCACCAACCCAATCCCAAAATTCAAACATATTGTTTGTATCAATACCGAAATCACGCACACCCTGCGTATTTGTTGACAAAGCTACAAAGTGTTTCGCAACATGAGCTTGATCTTTTGCTGTACTCAAGAACCAATCTCTTGCACTAAACGCATTAGTCATGGTTTCCTGTGTTGTGAATGTCTTGGATGCTATCAGGAACAAAGTTGTCTCAGGATCGCACTTTTTCAATGTTTCAACAATATGAGTTCCATCAACATTTGAAACAAAGTATGAAGTAAGTCTAGTCTTGTAAGCCTTAAGTGCTTCAGACATCATAACCGGTCCCAAATCAGAACCACCTATACCTATGTTTACAACGGTTTCAATAGGTTTTCCTGTATACCCCTTCCAATCGCCTGAAATAACCTTCTCGCAGAAAGCCTTCATTTTTGCGAGAACCTGATTAACGTTAGGCATTACATCCTGACCATCAACATATATAGGCTTATTGGAACGATTTCGCAACGCAGTATGAAGAACAGCTCGGTTTTCAGTGCGATTTATTTTTTCTCCTGCAAACATTGATTTGATAGCTTCATCCAGCTTTGTTTCCTTTGCTAAATCAAACAGAAGTTCCATTGTTTTCTCGTCAACAATGTTCTTTGAGTAATCTATCAAAATATCACTAGATAAGATATTTAATGAAAATTTATCAAAACGTTTCGGATCCTGCTTAAACAAATCCTTAATCGTACGATTTTTGTTTTCGTTAAAATGTTCCTGTAAAGCTTTCCAAGCTTTTGTTGTGGTAGGATTAATATTTTGCATACTTGTAACCTATAATAATAAAAATAATCTTATCGATTAACACCAATATCGAATGTCTGATAAAACTGATATCAATTCACTCAAATCTTACTGTTGCATGATTATACCATACATTGCCACAAGCCATAACACATATCAACTTTCATTATTTAATAGTCTCCGTAACATTAATATTGTCTATCATATTCCAAAACGCATCAATAATCTTTTCATTCAGTCTAGTTTTGTTAACGCACAATGACACATTGAAAGGTTTCAAATCAGGTTTCATACTCAATATTTCAACACTGTTGTGTACAGGGCTCTGTTCCACCACAGCCTTGGGGACAATGCTGATCCCGCATCCTAGTGCCACCATACTTACTATTGCCTCGTGGCCAGCAACCTCCGCATATATATTTGGTTTAATCCTCTTTATGGAGTACCATTCATCGAAGCGTTTTTTCAACATTCCCTGTTCAGGATATATCACAGGAACCTGAGCTAATTCATTTAAATTAAAACGATGCTCTTTCGGCGCTATAAACACAAGTGGTATATTAATTAATGTTTTGTATTCCAAATTTATGTATTCACTATCAGGTCTTGCTGCTATTGAAAAATCAGATCGTTTGGACAGTACCCGACCTACAGCTAATGCAGAATCTCCTGTTTCTAGTTTGAGTTCCACATTTGGATATGCTTTCTGAAATAATTTTATAATGTTTGGAAGGATCAGGTAACTAGCCGTTACAGAACAAAATACCTTTAGCTGTCCCTGAATTGTTTTATTCATACTTTGAAGTTCAAGTTTTAGACTGTTCCATTTTTCAACCCAATCATTGGCAAAAGACTTCATGCGCATTCCGGCAATGGTGAGTTTGACATTCTGCGTATCTCTGATAAACAGCTCACATTTAAGTTCCTTTTCCAAACGTTGAATACACCTTGTAATTGTAGAAGGACTAGCCGCACATAAGTCAGCTGTCTGAGCAAAATTCAAAGTATTACTCAGTACTAGAAAACATTGAAGATCACGAATATCCACTATTATTCCCTTATACGCAATAACCGTATTGCAATTATATCATTTATTGCAATACAAAAAATAAGCTATAATTGAGGCATTATTCAATCATATAATTTCGTTTTGGAGTAAAAAAATGGCAAATTATTTTAATACTTTAAGTTTGCATGACAAGTTAGATCAACTAGGTCGTTGTCGCTTTATGTCTCGTGATGAATTCAAAGACGGTTGCGAATTTCTGAAAGGTAAAAAAGTAGTAATCGTTGGTTGCGGCGCTCAAGGATTGAACCAGGGTCTTAACATGAGGGATTCAGGTCTTGATGTATCATACGCACTCAGAAAAGAAGCGATCGAACAGAAGAGAGCATCATTCCAGCGTGCTACAGAAAACGGCTTCAAAGTAGGCACTTATGATGAATTAATTCCTACAGCGGATTTAGTTGTTAACTTAACTCCAGACAAACAGCACTCTAGCGTTGTAAAAGCAGTTATGCCTCTGATGAAGCAAGGTGCCGCATTAGGTTACTCTCACGGTTTTAACATTGTTGAAGTAGGCGAACAAATCAGACCTGATATTACAGTTGTTATGTCAGCTCCAAAATGTCCAGGAACAGAAGTAAGGCATGAATATCAGAGAGGTTTCGGTGTTCCAACATTAATAGCAGTTCATCCTGCAAACGATCCAAAGGGCGAAGGTATGGCTATTGCCAAAGCCTGGGCTGCAGCAACAGGCGGACACAAAGCTGGTGTTTTGGAATCATCTTTCGTTGCTGAAGTTAAATCTGACTTGATGGGCGAACAAACAATATTGTGCGGAATGTTACAAACTGCAACAGTTCTATGCTTCAACAAAATGGTAGAACTTGGAATTGATCCTGGCTATGCAGAGAAATTATTGCAGTACGGTTGGGAAACAACTAGTGAAGCATTAAAACACGGTGGTGTTACCAACTTGATGGATCGTTTATCAAATCCAGCAAAAATCAGAGCTCATGAACTTTCAGTTGAACTGAAAAAGATTATGAAACCACTTTACCAGGAACACATGGATAACATCATGAGTGGAGTATTCTCATCAACAATGATGGAAGACTGGGCTAACAATGATGTTAATCTACTTACATGGAGAAAGAACTTCAGCGAAACTCCTTTTGAAAAAGCAGCATCTACTGACCAGCATATTTCTGAACAAGAATATTTCGATAAAGGTATTCTGATGGTTGCAATGCAGAAGGCTGGTGTTGAACTTGCTTTCGAAACCATGACATCTTCAGGTATCAAGCCTGAATCTGCGTATTATGAATCACTCCACGAGTTGCCATTGATAGCAAATACAATAGCTCGTAAACGCTTGTACGAAATGAACGTTGTAATTTCTGATACTGCAGAATATGGTAATTACCTATTCGCTAACAAATGTATTCCTTTATTAGCTGATTTTATGAAGACAGTTACTGCAGAAGATATCGGAGCAGGTCTTGAAAAACCAAATGTTGCTGTTGATAACGCAACTCTTGTTCAGGTTAATGAAGAAATCAGAAATCATCCAATTGAAATCGTTGGTAAAAAGTTGCGTGGTTATATGATCGACATGAAGAAGATTGCCGTTGGTACAAACTAACCGTTACTTCTTCGATAATATATTTTTAATATAACAATTTAGAGGCACGGTTATTATCGTGCCTTTTTTATTGTGATAGCCTTTCAGCATAAAATATACCTATGTAGGTATAAAATCTTTACTTATCTATATACCAAGGACTTAGCATGATCAATCAAGATATGTATCAGTTAGGAAGCAAAAGATCTGTTATTAGGGAATTGTTTGAATTTGGAAAACAAATATCCAAACAATATGGTCCAGAAAATGTTTTCGACTTTAGCATAGGAAACCCAAGTGTACCAACACCTGAGACTGTTAAATCAGAGTTATTAAGACTCATAAACGAAACAAATCCAATGTCACTGCACGGTTATACATCTGCCCAGGGTGCTCCAGAGGTGAGAAAAGCTATAGCTGAAGATTTAAATTCAAGATACGGTACAAATTTTTCAGAGAGAAATTTTTATATGACAGTTGGTGCAGCAGCATCATTATGCATATGCTTCAGAGCGATAATAACTCCAGAGACCGACGAGATTGTAACATTTGCTCCTTTTTTCACAGAATACCGTGTTTTTGTCGAGTCGAACAATGGAAAACTCATCGTTGTACCACCAAAACTTCCTGATTTTCAGATAGATATAAGTGAATTAGAAAAATACATTACTCCGAGGACAACGGCTATTTTAATTAATTCACCTAATAATCCTAGTGGCGTAATTTACTCAAAAGAGTCAATTCAGAACCTTTCAGCATTGCTAAAAAGGAAACAAGACGAATATGGACATGACATATATCTTATTTCAGATGAGCCATATAGAGAAATATGCTATGAAGGGAAACAACCTCCATTTGTGACAAAATATTACCCGAATTCTCTTGTTTGTTATTCTTACAGTAAGTCATTATCACTGCCGGGAGAACGTATAGGATATGTATTGGTTCCAAACGAAATAAATAATTTTGAAAGCATGTATGCCGCAATCTGCGGTGCTGGTCGATCTTTAGGTTATATATGCGCACCTACACTATTTCAGTTCTTACTTGTTAAACATGCCGGTTCTACCTCCAATTTGTCAGTATACAAAGAAAACAGAGATCTTTTATTCAACGGACTAACAAAATTGGGATTTGAGTGCGTTTATCCTGAAGGAGCTTTTTACTTATTTATGAAAACCAAAGAATCTGATGCCTATAAATTCTGTGAAAAAGCAAAGAAATACAATCTTTTGCTAGTACCTGCTGATGATTTCGGTTGTCCTGGATATGTAAGAATTGCTTACTGCGTAAGTGGAGATATGATCAAACGCTCCATGCCTTCTTTTGAGAAATTATCGAACGAATATAGGTGCTAGTTCATCACTCGTTCACTGTAAGAAGGATGTAAAATCATTATATACAATCACACAAATGAAAATTACTATCCAGGTTTTGTTTGTGTGATCTACAAAGTTTAACGATTATTCATCACCACAGCAATCTTTATTCTCATCAATTTCAGCAAACTGCTTAAAAAACAAATCCAAATCAAGCTTATTTATTTTTTTGCATAAATCATCTAAAGTAACATTATCTACATAATCATTGATAACTTTACCAAGTCCCTCCCAAAAACCGACAGTAGGACAAATACTATATCTAGCACACCGATTTGGTGATACTTCCGTACATGGAATAGGCATTAAATTACCCTCAAAAATACGTATTATTTCTCCTATAGAATAATCCTTTGTAGATCTAGACAAGGTGTACCCTCCACGACTCCCCCGCTCACTGCACAGTAACCCGGCTTTTACTAGAGGATTCACTATTTGTTCAAGATATTTCAAGCTTATCGACTGTCTTTCACTTATTTCCTTAAGAGAAACCTTTTGCTGATGCTGTGCAATATCAATCATCAGGCGTAAAGCATAACGACTTTTTGTTGAAAATTTCATGTATTATTCCATCCCTCTGATAAAATTTCACAGTTACTATCGTACAAAACTTTATATCAACTCTAAAGAAATAACTAAATCAGGTATTTATCATCTAGATTGTTGTTTTAGCCTTGCTTTTTTTCAAAATTCTCTTTATATACTCGTAATATCCATTAGTCTTATATTTACTTATATTTTTCTCAATCTGCTCTGCGGATAAGAATCCGTATTTGTAAGCAACTTCTTCTAGGCAGGCAATTTTTACACCTGTATTCAACTCCATCGACTGAACAAAATTGGAAGCTTGTAACATTGAATCAAAAGTACCAGTATCTAACCAAGCAAAACCTCTACCTAAAATTTCAACATTCAACTCATTACGTTCCAAATATATTTTATTCAAATCCGTAATTTCTAATTCACCTCTTTTTGATGGTTTTACTGTTCTCGCATACTCACAAACATGGCTGTCATAAAAATACAAACCTGTTATTGCATAATCAGACTTAGGTTTTTCAGGTTTTTCTTCAATAGATAGAACCTTATTGTTTTCATCAAACTCTACAACACCAAACCTTTTCGGATCACTAACGTTATACCCAAAAATTGTCGCTCCAATAACTCGAGAAGTAGCTCTTTTCAAAAGGTGTATAAAATGCATACCATGGAAAATATTATCACCAAGGATCAAGCATGAAGAATCTCCTTTAATAAAATCTTCTGCTATTAAAAAAGCATCTACGATTCCTCGTGGTTCATGTTGGATGGCATAATGAAAAGACAAACCAAACTGAGATCCATCACCAAGAACATCTATAAAATTTTTTTGATCTCTGCTATTGGTTATGATCATAATATCCTTTATACCCGCAAGCATTAAGGTACATATAGGATAATAAATCATTGGTTTATCATATATTGGTAATAATATTTTAGAAATAGATAGAGAAGCCGGATACAAACGAGTTCCTGCACCACCTGCAAGTATAATTCCTTTCATACATAACCTTATATATCAACAAATACAAAAAGGGAAGTTATCACAACTTCCCTTATAGATTATACAATAAAATCCACTAGATTTTATTTCTTATATCTTGTTGCTAAATTGTCTAAACGGCTGTTAGCATTATCAGCAGAAGCCTGTGCAGCCTGAACATCAGACTTTAATGCATCGATCTGAGATGCTAAGTTGTCAACTTTGTTAGATAAATTCTGAATCTGGCTCTGTAACTGAGCTGTATTATCCTGACAACCTACTAACATAGCAGAACCTAATACTAAAGCGCTTAAAGCAACTGAAAATTTGTTCATTTCTAATCTCCGAGAACTAAAAAATTTTTTTTCAAAACCGATTTATATTTTATTAATAAACCAATATTGTAATTGCATTTTAACACTAAACCAATAAAAGTTAAACATTTATCAATAATATTTTACTTGTAATCAAGTCTAACATAAAGTAGAGCGGTAAATTTTCTATTTTTTGTATTTCAAAACTCTCAAAATGACTAATAGTTCTAACATTTGCAAATTTTAGTCGGTCTGCAGTTAATAAAAAATTTTCCGAAAAATAGCCACGCTATTATATCGACTGAGATTGTTTTAATTTAAGAATCAAAGTTTTAAATTACGAATTTAGGGAACATGTACTGACTGCTGACTCAAAGAAATTCAATATTAAGGACTAAATTGAATATAAATATGTTAATCCTAGAAGATCCGAAATCTAGTCTACGCAAACACAATAAGAAAATATAGTCTTATTAATGAATATATGTCTTATATTTTATTATGTTGCAAAAAGCACTTATGTTCTATAATGTCAAACAAATGGTTATATCTTGTGAATAAGGTTTTCATATGGACTTTTCTTCTGAAATAAAAAATGAACTTAGCATTGCCGCTGAAGTTTTAAATAATTTTTTAAATGATGACAATAACATAAATTCAATCAACAAAGCAGCAATCACAATGGCAACATCTATCAAAAAGGGTTGTAAAATTCTTTCATGCGGTAACGGTGGCTCACACTGTGATGCCATGCACTTTGCGGAAGAACTGACAGGAAGATATAGGGAAAATAGGCCAGCCTATGCTGCAATTGCTATTTCGGATCCTAGTCACATATCTTGTGTATCAAATGATTTTGGTTATGAATTTGTTTTTTCTAGGTACATCGAAGCTGTTGGAAATAGAGGCGATTGTTTGCTCGGTATTTCAACATCTGGCAACTCAAAAAATATAATTAACGCAGTTAATATCGCAAAGGAAAAAGGAATAACATCAATCATTCTAACAGGAAAAGATGGCGGTCAACTATCTCAAAAAGCAGATATTGAAATAAGAGTTCCTTATTTTGGTTATGCAGACAGAATTCAGGAAATTCACATCAAAGTTATTCACATATTAATAAATTTAATCGAAAAAATTTTAGCAAATCAGGAGTAGACAATATGATAATTGTAACAGGTGGCGCAGGGTTTATCGGTTCCTGCGTAGTTGCAAAACTTGATGAACTTAATATTCATGATGTTTACGTGGTAGATAAACTAGGCGAAGAAGACAAGTGGAAAAATATAGCAAAACATGAAATTGGCGGTGTTATACTGCCGGAGCAGCTTGACCTGTTTCTGCAAAACCACAAAAATAATATAACAGCTGTAATCAACATGGGTGCCATTTCAACCACCACAGAAAAAAACGTTGACAGTATTCTGCTCAATAACCAACAGCTAGCTTGGAAATTATGGTGTTTCTGCCGTGACAATGATGCTCAATTTATTTATGCATCATCTGCTGCAACCTACGGTGATGGAAGCAGTGGTTTTGAGGATAATGATTCATTAGAATACCTTAAACAACTCAGACCATTAAATCCTTACGGTTGGAGCAAAGCTTCGTTTGACATAAAGGTAGCACGTGAAATAAGCGAAGGACGCGGGTGTCCAAAACAATATGCAGGACTTAAATTTTTTAATGTTTACGGGCCCAATGAATATCATAAGGGCGGTCAGAAATCCGTAATTTGCCATATATTTCCAAGCGTTAAAGAGAATAAACCTGTAAAACTCTTTAAATCATATAATGCTAATTATAAGGACGGTTGGCAACTTAGAGATTTTATCTATGTAAATGATGTAGTAGATGTAATTGTTTGGTTGTTACAAAATCCAAAAATAAACGGCCTTTTCAATGTCGGAACAGGAACCGCGCGGTCATTCTATGATTTAGCAAAAGCGACATGGAATGCTCTTGGATTAGAAGAAAAAGTTGAATTTGTTGATATGCCTGAAAATATAAGAGATAGATATCAATACTATACTCAGGCAAACATTAGCAAATTAAGAACAGCAGGGTATACAAAACCAATGACTTCTCTTGAAGATGGAGTTAATGATTATGTAACAAAATACCTTAATAGGGATGACATATACAGATAATAGGCTATAGTTGGTAAAAAAGTCCCAACAAAATCTATTACTTATATTGGTACTATCACAAAACTTGTGAAGCTCTATGTAAAAATGCCGGTAAATCCTTACCGGCATTTTTATAAGTTAACTTCGCTATCAGCTGAATAACAACACTCGCAATTTCTAGAATACAAACGCCATCATTTATTTAACGAGTGCATCTAATACATAAAACCTATGTAATTTATCACAGACAGATAACTCCAACCATATATTCCACACACAATGAGAACTCACTACATCCTATTGCTTGTGGGACCTAACAAACAATGATTAGATATAAACTATCTACCCATCAATCCAGAAGAACCGCCAATCAAAGTAGAAATCAATCGTTTATTTTTATTAGGATCTCTCTTTTCTGGTTGTGCAGCCTGTTCTTGAGGAGCTGGTTGCGGTACAGGTGCAGGCTGTGGCGCTGGTTGCGGTGCAGGTGCAGGCTGTGGAGCTGGTTGCGGTACAGGTGCAGGCTGTGGAGCTGGTTGCGGTGCAGAAGCAGCTACATTACGCACAGGAGCTTTGCTACCACTACCCATTCTTTGAACTTTATATCCAACATTCTTTCCAAATTCAATTACAGGATCAATAGTAGGATCATCTGACAAGATTGCAATTTCATTATCACGATCACCTAACATTAAACCAATATGGAAAGATAACAAATCATTAAAAGCAGCTTCATCTGGAGCATTCAGTTGTAAAAAATCAATCTTCACATGAGACTGCGCCTGAAACATCAACAACTGCTGAACAACCTCAAACGGTAAGTTACTCTGATCAGTTGAAACGATCATTTTTACTTGAGAAAAATGTCCCATTAAATCTGATGATAACTGCTGTGTGACCCCTTTTCCTATAATCAAAATTCTGTCTGACATGACAAAACCCCCTTGCTAATCCTTATATCCCTTTACTCAACTTATTGTATTACGTTAATAGCTATTTTCGATCAACTCAATCATCCAAAACTTATTTCTGAAAAAAAGCAATCGAATAAACTACTTTATCAACCTGAAATTCTCTTTAAATTCAACCCTTGGTTTTTGGCTTGTGCTACCAAATTATCCAACGCAGGATCATTTGAAAAATACGTAATTTCATTAGACTTATCTTTTAACAGCAAACCAAAATGAAATGCCAACATCATTCTTTCCTGATCAAGTGTATTACCTTGTAGCTGTAAAAATTCTATTTTCATTGCAAACTGAGATTGGAGAGTTAACAACTGCTGAACCATTTCAAAAGAAAACTGATTTTGACTTCCGTTAACAACCATTTTCACTTGTGTAAAACCTTCCATTGAAGCTGGTTGCTGACCTTTACCTATAATTAAAATTTTTTCCGACATATTCTTGTCCCTTATCTCAAAACAACAGGAGATTACTACTAACAATAGCTGTAATAGATTATAACTTATTTCCTAATCCTCATTATTTGACAATTGTCAAATAAAATAGGATATTATTCAATTTTTTCTATCTGGATTATTAGTTTTTTTGAAACTTAATATCACGAAAATCAATCCCACAATAATAAAAGGAATACTCAAAACCATACCAACAGAGACTTCAAAAGGTAAATTAATATACTGGTTTATCCAATTATTCATAGCTATTTCGTATTCAGCTTGATTTGATTTAAACAGTTCAAGAACTAACCTTACCGAAAATACACTAGTAACAAAAAAACCAAACAATAACCCTTTTCTTTTGTCTTTTCCACAAAAATATGTAGCAGATAAAATCAAAAAAATAACAAAGTAAGATATTGATTCGTACAACTGAACAGGATGCAGTGGTACTTTATCATTTATTCTCTCAAATATAATTCCATAATCTCCGCTAGTCGGTTTTCCAACAATCTCCGAGTTCATAAAATTACCGATACGAATCAATGACGCAACAAGTCCTGTTGGTATACTAAGATGATCCAACATCCAAATCAAATTAAATTCTGGATTCCTACGACAAAAATAAAAGAGAGCAAGAATCGCCCCAATAGTACCGCCATGACTAGCTAATCCGCCTTTCCATATGCAGAAAATTTCAATAGGATTATCAAAATAATATTGAGGCTGATAAAAACAAACATGAAACAACCTTGCACCGATAATTGTCCCTACAAACACATACATCAGAAGCAGATCAAGTTTTTCTATAGGAAGATTTGCTCTTTTACACAAATATTTTGAAATAGAAAATGCTAAAATAAACCCAATGGCGAATAAAACACCATACCAATATATGTGTATATTTATGAGTTCTAGATTTAAGGCAATTGGGTTAGGATTCCAACGAATAATCAAAATAACTCCTTATTAACTAATTAAAACATGTAACAATTAGTTTTTTCATGGTCTAAAATCGTACTACCAATTATTCTTTTGCAGATTTCTGTAATTGTTAAATATTAATTTCTCATAGTTCTGTTAGTTTATCTCTGCTTTCTTCAAGAAATACTTATACTCGATGTTGAAATTGGTTATCTCTTAGCTGTCTAGATTATACAAATGTTGGAATAAAAAAACTGCTAAAAAATGCATTTAAAACTAACATATATTATCAATAAAGAATAAAGATATAAAATATAGCATAGTCTTTGTTTGAATAAATTTAACAGTTTTTTGTGACCGTACCTAACAACTTTATTACAGTTATTTGTCAGCTACTATCTGAAAAAGTACGGAATTTGCAACATCTATCGCAAAATTGATACTTTCATTATCCTTTTTGGTGACTACGTGTTGATTATGAAGTAGATCAGATGAACTGCTCAAGGTAGAAAACTGATCACGTAAGAGGATAATTTGCAATTATTCATCAACTAATAGACCAAACGACCTTACAGTCAGCCACATCACGGTAAATCTTACAAAAATAATATCTAGATCCATTTTGAACAAGTGATGCAAGCAAGAATTTACTTAAATAATGTATAATAACGATAGTATATTCTTAATAACTAACAGAGATAAAAATTGTCAAAAGTATTTAGATGTGCTCTATCATTAGCACTGTATTGTTTATCATCAACCAATTGTATTGCCTATACTTTAGAAGAGGTAGTAAGAAGTGGATTCATAGATGCTGGTGTGTTTATGTTAGCAGGTGGGCTAGCTATATTGCTAATCCCTAGGCTAACAAAATTAGGCATAATTTTTATGTTATTAGGTGATCTTATCATTCTTGCTAGAATATTTTTCGGTTACGACATAATAAACTTTCTTGATAAAGCTGGATATGGCGAATTTTTTATTGGAATAGATTCTAATGAATTCAAAACAATTTTATGGTGTACTCTTTTATTGATCATGATTTTGTTAGGTCTGTTAGGAGCACTCAAAAATTGGTTGTGGAAAAAATTTTGGGGGTTGTTCGGTTTCTATAAAGACTCTAACGACCGAAAAGAAAAAAATGTCAAGGAAAAGAAAAACACAAAAACAAACACACCAAAAGACATAAATGTTTAAGGCTCTGTTGTAATTATGTATTGATTATATCCTTGTTACCAATAATCATCAAACGGACTTTAAATTCCAAAATATTACTTGTTGTTTGAATTTTAAAATTGACATATTTGAATAATATAAATGCATATTATTAATAATATTTGATTTACAGGTATATAATGTTATAATCAGTCATATATTAAATACATATTCAAACAAAGAGCTTAATAATGATTTTATGCGCATGTTTCTACATAGATAAAACAGAATGGTTTGAAGAGCAGTTTCTTTATTCCAGACATCTGTATAATCAGGGCAGATACGTGATAAACAATCATTATAAAGAGCATAAGAACTTTATAAGTCAGACCGAATTAAACAGAATTCTGAGAAATTACGAGCCGGAATTTAACAATTACCGAAATCTGTGCAAGGCTAAACTTTCACAGATGATTTTGATTCATCTGTGTAATAACTATAAATCATACTTCAAGTCCGTTAAGGACTATAAAGTCAATCCGTCAAAGTATAAGGGAGAGCCGAGACTTCCAAAGTATAAAGATACACTGAATCCATTATATTTTGATTATCAGTCAGTAAAAATCAGAGATGGTTTTATTGTTATAACCAAAGATGTGAAGGTACATATCCCTACTAATGTATACAGGGATGAATTCAAGTCATTCAAGACAGTCAATTTCATTCCGAAGGGCCGGAAGATAAAGGTTGTAATAAGCTACGAAACAGCTGAAATCAGGAGCGACCTCGATGCTGACAAATATTTAAGCATAGATTTCGGCATGAACAACCTGTGTGCCTGTATATCCGAAGACGGCTGTTTTCTGATTAACGGCAGACCGTTAAAGTCGATTAACCAGATATACAATAAAAAAAGCAGCGAACTTAAGGAAAGAAGGCCTAAGATTGATAAAAAATATCAGGATAAGAGGGTCAACAGGATTAAACTTGAATCCCTGTCCCTCAATAGAGAGTTAAGGATAAATTCCTATCTGCATAACTGTACCACCTACATGGTGAATTTCTGTATCGAACATAAAATCGGAACCATAGTTCTCGGTAGAAACAAGAACTGGAAAAATTCCATTTCATTGTCCAAAACAGTAAACCAGAACTTTGTCGGTATTCCTTTCTACAAACTGATGAATATGCTCGCATACAAATGCAAAAGAATGGGAATAAATTTTGTACTTCAGGAGGAAGCCTACACCTCAAAGTGTGATGCTCTTGCTTTTGAAAGTATTGAGAAACATGAAAGTTACAAGGGTTCAAGAATTAAGAGAGGTTTATTCAAATCTTCAGTCGGCAAACTTATAAACGCCGATATCAACGGAGCTTTGAATATCCTCAGAAAATTCCTGAACTCTTCAAAAGGAACCAGTGAATTTTCTGTCTTGCAGAAAATAATTGGTAGCGGTCTGGTGTTCAGGCCCGTTCGGATTACCGGAAACGGTATTGAAGCAAAGTTGTGATCAATACAAGGTTACAGAACCTTTAGGTATTGAGCCGAGATATTTCGGAATTTCCGCTCTTGTTGCCATGGGATATACAAATACAAAGCCCAATGCTCCGAAAAGAAAAAGTCCGGATGATTTGTTAACTGTCGTTGCTTAACATATCATGAACACATGCCGGTCTGCCGACGGCGGTGTGCGGTTGTGTCATTACTTCATTCGAATGTGAAAATTTCATTTGAAATGCAAAACAACTCTGAATGCCTAAGTTTCGGATTTTTCAGAGGCTCGTCAGATAAACGGTTCCTGTAAATAAGAACCGTGTTTTTTTGCTTTTTCAAAATGCAAAACACTCTCCGCTGTCTTGTGATATTCCGCCATGCTTATGTTATAATGGTCACAAAACTGAAACCGTGAGATCACGGAACAGGCCCGCTGAACTGTTCGGGCCGGTGAGTTGGAAGCCCCACGCCTCCCGGGGTGGGAGTATATCACGTATGTGAACGATAGTTGGAGATAGTAAATAATGTCAAGTAAAGTTGTAGTTCCTGCCAAGGGCCAGAAGATTACCATCAATGCAAACGGATCTTTGAATGTCCCTGATAATCCTATTATTCCTTTCATTGAAGGTGATGGTATCGGCAGTGATATAACTCCTGCAATGATCAAGGTTGTGGATGCAGCAGTAAAGAAAGCATATGAAGGCAAAAAGGAAATTTCCTGGATGGAAATTTACACCGGTGAAAAGGCTACCAAGGTTTACGGTCCTGATGTTTGGCTGCCGGATGAGACCCTTGATCTGCTGAAGGAATACGTTGTTTCCATCAAAGGACCTCTGACAACTCCAATCGGCGGAGGTATAAGATCTCTGAATGTGGCTCTGAGACAGAAACTGGATCTGTATGTATGTCAGAGACCTGTACGTTATTTTGAAGGTGTTCCTAGCCCTGTAAAGAATCCTGAACTGGTTGATATGGTTATTTTCCGTGAGAACAGTGAAGATATCTATGCCGGTATCGAATGGAAGTCAGACAGTGCCGAGGCTCAGAAGGTTATTAAATTCCTGAAAGAGGAAATGGGCGTAACCAAGATCAGATTCGACAAGGACTGCGGTATCGGTATCAAACCGGTATCAAAGGAAGGTACACAGCGTCTTGTAAAGGCTGCTATTGATTATGCAATCGCCAACGATCGCAAGTCTGTTACCCTGGTTCACAAGGGCAACATTATGAAATTCACTGAAGGTTCATTCAAGGAATGGGGATACCAGGTTGCCAAGGAACAGTATAACGGCACCCTGATTGACAACGGTCCGTGGATGAAGATTATCAACCCTAACAACAATCATGAGATTGTGATTAAAGACTGCATCGCAGATGCATTCCTGCAGCAGATCCTTCTGAGACCGAAGGAGTATGATGTTATTGCAACTCTGAATCTGAACGGTGACTATATGTCTGATGCTCTTGCAGCACAGGTTGGCGGTATCGGTATCGCTCCGGGCGCAAACATCGGCAGTGACTGTGCTATTTTTGAAGCAACACACGGTACAGCTCCTAAGTACACCGGTCTGGACAAGGTAAACCCTGGTTCAATTATTCTGTCTGCTGAAATGATGCTTCGCCACATGGGCTGGTTTGATGCTGCAGATCTGATTATCAAGGGTGTTGAAGGTGCAATCAAGTCAAAGAAGGTTACCTACGACTTTGCCCGTCTGATGGAAGGTGCTACTGAAATCAAATGTTCTGAATTCGCAGATGAAATCATCAAGAACATGTAACTGACAGCAGGTTGAAACAATAAATTACTGAGGCGGTGTGCGGTTGTACACCGCCTTTTATATTTTGTATACAAGCTTTGCCAGCCAGTTCTCATTTGTTGATCTTGATGTTGTTTGAAGTTTTGTAATCACTTATAATCATTAGGTCGGGATCGGATTATTATAAAAAAATATGCCCGCCGGCTCTTGATTAACAACATTGAAAGGATTGGTAGCATGGGTTGTAAGACCGCAACGAATGTTGTCACAAAAATTAAAATTCCGAAAATTCCAAAATATCAGGTTGTCATGCTCAATGACGATATAACCACCATGGAGTTTGTGGTTAGAATTTTGATAGAAATTTTTGAAAAATCCGAGGATGAGGCCAACAGTCTGATGATGAAAATTCACCTTACCGGTGATGCCGTAGTCGGGGTTTATTCAAAAGAGATAGCCGAAACCAAATCCTCCCAAGCAATGGAGCGCGCCAGGGCGGAAGAATTTCCTTTAGTGTGCGAGGTAAGAGAAAAGTAGCATGATCACAGAACAGGTCGCACAGGCGGTTGCACTGGCAAAGGAGCTTGCTGAAACCACCTTTTTCAACAATATTATATCCATAGAGCATCTTTCGCTTGCCCTTCTTATCACCGATAAAGAGGTAATTGAGTTTTTTGTTCATAAAAACTGCGATATCACCGGACTTAAGGCTGCAATTGCAAATCATATCAGGGAAGAATATCCGGTAGTAAAAATTGATGAAATCAACCCTCAGCCGTCCATGTCTTATAAGAGGGTCCTCGAAAGAGCAGTGTTTGTAGCACAGTACTCCAACCGTACTTCTGTTTACGGACTGGATATTATCGATGCCATGTTTCCTGAAAGGGACAGTTTCATAACCATGCTGATGTCCCAGAGTCTTGATATCTCCCGAGAGGAGGTGAGACACTACTGCAGTAAACTGCATCACGGAGACGAGGATGATCGGGATGTGATCAACGGACTGTACCGCAAACGTGACGATGAAGCCGAAGATGAAGAGCAAGATGTCGACTCTGCTGATGACAGTGAAAATCAGGACGAACAGAGCAAAAAACTCGATAAGCTCAAGACCAATATTCCGGAGAGCATCAGAGACTGCCTGACCTCCCTGTCAAATCTTGCAAGTGCCGGCAAAATAGAGCAGGTGATCGGCCGTAACGATGAATATAACAGAATTTATGAAGCTCTGGGACGACGCAAAAAGAACAATGTGATTATTGTCGGTAATGCCGGTGTCGGCAAGACCGCCATCGGTGAAGGAATTGCCTTCAATATTGCCAATGGTCTGGTTCCGGAATTTCTGAAGGATTTCCAAGTATATTCGCTGGATATCTCATCCGCTGTGGCAGGCACTCAGTTCCGCGGTGACTACGAAAAGAAACTCAAGGAGGTTGTGAAATTTATAAACAAGAGGGAAAAAGCCATTCTGTTTATCGATGAAATCCACAATCTGGCGCAGACCTCCAATAACAATTCATCGGATGCCTCATCGGGTGCCAATATTATCAAGGGGGATCTGATCAGAGGAAATCTTCACTGTATCGCCACAACAACCTTTGAATCCTATAACCTGATGTTTTCAAAGGATGCGGCGTTTACCCGCAGATTTACCAAAATTGATATAGATGAACCGTCAGAAGCGGATACTCTGGAAATTCTCAAGGCTGCCAAGGAACCGTATGAGAAATTCCATAATGTCATCTATCCGGAAAACGTACTGGAGAGGATAATCAAGCTTTCCGTGAAGTATATGCACAACCGCTATCTGCCTGACAAGGCATTTGACGTACTTGACGTGCTCGGCTCCTTTGAAAAGATTAAAGCCCAAGCCGACGGAGCGACCGATGCGGTACTGCTTAATGAACAGCATGTAACCGAGACCTTCTCCCGTCTGTTGCATATGCCGATTATTCTTAAAAATAATGACAACGACATTTTCAGAGATCTTAACTCCAACCTGAAGAAGGTGGTGTTCGGACAGGATCCTGCCATCGATCAGATCTGCGATGCCGTGATTATGAACAAATCCGGTCTTGATAATGCTACCAGACCGATCGGAGCTTTCCTGTTTGCAGGTCCTACCGGTGTTGGTAAAACCGAAATTGTGGTTCAGCTGGCCAACCTGCTGTCCATGCATCTGATCCGTCTTGATATGTCGGAATACTCAAGTGAGTTTACCGTATCAAAACTGCTGGGTTCCCCTCCGGGATATGTCGGTTACGATCACGGCGGAGTACTGACCAATCAGGTTAAGAATGATCCGAATTCAGTAGTGCTTTTCGATGAAATCGAGAAGGCTCATCCTTCCATTTTCAACGTGCTGCTGCAGCTGATGGATAACGGAATCGTTACCGACAGCAGCGGGGTTAAGGTTAATTTCCGCAACACAATCGTGGTTCTTACCACTAACTGCGGAGCCAGTGAAATGGAGAAGGGTTCTATCGGTTTTACCAAAAACAGCAATGAAGCTGCGGCAAATCCGGCTGCCTCCGATTCTCTGAAGCAGACCTTCTCGCCTGAGTTCAGAAACCGTCTTGACGGTATTGTATGGTTTAATAACCTCTCAACCGAAATTGTCGGCATGGTATTTGATAAACTGTGGAAGGAACTCGGCAAACAGCTCAGTGAAAAGAATGTAACCATCGAGATTTCAGCTTCTGCCCGTGATGAACTCATTAAGCGCGGTTATGACCGCACCATGGGTGCCAGACCGATGCGCCGCACTCTGCGGGATAATATTCACAAGGTTCTGTCCCGCGAACTGCTGTTCGGTCAGCTGATGCACGGC
>JAEEGJ010004161.1_pt1 | contig 50389 bp, 40 predicted proteins | sample 8958761 | NCBI WGS metagenome assembly JAEEGJ01 (sample SAMN16246546, study PRJNA631951) | gut metagenome | biome: gut microbiome; feature: rumen; material: RS-attached | host: Bos | place: Iran: Karaj | collected 2018-10
GTCCTCACCTTTGTGGAGATACCGTTTGGCGAAGGGTCGCACATAGACGAGAGCCAGGATTGAAAACACGGCAAACATCAGCAGCTGCCAGTAGATACCACCGCCCACGGCTGCCATAATGGCGGCAAAGACTGATCCGATAGAGAAGCAGATGATAAAGAAGTCGCCTGCCGTCAGTTCCAGAATCAAGCAGATCACGGCCACTACGGCCCATACCTGCCACATGTGTTGTGCTAAATACTCAATCATAATCGTATCGTTTAAACTATTAACTATTCACTATTCGTTATTCACTATAACGACAGTACAAAGTCGTCCCAATCTTTCGAGGAGCCCTTTGCGCCGAACACCTTCGAATAAAGTCGGCTACGGGTAGTTGCCACGCTCTCCTTCGAGTGAGCCGTCAGCAGCGCGATGTCCTTCGGCTGGATTCTCACCTTAATGAGTAGGCTCACGTGGTAGTCTTGTTCCGACATGCGGTAGAGGCTGTACAGTTTCTCGGTAAATCCAGTGTAGATACCATTCACCAACGCGGTCAGTTCCGTCCAGTCCTCATGTGTCAGACTGCGCCCGCCGTTCAGACTGCTCTGGATTCTTTGGTAGACATCCGACGAGAAGATCATCGTCTCTGCATGCTCACGTTTCTCGTTCTCTAAGCGCGCCACCTTATTATTATAATCCAGCGTGGCCTTCTTCTCCTCGAGTTCCAGTCGCAGCAGCGAGTTCTCGTCGCCCAGTTTCTTCAGCAGCGTTTCCAGCTCCACGATCTTCGCCTCGTTCTGGGCGATGCTCTGTGAGCTTTGTGCCTGCTGGGCCTCCTGCAACGTACGGATTTTCTCGTGCATGGCCATCATCTTTCTGCGGCTGTTCTGTACGGTTACCACGAAGAGCACTGCGTAGACCACCATACCTATTATTAATAGGAACCACTCACGATCGGTGAGGCCGAGACCGGATGTCATCATTGTCTGAATCATGGCGCAAAGTTACGACTTATAAACGATACTTCCAAACAATTTCGTTCGCAATAGTTTGCATCCCTATTTGCAATAGTTCACAGCAGGATTCTTAGTTCTCAAAAGTTTGCACACCCTTGATAACCTTGATTACCTTTCCATTCTTCAACCGTATGATATTCAATCCGTTATGCGGTTGAGATAGGCGTTTTCCGTCAGGCGCGAAGATGGCTTCTGGCTGATTGCTGTCGGCAGAAGATTTTTCGACCGTAATGATGCCGGTAGTTGAATATTGGTCGTAGCTGAAGGCCTGATCCTTCAGGTCGCCCCACACGAAGCGCTCCAATTCGGGATAGTCGATAAAGGGATTGCGGTTTTTCTGAATACCATACACGGCATTATTACGATTGATCTCCTTCTCGCTCACAGGATCGTTCTTAGCCCACTTCATCAGCATCTCCAACTGCCAAGCGCTCAAGCCCGGGTAGGCATTGCCATCGAGCGTGAGCTGCGATTCAGGATAGTTCACGTACCAGTCGGCAATCTTCTCCTCGTAGCAGGTCACCATATAAAAATAGGTACGCGCGAAGTCACCCTTATATTCATCATTGGGCTCGAACACCGTACTTGTATAACCAGGATAGCTGCATGGGCCTAATTTGCTGAAGTCATTGGCCGACTTATAGGTGGGATTACTGGTCTCGCCAAAAGGATTATTGCCGCGTTTGTTGTTCACAACCTTGTCGGTAGGATACATGTGGTGCAGGTCGGTGTACATAGGCATCACCTTCCCGCCGAACCAACTATTGGGAAATGAATGCTCACGGTTGTAGAATTGTCCCTCTTTATTGCCACTGCCTGTGTCCTGATCGTCACCGAAGGTCATCTCGCGCAGGTTCGAATACATATCCCACACAGAGCCATTGGCGCGCGCATCGGTCGTGCGGAAATGCGTCCACAGCGCCTTATAGGCAGTATTGAGGTCGCCACCCTCATCGCGACTGTAGATAATTCCGCAGAGCGCGGTCTTCAGTCCAGCCCCGCTCTTTCCGTCCGCTGCCTTGTAATACGCACCGGAGTCGTTCGGCCCCTGCGCATAGTCGCTGGTCGCAAGCGCCAGCATCAGTGTCATGAGTAATAGTTTCTTCATAAGCTATGTATAATGGTTTCGATTGCAAAGTTACGAAAAGTTGGGCGAAAAACAAAACAACTCGCCAATTATTATGAATCGTTAAATGATTGTTTGGTGATATCGGGAAAAATGAGTACTTTTGTCGCGGAATTCGAAAACAAGAAAGCGATGATCGTAGTGATGCTGACATTGTTTGCCCTTGTGGTGGTAGGCTTCGTGGCGGGCAAGCTGGGATACTTGGGGGGCGACTTCGACCGCCAGCTGTCGAGGCTCGTCATCAATATCACCTGCCCCGCACTCATCCTGTCGTCGGCGATGACGGGCGAGCTACCCGACCGCCAGTATATCCTGCCGCTGCTGCTCATCAGTGCCCTCACCTATCTGCTGCTCTCCGGCGCAGGCTTCCTCCTACCGCGCTATCTCACTAACGACCGTCAGGCGCAGGGTCCCGTCGGCTTTGCCCTCATCTTCGGCAACGTGGGTTTCATGGGCTATCCCGTGGTGGCCTCTATCTTCGGTCATGAGGCCGTGTTCTATGCCGCCGTCCTCAACGTGGTCAATACCTTCGCCGTCTTCACCATCGGCACGATGCTCATCACGGGCACCAGCAGCAGCCAGGAGCGTTTCGAGAAGAAAGTGCTCTACAGCACGCCCATGCTTGCCGCTTATCTGACGATGGGTATCGTAGCGCTCCGTATCGACAACATCCCCGAAGCCATCAGCCAGCCGCTCACCATGTTAGGCAACATCACGGTGCCGGCAGCCCTGCTCATCATCGGCTCGTCGATGTCGCAGCTCTCCTTGCGCACCATGCTGGGCAACGGCACTGTCTATGCCACAACCCTGCTGCGACTGGCCATCCTGCCCGTAGGCGTGCATTTCGCGATGAAGCTGATAGGCTTTGCGCCGTTTGTCATCAACATTAACACGCTCGTCATCGCTATGCCCGTGGCCACATACGGCACCATCCTCTGTCTGAAATACGGCAAGGATACCACCATGATCACCGAGGTTACGTTTATCACAACGCTCGCCTCAATGATCACCATTCCGCTCTTAGTCACGCTGCTATTCTGAGCTCAAAAAAAGACTGGGCCACTTGCCCAGTCATTTTGGATTATTATGTGATTCACTTTTTCGTGCTCTTTCCGCATTACAATTTGCTGAGATGCAATTTGTAAGCTTTGCGGAGTTTGCGGACGGCCTTGTCGCGGATCTGACGGACGCGCTCGCGCTTCAGATCCATGTCCTCGGCAATCTCCGCCATCGTCTCGTGCTCCTGATTGATGCCGAAGAAGGCGTTCACCACCCTACTCTCGCGTTCATCGAGCGATCCGAGGGCAAACTCCACAGCGTCCTCGATGGCCTCGGAGTGGACGCGCTCATCGGCAAATGGAGCGTCGTGATTGACGAGCACGGAGAGCAGACTCATGTTGGTCCGGTAGCCGAGGGGGGCGTCGACGGAAACGTGGCTTGAGGGAATCATGGCCCTGTCCCCATGATTGCCCTTGGGCGGGTCGGTCTGCTGGGCTATGGCCTTCTCAATCTGCTGGCGGATGTGGCCCACGGCGAAGTTGACAAATCGCGTGCCGCGGTCGGGATCAAAGCGCGAGGCCGCACGCATCAGCCCAATATTGCCCTCGCTCACGAGGTCGTCCATCCCGAGGCCCTTACCCTTATACTGTGTAGCGATGCTCACTACGAAACGGAGGTTAGCCTCCACCAATCGGTTCAAGGCACGGCTGTCGCCTTGCCGGATCTTCTGTGCGAGATCGTGTTCCTCCTCTGCCGAGAGCAACGACTCGCGACCTATCTCATCGAGATATCTGTTCAGTCCTGACTCTTCCATGTCTTTACAAATTTCATTTCTTTTAAGATTCTTGCCTGACGCTTCTGCATATAGGCCGACGGCTGTTTGCTGGAAAATTTCCGCGGATTGGGTAGCGTAGCGGCTATCAGAGCGCACTGGCTGCGGCTCAAGTCGCGGGCCTGAATGCCGAAGTGCTCCTCCGCCACAGCCGAAACCCCGTAGATGCCCTCGCCCATCTCGATCGAATTGAGATACACCTCCATGATGCGCTGCTTCGACCATAGGAGCTCGATGAGGGCAGTGAAGTAAACCTCAAGGCCCTTGCGGGTCCAGCTGCGCCCAGGCCAGAGGAACACGTTCTTGGCCGTTTGCTGCGAGATGGTGGAAGCACCAAGTTTCTGCTTTTCAGGATGCTTGCGGTTGCGCTCAGCGGCATGCTCGATGGCCTTGTAGTCGAAGCCATGATGCTTCATGAAGTTGGCATCCTCGCTGGCGATGACGGCCACGGGCATGTGAGCGGAGATCTGGTCGAGCGACACCCAGTGGTGGTTCAGCCTGAGCTCCCGGCCCTCGCCGGCCTGCTGTGCCAATCGGATGAACATCAGCGGCGTGAAGTAAACGGGGAGAAAGCGAAGCGCCACCACCGCCAAAATAGTGGAGCCGAAAAAGGCCGCCAGTATCCAGCGTATGGTGACGCGTAGCTTACGAATGATCTTCTGCATCAAAGCGCGGCTTAGTTAGCCTGCTGCTGAGCCTCCTGGATCATCTTCTGGGAAGCATACATGTAAACCTCCACACGGCGGTTCTGCTTGCGCCCCTCGGCTGTAGAGTTGTCGGCAACAGGATTGGTAGAGCCCTGACCCTCAACGGTCTTGATGTTGGTAACACCTTGAGCCTTCAGACTATTCTCAACGGCCTTGGCACGCTTCTCAGAAAGCGGGTTGTTGATGGCGTCGGAACCAGTGCTGTCGGTATGTCCGAAGATGGCCACGTCGACGTCAGCATTGTTCTTCAGCACCTGGGCAATCTGCTTGATAGTGTTCTGAGAAGAGGAATTCAGCGTAGAGGAATTGGTAGCAAAGAGAATACCAGAGTCGAAGGTCACCTTAACAGCGTCGAGGCCGTTAGCATCCTTCACTGACTCCACCTGAGCGTTCTTCACAGCCTCAGCCTCAGCCTTAGCCTTGTCCATCTTCTTACCGATAATAGCACCGGCACCGGCACCTACAGCACCACCTACGGCAGCACCGACAGCAGTGTTACCTGCAATCTTACCTACAATAGCACCGAGCAAAGCACCACCACCTGCACCGATGGCAGCACCCTTCTGCATATTGTTACAACCTGCCATCACGAGGACAGCACACATTGAAAGCGCAATCGTTTTAAAACTCTTCATAATCTTACTATTTTAATTAATAAATTAAAGTTTAAGTCACTTTTACGTTGCAAAGATAATTCTTTTATTCGTAAATGATGCATTTTTCCAACTTTTTTTAGTACTTTTGTGCCCAAATTATAAAACAAAGGTAAAAACAATGGCAAAAGAATTAAAAGATTTAACCAAAAGGGCTGATAATTACAGCCAATGGTACAACGACCTGGTGGTCAAAGCCGATATGGCCGAGCAATCGGCCGTTCGCGGATGTATGGTCATCAAACCCTATGGCTATGCCATCTGGGAAAAGATGCAGCAGCAGTTGGACAAGATGTTCAAGGAGACGGGTGCTCAGAATGCCTACTTCCCCCTGCTGATTCCGAAATCGTTCCTCAGCCGCGAGGCAGAGCATGTGGAAGGCTTCGCCAAGGAGTGTGCCGTAGTAACGCACTACCGCCTGAAGGCTACCGACGACAAGAGCGGTGTGGTGGTAGACCCCGCTGCCAAACTCGAAGAGGAACTCATCATCCGTCCTACCTCGGAGACGATTATCTGGAACACATACAAGAACTGGATCCAGTCATGGCGCGACCTGCCCCTGATGTGCAACCAATGGTGTAACGTGATGCGCTGGGAGATGCGTACACGTCCGTTCCTGCGCACCTCGGAGTTCCTCTGGCAGGAAGGCCACACCGCTCATGCCACCCGCGAGGAGGCTGAGGAGGAAGCCAAGAAGATGCTGAAAGTGTATGCCAAATTTGCAGAAGAATGGATGGCTGTGCCTGTAGTACAGGGTGTGAAGAGTGAAACAGAGCGATTCGCAGGTGCACTCGACACCTATACCATCGAGGCCATGATGCAGGACGGCAAGGCCCTGCAGAGCGGCACCAGCCACTTCCTCGGACAGAACTTCGCCAAGGCCTTCGACGTAACCTATCTGAACAAGGACAACAAACCCGAATATGTATGGGCCACCTCGTGGGGTGTGTCTACCCGACTGATCGGTGCGCTGATCATGACCCACTCTGACGACAACGGTCTGGTGCTGCCGCCGAAGCTGGCCCCCATCCAGGTGGTGATCATCCCCATAGCCACCAAGCCCGAGCAGATGGAGCAGGTGAACAAGGAGGTGCTGCCGATGATGGAGAAACTCCGCGCAAAGGGTATCAGCGTGAAATTTGACGATGCCGACAATAAGCGTCCTGGCTTTAAGTTTGCCGACTATGAGTTGAAGGGCGTACCCGTACGTCTGGTGCTCGGCGCCCGCGACCTGGAGAACGGCACCATCGAGGTGATGCGTCGCGACACGCTCGAAAAGGAAACACGTCCTCTGGAAGGTATTGTCGACTATGTGGAGCAGTTGCTGGAGGCTATCCAGAAGAACATCTTCGAGAAGGCCAAGGCCTATCGCGATAGCCGCATTTATGAGTGCGACAACTACGAGGAGTTCAAGGAGAAGGTGAAGGACGGCGGATTCTTCCTCTGCCACTGGGACGGTACTGCCGAGACCGAGGCAAAGATCAAGGAAGAGACGCAGGCCACCATCCGCTGCGTGCCTTTCGGTGTGGAACAGACACCCGGTGTGGATATGGTGAGCGGCAAGCCTTCGAAGGCCCGTGTGATCATCGCCCGCAGCTATTAAAGCGACATACAAACAGAAAAGGGAACTTTCCCAAGCTCCCTTTTCATCTCCGATTACTAAAAAAACTTTTCGTCGGAGTTGAAAATAGGTTATCTCACGATAGCCTATTTTCCTTTTAACCTTAATAATCTAATACCATGAAAAACACACGGCAAATGTACGAAAATTCTAAAGAAGGTTCGACATTTGCCGTGTGCTTTTTGATAGAATTTAATTCTTTTTTAGAATCTCTTCGTCCCTTTTAAGAATTGTTAGCACTTTTTTCGACGATATTGTGTTCTGATCTGACACGGAGAGCTGGGGAGATTGCGATAGTGGATGCCACGAAGTGGTATAGAAACGCACTGTGCTTTCTAGGCTCAGGGAGTCGCGACCGAAGGTCTCTATCAGGCAAATGGCCTCATGGTTTTCGGTATCGTAAGGCCCCATTCTGTTCAGCAGGAGCATATCCACCTTCAGGGCTTCGCTCATGCGGATGGTCAGCGTGGTATCGGTGAGCAAGGTCATCTCGCTCTTGCCACCCAGCCGATTGGTCACCTCAGCCTTCATCTTGGACTCCATGAAATCGAGCATATCGAGGCGATTGTTCTCCGACAAGGTCGGCAGCACGTCGTCAGGGATATGCCTGAAGCAGTAATCCATCGTGGTAGCATCGAAGACGACCGATACAGAATCACCATTCTCATCGACATACTCGTCGATGACCTGAGCAGACAGACTGGTTGGTATTCCGAAAAACAGAATACCAGCCAGCACGATCCGACATAGAGGGTTGAGCGACATCATCAGACTTACTTGTTGTTACGCAGGTCGTGCACACGTACAGCCTTGCCCTCACTCTGCGGCAAGGAGCCTTTCTTGACGAGTTTCACCTGAGGTGTGAGTAGGATCTCATCCTTCAGAGCACGCTGGATGTCCTTCGTCATCTTCTGCATCTCGGGATAGATATCCGTTTCCAGACCGTCGAGTTCCACCTCTACCGTCATCACATCATTGTCGTCGATGGTCTCGAGGGTGATCAGATAGTTGCTGCCCAGACCTGGATACTGCACGAGGATCTTCTCAACCTGCATCGGGAAGACATTGACACCCTTGATGATGAACATATCGTCGGTACGGCCTTTGATGCGGTCGATACGGCGATGGGTACGTCCGCACTTGCACTCACCGGGCAGAATACGGGTAAGGTCACGCGTGCGATACCTTAATATAGGCATCATATTGCGGTCGAGAGTAGTGAGTACCATCTCACCCATCTCACCATCTGGCACGGGCTCGAGGGTATCGGGGTCGACAATCTCCACGATATAGTTGTCCTCCCAGAGGTGCATACCGTCCTGATACTTACACTCGAAGGCGACACCAGGACCGTTCATCTCGGTCATACCGAAAGAGTTGTAGGCCTTCACGCCCAGCATGCGCTCGATACGGCGACGCTGTTCCTCGGTATGGGGCTCGGCACCGATGCAGAGGGTGCGGAGTTTAGTAGAGGCGGGATCGACTCCCTCCTCCCTGAACACCTCAGCCAGACGGATGGCATAAGAGGGAATGGCGTGCAGACAGGTGGTACCAAAGTCCTTGATGAACTTGATCTGACGCTTGGAGTTGCCAGCAGCAGCGGGAACAGTCATCGCACCCAGCCACTCGGCACCATACTGGAAGCCCAGACCGCCAGTAAACATACCATAGCCACTGGAGTTCTGGAACACATCGCTCTTACGACAGCCTACCATATAGAGATTACGGGCAATCATATTAGCCCAGGAACAAATATCGTGTTCGGAATAGACCACTACACAGGGGTTGCCTGTGGTACCACTGGTAGAGTGGATACGGACAGCATCGTCCATATTGGCACCTACGAGGCCGAAAGGATAGTTGTCGCGCAGATCTTGCTTCGTGGTGAAGGGAATCTTGCGAAGGTCATCGAGGCTGTTGATGGAGTCGGCAGTGATGCCAGCATCACCCAGACGCTTCTTGTAGAAAGGCGACTGCAGGGCAATCTCAATGCTCTTCTTGAGTTTCTGAACTTGCAACTGCTGGAGTTGCTCTCTTGGCATGGTCTCTAATTCCGGTTGCCAATACTCACCATCGGGTTTGATGGTTGACATGATTTTCTCGTCAGTCATAATTTATTGTTTTGAAAGTTGCATCATTGTGACGGCCATCAGGCCAGCGGTCTCGGTACGGAGACGACTGTTACCCAGATGTACCGACTGGTAACCAGCCGCAATCGCCTGCTTCACCTCGTCGATGGAGAAATCACCCTCAGGACCTACCATTACGGTGACGGGGTCGGCAGCGACGGTGTCAGACTGCAGTTCGTCGAAGAGGCTGATACGGGGAATCTCCTCATAACAGTGAGCGATATATTTACGGCCCTCAACAGGACGGGCGATGAAGTCCTTGAAGGTAACCATCTCGTGGAGAACGGGTTTCCAGGCCTTGTGGCTCTGCTTCATGGCAGAGATAGCGATCTTCTCCAAACGTGCTGTCTTCAGCAGTTTGCGTTCGGAGAAGCGACTGTGGAAGAAGGATATCTCATCGACACCCACCTCAGTGGCCTTCTCGACAAGCCACTCGATACGGTCGAGCATCTTCGTCGGGGCAATCGCCAAATGAATATGTCCCTGCCACTGGGGTGTCTGCGGCAGACGCTCGACAATCTCATAGTAGCAGTTGTGCGTGGCAGCAATGGTGACGACAGCCCGGTAATAGTTGCCTACCCCATCCATCAGGAACAGCTCGTCGCCACTCTTCAGACGCAGCACCCGCATGGCGTGCATGGCCTCTGCAGCAGGCAGTTCTTGCTGCTGATCAGCATCGGGGACGTAGAAGAATCTTGTTTCTTTCATGCGCTATCGTAACCCGCTATTAATGGGTGATTGTCTCTATGGGTTTCTTCTCCGGTTTGAAGACCAGGGCGAAGGTGATGCCTATGACCAGTGCAAAACCAGCGAAGATAAACCAGCATGTGGTCCAGTCGCCAACCAGGTAACCACCTTCCCAATGGCAATATGCATTCACGATCTCACCTGCTGCCAAGGTTCCGATGGTGGCACCCAGACCATTGGTCATCATCATGAACAAGCCCTGAGCCGATGCTTTGATACTGGGTTCGCACTCCTGATCGACAAAGATACCGCCCGACACATTGAAGAAGTCGAAAGCGACACCGTAGACGACGCACGACAGTACGAAGAACAGCACGCCCGGCATGGCAGGATCGCCAATACCGAAGAAGCCAAAGCGGAACACCCAGGCGAAGAGCGACATGAGCATCACCACCTTGATACCAAAACGCTTCAGGAAGAAAGGAATCATCAGAATACACAATGCCTCACTGATCTGAGAAAGAGAAGTCAGCATGGTGGCATTATTAGCAGCGAACGTGTCTGCAAACTCCGGCGTACCTTTGAAACTGGTCAGGAATGGACCGGCAAAGCCGTTGGTAACCTGCAGGCACATACCCAGCAATGCCGAGAAGATAAAGAACAGCGCCATCTGACGACGCTTGAACAGTTTGAAGGCATTAAGGCCAAGTGTTTCGGCCAGCGATACGTTGCCCTCCTTCTTCTCCAGCTTGCACTCCGGCAAGGTAAAGCAATAGGCAAAGAGTACGATGCTCAACAGACCAGACACAAAGAACTGCATATATGTATACTGGAACTTATGGGAATTCTCAGCCAGTGTAAAACCGAAACCGCTGTCATCAATGAAGGCGCAGTTGACGAACCACATGGTAGCAATGAAACCGACCGTTCCCAGTACACGGATAGGCGGGAAATCCTTGACGGTATCCAAGTTATTCTTCTTCAGGATCGTGAAGGCCGCCGTGTTGGCCAGGGCAATGGTCGGCATAAAGAAGGCCACACTCAACGTATAGAGGGCGATGAACAAGGTCTTATCGGAGAGTTCCTGTCCGAACCCAGCCTCATTGCCTAACCACCAGCAGCCGAGCATGAAAGCACCTGCCACCAGATGGCAGAGGCCCAGCAAGCGCTGCGGCTGGATGTACTTATCGGCTACGATACCCATCAGTGTGGGCATAAAGATACTCACGATACCCTGGATGGCATAGAACCAGGAAATCTTGTCGCCAAGACCGGCGATTCCCAGGTAATTACCCATACATGTGAGGTAGGCCCCCCATACTGCGAACTCCAGGAAGTTCATCAATGATAAACGAAATTTTACATTCATAGCGCTATTGAGTTATTGGTTGAATATGATCCGGTCGTTCACCAAGACGGTGATGTTTGGGACGTAAGGAGTCAGGCACCTGAGAGAGAGAGTCGGTAACCGACGTCTGAGGCTCCGGGCCTTTGTCTTCCTTCTCGGGTTTGTGGAAGCGTATCAGCTGGATATCGCTGATGATGAGCATTCGCATTGTAGAATTGGGCTCATAGCCCTGACCCAGATAAATAAAGCCCTTGATTTCCTTGACGGGTTCGTCACAGCCACTCATACGGAGCTGAGTGCGGCCATCGACAGAGAAATGAGTGACGACAGAGGCAATGCTGTCGTTCTTGTAGCGGATGGCCATATAGGCTACAGCATCCTTAGAACCACTCTGGTAGAGGAAACTGCTGTTCCAGGTAAGCATGAAGCTGTCGCCTTTACGGAAAGCTGTATCGGCCACCACCTGATATTGCATACGGTTATAGGGAGCATAGGGAATAAACAACTGAGAACTGACATTGTTCCAGATGTTGGCAGTGTCGCCGGTCAGCGTGCTTGCGGTGAAAGTCTCCACCTCTCCAGCAGAAGCTCCATATTCGATGGCAGCATCTCCCAGACGCTCCTGAACGTTCTTCCAGATTTTCAGGAAACGGTCGGAACGGGTATAGTAATAGACGAGCGAGGAATCGAAGTCGGCCCGTGTCAGACCGTATTTATTCAGCACAGCATCGAAATAGAGTTCACGTCGGTATTCCAAAGCACGGGAAGAACCATCAATGTTGACCAAATCTTCATCTTTGGCAATGCCCTGCGACAGGAAATAGTCGTAGAGAATGTCCTCCATATCGTCGGGCTGTATATACTCCTTCGGCACTTTCGGTGAACAAGCTGCCAAAAGCACCAGGAACAGGATGACGATATGATGACGATGCAGGTTCATTCTTCTGAAACGGTTTCCTCAGTAGGGACCTGCTCTACAGGGACTTCCTCTGAAGGGACTTCCTTCTTTATGGTTATCTGACTGATTTCCTTACGGTAGAATAAGAGGAGCAGCACGACGCTCACACTGATGGAGGCGTCGGCGAAGTTGAAGACAGGACTGAAGAATACGAAATGATCGCCTCCCACGAACGGCATCCATTGGGGCCATTCTGTTTCGATCAGCGGGAAATAGAACATATCCACCACCTTACCCATCAGGAAGGGGGCATAGCCCGTACCGAATGGCACAAAGTAAGACTGGTAGAACTCCGACGAATTGTTGAAGACAAGTCCGTAGAACATGCAGTCGATCAGATTGCCAGCAGCACCTGCGAGGACCATCGACAGACAGACAAGATAGCCCCATCGGGCCTTTTTCCTTACCTCAGTCCAGATGTAATAGCCCAGTACGGAGATAGCTGCCACGCGGAACAGCGAGAGTACGATCTTGCTGCCCAACTGCATGCCGAAGGCCATACCATTATTCTCGATAAAACAGATATAGAACCAGTCAGTGATGTGGATGCTCTCGTGGAGCGTCATCGAGGTCTTCACCCAGATCTTGATAACCTGGTCAATGAGCAGGATGGCAATGATGATCAGTACTGCCAGCCTGCCCCTCGTGAGAATGTTTTTCACGCCTTCACTCTTCACACCTTACTTCTTCTGGTTCATCTTCGACTGAACACTCAGCGTGGCGTGAGGTACGGCGCGAAGGCGCTCCTTGGGAATCAGCTCACCAGTGATACGGTCGATGCCGTAGGTCTTATTCTCAATACGCACCAAAGCGGCCTTCAGTCCCTGGATGAATTTCTGCTGACGAGCGGCCATAGAAATAAGCTCTTCCTTCGACTGTGTCACACTACCCTCCTCCAAAGCCTTATAGGTAGGAGATGTATCGTCGACATCGTTGGAATCCTCGTTCATGAGAACTTTCATCATCTGGTCATAGTCGCGCTTGGCCAATGCCATTTTCTCATTGATAATCTGACGGAACTCCTCGAGCTCTTCGTCACTGTAACGTGTCTTTTCTGCCATGTTTATTCAGTTTTTGCTATTAATATTATCTTTTTTCTACTTTAATGTTCAGTTTGAAATCGTCGAAGTCAATTTCCTGACCGTCGTTGGCTGCTACGAGGATGTCGTCAGCCAACACCTGGGTTTTGATATAGTCTGCAAAGCTTACGAGACTCTTCTCTACCTCAGCATTCGGAGCCAGTGTGACCACGATACGGTCAGTAATCTCGAGACCACTCTCCTTGCGGATGTTCTGGATGCGGTTGATGAGTTCGCGGGCCATACCCTCATTCTTCAACTCATCGGTAAGCTCTACCTCAAGGGCTACAGTAAGATTGCCCTCGTTGGCCACAAGCCAGCCAGGAATATCCTCGCTGATGATATCTACATCGACAGCCTCGACAGTCAGATCCTGACCTTCGACATTGATGCCGATAGTACCATTTTGCTCGAGTTCGGCAATCTGCTCCTGACTCAGGGCATCCATAGCAGCAGCTACTGCTTTCATCAGCTTACCAAACTTCTTACCCATGGTACGGAAGTTACACTTCACTTTCTTGACCAGCACACCAGCACCCTCTACGAAACGAAGTTCCTTCACGTTCACCTCGTTCATAATCAGGTCTTTCACAGCCTCAATGTGCTTCTTCTGCTCTGCATCAACGGCAGGAATCATAATGGCCTGCAACGGCTGACGCACCTTGATGTTCACCTTACGGCGCAGGGCGAGTACCATAGAGGTAATCTTCTGTGCCATCTGCATACGGGCTTCAAGATCCTTGTTGATCTGAGCATCGTCTGCTACGGGGAACGTGTCGAGGTGTACAGAGTCGAGCTTACCACCCAGGTCCTTATAAAGCTGGTCGGCATAGAACGGTGCAAATGGCGCCAGGAGTTTGGCCACCGTCATCAGACAGGTATAGAGCGTCTGGTAGGCACTGAGTTTATCGGCTGACATCTCCTTGCCCCAGAAACGTTTGCGGTTCAGACGAACATACCAGTTGGAGAGGTCGTCGTTGACGAAAGCATCGATCAAACGACCTGCACGTGTGGGATCATAGCCGTCGAGTTCTGCCTCTACACCCTTGATGAGGGTGTTCAAGCAAGAGAGAATCCAACGGTCGATCTCCGGACGCTGGTCGAAAGGCACCTGAGCAGTCTCAGGATCAAAGCCATCGACATTGGCATAGAGGGCAAAGAAGCTATACGTATTATATAAGGTGCCAAAGAACTTACGACGCACCTCGTCGACACCTTCCGGATCGAACTTCAGATTGTCCCAAGGCTCGGAATTGGTCATCATATACAGTCGAACGGCATCTGAGCCATACTTGCCAATCATATCGAAGGGGTTCACCACATTACCCACGTGCTTTGACATCTTATTGCCCTTAGCATCGAGCACAAGACCAGAAGAAATCACATTCTTGAAGGCCACGGAGTCGAAGATCATCGTAGCGATAGCATGCAGGGTAAAGAACCAACCACGGGTCTGGTCGACACCCTCGTTGATAAAGTCGCAGGGGAAGGCGATACCCTTGTCGATCAGGTCCTTGTTCTCAAACGGATAGTGAATCTGGGCGTAAGGCATAGAACCAGAATCAAACCATACGTCGATGAGGTCGGTCTCGCGTTTCATGGGCTTACCGCTCTCTGATACCAGTACAATGTTATCCACATACGGACGGTGCAGGTCGATCTTATCGTAGTTCTCCTTCGACATATCACCAGGTACGAAGCCATTGTCTTTCAGTGGATTAGACGTCATAAATCCAGCCTTAACAGACTTCTCAATCTCATTGTAGAGTTCCTCTACCGAACCGATGCAGATCTCCTTGCCATCCTCATCACGCCAGATAGGCAGTGGGGTGCCCCAGAAGCGTGAACGAGAAAGGTTCCAGTCGTTCAGATTCTCCAACCAATTGCCAAAACGGCCGGTACCAGTACTCTCAGGCTGCCAGTTGATCGTCTTATTCAGCTCGAACATACGATCCTTTTTAGCAGTGCTGCGGATGAACCAGCTGTCGAGCGGATAATAGAGCACGGGCTTGTCAGTACGCCAGCAGTGAGGATAGTTGTGTACGTGCTTCTCGATCTTCAAAGCCGTACCCTCCTGCTTCATCTCCATACAGATCACGATGTTCAGGTCTTCAGCCTTAGCGGCAGCCTGCTCATCGTACTTGCCGTCCTTATTGAACTCAGGAGCATAGGCATTCTTCACATAGTCGCCAGCGTGATGACCATAACCCTCTTTATTCACACACTTCTCAATGAAGTTATTGTCGAGTTCGTCCATCACATAGTACTTACCCTGAAGGTCTACCATCGGACGGGTCTCACCTTTCTTATTTATAAGGAAGAGACTTGGTATATGGGCATCCTTTGCTACCTTGGCGTCGTCGGCACCGAAGGTTGGAGCGATATGCACGATACCAGCACCATCCTCTGTGGTCACATAGTCGCCAGGAATCACGCGGAATGCCTCGCTCTCCATCTCCACGAACTGATCCTTGCCATTCTCACCTGTGAAGACCTTCTCAGGATGAGCCTGAGCGTATGTCTTCACATAGTCGGCAGCATTCTGGTCGAGTTTGGCTGAAGGCTTCACCCAAGGCATCAGCTGCTGGTATTTCAGACCCACCAATTGCTCACCCGTATAACGGCCTACGATACGATAAGGTACAAACTTCTCACCCTTATTGTACTCAGGCATCTCCTCACCATCGGTAATATTGCCCTCAGGAGCGAGGTAAGCATTCAATCGACTCTCAGCCAGAATAATCGTAATCTTCTCGCCGTTGTAAGCGTTATAGGTCTCAACAGCAACATAGTCGATTTTCGGACCTACGCAGAGAGCAGTGTTTGAAGGCAAGGTCCATGGAGTTGTGGTCCAAGCCACAAAGTAAGGTGTACCCCACTTGGTCCACTCTTCCTTAGGATTGAGGGCCTTGAAAAGGGCTGTCACGGTGGTATCCTTCACATCACGATAGCAACCAGGCTGGTTCAGCTCGTGTGAGCTCAAGCCCGTACCTGCGGCAGGCGAATATGGTTGGATGGTATAGCCCTTATAGAGCAAGCCCTTCTTATAGAACTGCTGCAACAACCACCACAAGGTCTCGATATACTTGTTGTCGTAAGTGATATACGGATTATCGAGGTCTACGAAATAACCCATCTTCTCCGTCAAGTCACGCCACTCCTGAGTGAACATCATCACATTCTCACGACATTTCTTATTGTAATCCTCGGTTGAGATGTATTTCTCAGAATCTTTATTGTCGATGTCGGCCTTGGTGATGCCAAGTTCCTTCTCTACACCCAGTTCTACTGGCAGTCCGTGAGTATCCCACCCGGCTTTACGCTTCACTTGGAAGCCCTTCATGGTCTTATAGCGGTTAAAGGTATCTTTGATGGTACGTGCCAACACATGATGGATACCAGGATGACCATTGGCAGAGGGAGGTCCCTCGAAGAATACAAACTGTGGACAGCCCTCGCGCTCGTCTACCGAGCGCCAGAACACGTTCTTTTCACGCCACATCTCAAGGATGTTGTCGTTCACCTGAGTCAGGTTCAAGCCGTTATGTTCGGCAAATCTCTTGCTCATATTTTTCTATAAACTATAAACTCAAAACTATAAACTCTTTATTTAGGGCGCAAAGGTACTAAAAATATTCGAGTCGACAAAGGAAATAAATAATTTTAAGATTTCTACCTTAAAATGTGCTTTATTTCAGAAATAATTCTTATCTTTGCAGCAAATAAATCAAAAACAATAATTAAAAACAGTATTTATTATGGTATTAATGATTATTCAACTCCTCATTGTCTTAGGAGCGTTGTGGGTAGGTTCACGTTACGGTTCGCTTGCCCTGGGTGCCATTTCTGGTATCGGACTCGCCATTCTCGTGTTTTGCTTCAGCCTCAAACCGGGAACTCCTCCGACGGATGTCATCTACATCATCATTGCAGCTGTGACTTGCGCGGGCATCATGCAGGCCTCAGGTGGTATGGACTGGCTCATCCAGATTGCAGAAAAGATGCTGCGTAAGCATCCGGATCGCATTACTTTCTTAGCGCCGCTGACGACCTTTTTCCTGACCGTTTTGGTAGGAACTGGACACGTCGTATACACCTTAATGCCAATTATTTGCGACATTGCGTTAAAGAAAGGCATTCGACCTGAACGTCCTTGTGGAGTGGCCTCTATCGCCTCACAGGTAGGTATCACCTGCTCTCCCATCGCTGCCGCAGTTGTGGCCTTTGTCACCATCTCGAATGAGAATGGTTTTGACATCTCCATTCCGGGGGTATTGATGGTCTCAATTCCCGCATGTCTGTGTGGACTGATGGCAGCTGCTGCAGCTTCTTATCACCGCGGCCTCGACCTCGATAAGGATCCGGAATTCCAGAAGAAGATTGCCGACCCCGTACAACGTGAGTATATCTACGGCTCAGGAGCCACGACACTCGACAAGGAGATTCCGCAATCGGCCAAGAATGCCGTGTTCGTTTTCCTCGGCGCCCTCTGCATCATCGTGTTCTTCGCTATCTTCCAGAGTGCCCTGCCCTCTTGGGATGGTAAGCCCCTGAAGATGAACCTCGTCATCCAGATTGTGATGATTGCCGCAGCAGCACTGATGATTCTCTTCTGCAAGGCACAACCGAAGAAAGCCGTGTCGGGTCCTGTCTGGCAGTCAGGTATGGTGGCAGTTGTCGCCATCTATGGTATCGCTTGGATGGCCGACACCTATTTCTCAAACTACATGCCTGAAATTCAGGCCATGCTCGAGGGTATCGTGAAAGACTATCCATGGAGCATCGCCCTCGTATTCTTCATGGTTTCCGTGCTTATCAATTCTCAGGGTGCAGTCGTCGTTTCGATGTTGCCTTTGGCTTATTCATTAGGCATCGCAGGACCGGTATTATTAGGAGTACTGCCTTCGGTCTACGGTTATTTCTTTATCCCGAACTATCCTTCAGATATCGCTACGGTAAACTTCGACCGTTCAGGCACAACGGTGATTGGTAAGTATCTTCTGAACCACTCGTTCATGATGCCAGGTCTGATATGCGTGTTCACATCGACCATCGTGGCATATGTCCTATCATCCATCTTCTTCTAAGCCTGATGAGAAAGAGATTTCTGACAATTATCGTTCTGGCCACTCTGACTGTGGGAGCCACAGCCCAAGAGTGGCCAGAAATTCGACAGGAAGCCAAGGCCGGAGCCCGTTGGTGGTGGCTGGGATCGGCTGTCGACAAGGAGAACCTACAATGGACCATGCAGGAATATGCCAAGCATGGCATCGGCGCTTTGGAGATTACACCTATCTATGGGGTACAGGGAAATCAAGCCCATAATATTCCCTATCTCAGCGACCAATGGATGGAGATGCTGCGTTTCACGCAGGAGCAAGGCCGCGCTAACAACATCGAGATAGATATGGCCACCGGCACGGGATGGCCTTTCGGGGGGCCCTGGGTGCCATTAGAGGAGAGTGCCAGCAAGGCCATCTTTGTGAATAGTAGCTTTGTGGGCAAGAGTATAACAGACCTGCCCCTGAAGGTTGCTGCCAAAGATGAGCCCTACTGCAAACTTAATAAGGTAATGGCTTATTGGCAAGGAAAGCCCTATGATGTTACTTCCTATGTCAAAGACGGACAGCTCACCTGGTCGCCAGAGGACATTCTGAAATCGCAGATTAAATCAGCCGAGAACAAGACACTGAAGAAAGTACTGAAACTCAAGCTGAAAGAACTGGAGAGTGCCCATTGGCAGGTGGTTGCCCTCTATGTGCGTTATGGTGTGATGAAGGTAAAGCGCGCAGCTCCAGGCGGAGAGGGTCTTGTCATCGACCATTTCGATCGTCAGGCCGTCGCCAACTATCTGGCGCATATCGAGGCAGCCTTCGAGCGGACACATACGCCCTACCCTCACACATTCTTCAACGATAGCTATGAAGTAGCAGATGCCACTTGGACACCCACATTGTTAGAGGAATTTGAGAAACGGCGTGGCTATAAACTACAAGACTATCTTCTGCTATTGCAAGCAGGTGATGCCAAAATCGTCAGCGACTATCGCGAGACCTTGGGTGATTTACTCTTAGAGAACTTCACGCAGCAATGGACGGCTTGGGCACATAAGCACGGTGCCATCACCCGTAATCAGGCACATGGTTCTCCCGCCAACCTCATCGATTGTTACGCAGCTGTCGACATTCCTGAGATTGAAGGTTTCGGACTGTCGGAGCTGGGCATCAAGGGATTACGTACAGACCCTGGCAAGACACGTAAGAATGACTCTGATTTCTCAATGCTGAAATATGCGCCATCAGCTGCGCACATCTGTGGAAAGCCTTACACTTCGAGCGAGACCTTTACTTGGCTGACGGAGCATTTCCGGACGAGTCTCTCACAACTGAAGCCCGACATCGACCTGATGTTCTGCGCTGGCGTCAACCACATGTTCTTCCACGGCACCTGCTATTCGCCAAAAGATGATGTGTGGCCAGGATGGAAGTTCTATGCCTCGATTGACATGTCACCCACTAACAGTATCTGGCGCGATGCCCCCTACTTCATGCAGTATGTGGAACGCTGCCAGAGTTACCTGCAATGGGGAGAGCCCGACAACGATTTTCTTGTCTATTTGCCTGTCCGCGACATGTGGCAGAAGAACACTAAGAAACTGCTCATGCAGTTCAGTATCCATGCGATGGGCAGTCTTGCACCGGAGTTCATCAAGAGCATCCTCGCCATCGACGGCGCTGGTTTCGACAGCGATTACATCTCCGACCGTCTACTGCTCTCGACAACCTACAAAGACGGCAGGCTGCAGACGGCAGCTGGCACGCGCTACAAAGCACTCGTCATTCCAGAATGCAAGATGATGCCCGAGAATGTCAAGCAGCACATTGAACAGCTGAAAGCCCAAAGCGCACATATTATTTATGGTACGCGTGCTACAGACCTGACAGCGGCAGCCAAACCTGAGGCCATGAAATTGGAATGCGGGCTGAAAGCTATCCGAAGAAAGAACCCGACGGGCTATCACTATTTCATTGCCAACCTCTCGCCCAACGATATCCACGACCGTTTGCCTCTGGCCGTCAGTTTCAAGGATGCCGTATGGTTTAATCCCCTCAACGGTGATATCATCCCCGCCAGCATCAGCGGTGATAGCATCGAAATCTGTCTCCGTAGCGGAGAGTCGATGATTCTGCAAACTTTTGATAATACCCTAGGAAAGTCCAGCGATTCTAAAGCATCCAGCCTTTCCAGTCAGGCTAGCACAGCCAAAACAATTAGCCTCTCCGGCCCGTGGATGCTCAGTTTTACTGAAGAGTTCCCCAAAGTTGGAAAGACTTTCAAACTCGATAAGCTGCAGACATGGGAATCACTAGACGATGACTCAGTGAAGATCACCATGGGCACAGGCGTCTACACCACCAAGTTCAGACTAACAAAAAAGGATGATCCTAAAGGCGCTTGGACGATTGACCTTGGCGATGTGCGTGAATCTGCCCGCGTATATGTCAACGGTCAGTTCATTGGCTGTGCTTGGAGCGTGCCTTTCGTGCTCGATTGTCAGCAGGCATTGAAAGTTGGAGAAAATGAAATTCGCATAGAAGTGACCAATCTACCCGCTAATCGTATTGCCGACCTCGACCGCAAGGGCATTCCCTGGCGCAAGATGGAGGAGATCAATGTGGTGGATATCAACTATAAGAAGACAACTTACGACCAATGGGAGTCCATGCCCAGCGGACTGAATTCCGAAGTCAAGTTGATAAAAATTGAGTAATCAGAGTACTCAGAGTAATCCGAAAAAGAGAGGCTCCACATTGTTGCGGAGCCTCTCTTTTGTATGATATGATAGAGATTACTCTTCTTCCTTCATCTCCTCCTCATGCTGCTTGATCAAAGCCTGCTGGATATCGTTCGGCACGAGTTCGTAGCTTGAGAAACTAGTTGTGAACGATGCACGACCACCAGTCAGAGAGCTAAGTGCGATAGAGTAGCTTGCCAACTCCTTCAAAGGAATCTTAGCAGTCAGCTTCTGATAGCCTGCCTCAGAGTCCATACCCATGATAATGGCACGACGACCCTGCAGGTCAGACATCACATCACCCATGTAGTCGGCAGGAACGAGCACCTCGAGGTCGTAGATAGGCTCCAACACCTTAGGACCAGCCTCCTTAAAGGCAGCACTGAAGGCATTACGGGCAGCCAGCATGAACGACAACTCGTTAGAGTCTACCGGGTGCATCTTACCGTCGTAAACAATCACGCGAACGTCGCGGGCATACGAACCGGTAAGCGGGCCTTGCTCCATACGCTCCATCACACCCTTCAGGATAGCGGGCATGAAGCGCATATCGATGGCACCACCAACCACTGAGTTGATGAATACGAGCTTACCACCCCACTCCAGATCCTTCTCTTCCTTAGACTTGATGTTCATCTTGAACTCCTGTCCATTGATGGTGAACGATGTAGGATCGGGCATACCCTCAGAATAAGGCTCCACAATCAGATGAACCTCACCAAACTGTCCAGCACCACCCGACTGCTTCTTATGACGATAGTCGGCACGTGCCATCTTCGTGATAGTCTCACGATAAGGGATCTTTGGCTCCTGGTATTCAATCTGGATCTTCTCATTGTTCTCCATACGCCACTTCAAGGTACGCAGGTGGAACTCACCCTGACCATGAACGATAATCTGACGCAACTCCTTCGACTGCTCAACGACCCATGTAGGATCCTCCTGACGCATCTTGGCCAGGGCAGCCATCATCTTCTCAGTCTCAGACTCATTAACAGCCTTGATGGCACGAGAGAACTTCGAGTTAGGATATTTGATGAAGTCGAATTTATTGTCGACATCCTTGCCGTTCAGGGTGTTGCCAGTCTTCACGTCTTTCAGCTTCACAGTACAGCCGATATCACCGGCATTAAGCTGGTCAACCTGAATACGGTTAGCACCTGCACAAGCATACAGGGTACCCATACGCTCCTTAGAGCCACGATCAGCATTCGTCAGGTCGTCACCACTCTTCACAGAACCGCTCATCACCTTGAAATAGCTCACTTCACCAATATGAGGCTCTACACCTGTCTTGAAGAAATAGAGCGATGCGGGGGCATTGGTATCGGCAGGAACATCCTTGCCTGCTGCATTCTTAATAACGGGCATCTCGCTAACAAAAGGAACGACGTTGCCGAGGAACTCCATCAGACGACGTACACCCATGTCGCGACCAGCACAGACGCAGAATACGGGGAAGATCGAGCGTGTTACCAGACCCTTGCGGATACCCTCACGCATCTCGTCTTCAGTGAGATCCTCACTCTCAAAGAACTTCTCCATCAGAGAATCGTCGCCAGCAGCAGCAGCCTCTACCAGAGCAGCTTTCATCTCCTTTGCTTTGTCAAGCTGATCAGCTGGGATTTCCTCAATGATGGGAGCGCCACCTTCGGGCTTCCAAGAGTATTTCTTCATCAACAGCACATCGATGACGCTGTTAAAGCCAGGACCTGTAGCGATAGGATACTGCACGGGCACACAGTTCGGACCGTAGATATCCTTGAGCTGATTCAGGATCTGGTCAAAGTCACAGTTGTCGCGATCCAACTGGTTTACCAGGAAGATCACTGGCTTCTTCAACTTCTCTGTGTTGCGGAAAGCGTTCATCGTGCCCACCTCGGGACCATACTGTCCGTTGATGAGGATGACAGCCTGATCGGTGACGTTCATGGCAGTGATAGAGCCACCCACGAAGTCGTCAGAGCCCGGACAGTCAATGATGTTGAGCTTCTTATTGTTCCACTCCACATGAAAAACAGTTGAGAACACCGAATAGCCATATTCCTGTTCTACAGGGAAATAATCGCTCATGGTGTTCTTACTCTCTACGGTACCGCGGCGCTTGATGATGCCTGCTTCGTAGACCATACTTTCGGCAAGAGTAGTCTTGCCGCTACCCGCACTGCCAATGAGTGCAATGTTCTTGATTTCGTTTGTCTGATAAATCTTCATTATCTTTTGGTTTTAAGTCAAAAATTAATTTCGGGCAGCTAAATTAGACATTTTTTCAGAAATCACCAAAGAAATCTTCCATTAATTAAAATTAATTAGTACTTTTGTGACCGAAATGACAGGAATCTACATACATATTCCGTTTTGTGCGAGCAGATGCATCTATTGTGCATTCTATTCGACGACCTCACTCGACCTCCGTCAGAGGTATGTCGATGCGGTATGTGATGAGATGTCGATGAGGACAGCACACAACAATATTACCACTATCTATCTGGGCGGTGGTACGCCGAGCCAGCTTTCGATGACACAACTGCAGCAGATCTTCGATGCCCTATATAAATATAATAATGTGGCAGCAGATGCCGAGGTGACCATCGAGGTAAATCCCGACGATGTCTCAATCAAGTTAGCAGCTGTGTTACAACAACTCCCCATCAATCGCGTCTCCATGGGCGCCCAGACATTCGACAACGCCCGTCTGCACTTTCTGCGACGAAGGCATACGGCACAGCAGGTCGTAGAGGCCGTAACGAGACTGCGCCAAGCAGATATCCAGAATATCAGCGTTGACCTGATGTATGGTTTCCCTGGTGAGACACTCGAAGACTGGAAAAGGGATATCGACGCCGCTCTCGAACTCCAAGTGGAACATCTCTCCGCTTACTGCCTCTCCATCGAGGAAGGTACCCCACTCCATCGGATGAACATGAAAGCATCCGACGAGGAGACGGAGCGCCAGATGTACTACACTCTCATTGACCGTTTGGAGGCCGCAGGCTTCGAGCATTACGAGATATCGAACTTCGCCCGTCCTGGTTTTCGCTCGCAACATAACTCCGCCTATTGGACTGGCGTGCCTTATATTGGCTTGGGAGCAGCGGCACACTCGTTCGACGGACACACCCGCTCATGGAACGTGGCTGACATTCGCCAATACATCGACGCCATCGAGCGCGGAGAGCGACTCTTCGACAGCGAGGTCATCGAGGGTGACACAGCCTACAACGACCTGCTGACCGTGAGTCTCCGCACCCGCGAAGGTCTCGATCTGAGTCGTCTCTCGCCACGCCACCGCGACTACTGCTTAAAAGCCGCGCAAAGTTATATAAATGACGGTTTGCTAATAATTAACGACGAGCATTTGGCCCTTACCCGCCATGCACTCTTCGTGAGCGACATGGTAATTTGCAACCTGATGCTCGTCTAAGACACCAAACACCCTTTAATATGACACTAGAGGGTATTTAGTGTTATACTAAAGGGTGTTTAGTATCATACTATATTTTTAGAAATGTATATTCACATCGAGCCCGAACTGTATGGGATTGGCCCGCTGTGCGAAATAGCGGGTACCGCCGGCAGCTGAACTCTGGATAGCAAAAGTGGTGTAGCGGGAGTTAGTTAAGTTGCGTCCCCAAAGTGAGATGCCGACGGGTCCGAAATCATAATCAACATGGGCGCCAAGCAGGGCATAGAATTTCTGTGCAAAGGTGTTGGCCTCATCCCACCAGATCTTACCCTGGCCTGAGACATTGGCACCGATGGTCAGCTTTCCGATGTGATAGTCGGCCATCGCCGAGAGCGTGTGCTGGGGTACGAAGGGAACGTAGTTGCCATCGTAATCATGAGTCAGCACATAATATTTCTCATAATCATCTTCATAGCCATAGAACACAGCCTTATATTCGTCAAACTTCGCCGAGGTAAAGCCGTAGGTGACGGCCCAGTCGAGGCTATTGTCGACGAGGCGTCCGCGCAGCGACAACTCTGCTCCCAGCGAATGGCTCTTGCCAGCATTGGTCATTATACGACCATAGTTGTAGATCGGACTCATCTGAGAAAGTTGCTGGTTGCGTATCTGCATGTAGTAAAGGGCAACGTCGAAGTGGGTGCTGCCGCCGAAGAGATTCAGGTGGGCGCCGAGCTCGAAATTCCACGATTCCTCAGGCTTATAGGCAATGGTCTCCTCTATATTGTCATAGTCTTGTGTGGTATGTTCTACGTCGTAGTCTCCGCGCATAGCATCCTGCTGGTGGTAGTTGAGTTCGGTCTGGAGCACATCGCTGAACATCTGGATGTTGTAGCCTCCAGCGCGATAACCTTTCGCCACAAGGGCGTAGACATTGCCTGTCTGCGCACCGAGATCGTAAGTGAGTCCGATTTTCGGCAGGAGCTGGGTGTAGGTCTTCGAGCGCGAGTCGGTGACGTGCGAGGTCAGATGATAAGTGGCCTGACGCTCGGCAGTGCCGCCCGTCATGTTCATATAGGCTAGGGCATCGTACTCGATCTTCACGCGGTCGAGGTTCAAGCGCATGCCAAGGGTGAGCTTCAAACGGTCAGTAAGCAGGATGTTCGACTCATGGAAGAGGGCGAGGTTCATCGTGGGTGTGCGGAATGTCTCGGGCACGGCCATCTCTGCCGACATTGTCACGCCGCCGATGGCAGCCTCCACAGCCTGGTTGGCAGCAGCCTCAGCAGCTTTCGCGGCAGCGGCCTCTGCAGCGGCTGCAGGCATGCCCTGCCCCATCATCTGCTCAAGCATCTGGGCATACATCTGCTGATACATACGTGGATACATCGACTGACGCATGGCGCCCTGCATGGCGTTAGTAATGGCATTTCCGATAGGGCCGGTGATGGCATCGCCAAAGTGGACAGGCGCGTCGGTGCGGAGCCATTGATAGGCGCCGAAGAGACCCGTGGTGTGTTGCCAGCGGCTCGTGTCATGCGAACGGAGAACGAACTCCTGCGTGAGAGCGTTCATCTTCTGACGCTGCTCGAGCTGCAGGTAGTCGGGCGTCATGTAGTCCTGGTCCATGAGCATACGGTCCTGCAGGAACTGATAGCTCGTGGTCGACGTGAAGAGCAGCTTATCCATCTCATAGCCGATGGAGAGACCGGTGGTAAACATATTGCGACGGTAACCGTTCATGATGGTCGTCGCAGGATCCTTTACGTCCAAGTCGACAGGTTTACGGGGTCCGTCCCAATCTGTATAGTCAATCGGCTGGTACTCGCCATAGCCAAAGCCATTCTGCGACACCCACTGATAATCAGCCGTCCAATCGAACTTCAGCTTCTGCGAGGGCTGCCAGATAAGTCTAGCCTTGCCACCGGCTTCGAGGCTGCGGTCGTTCTTCTCATCGAAATTGTCGTTGTTGATAAATCCTTTCAGACCGCTATAAAAACCGGCGACGGTGAAGGCGAGTTTTTCCGAGGGACGATGGTGATGCACCACCTCGACGTTTCGCCAAAGCCCCGTACCGAGGCCCAGACGAATATCGGTGCCCTGATAGCGCATAGGATCTTTCGAGTAGATGCGAACGAGTCCACCCTCAGTATTCTGTCCGTAGAGTGACCCCTGCGGTCCGCGCAGGATGTCCACGCGGTCGAGCATATAGAAATGGTTATTAAAGGCGGCTTTCGACATGAGAGGGATATTGTCATAATAGACGCCCACAGCGGGGTTGTTGATGCGCGAACCGATACCACGGACGTACATCGAAGAGGTAAGACGCGAGCCGTAACTCGGCATTACGAAAGAAGGCACGTACTGCGAGAGCTGCGAGAGGTCGCGCACATTCAACTGCTGCAATTGCTCGCTGCCGAACACGCTGCTGCTTACGGGCTGCAGCCTCAGTCGTACTTGCTCTTTCGGTTGCGCCACCACAACCACTTCATCTAAATCAACTACTTTGCTTGAATCAACCAGTTCGTCGGTCTCATTCGCTTGGACTGTCATCATCGACAGTCCCATCATCATCATCACTAATAATTTCTTATTCATACTAATCAGATTTATCGGAATACTCGGAGTATCCTGAATTTCGGCTGCAAAGGTACGACTTTTCAGCAAGTCGTGCAATCCCTATTTATATGGATTTTTGCAGTGAGAGACGATAGATGGCGAAAACTATATAGGCTATAAGCAACGGATAGCCGATATAATAGATGGTGGTGATGCTGAATACCACATAGTCAACGGCACATACTGCCGCCAACCCGCCAAGATAAAGGATCGCCTCACCCAGAGGCAAATGGTGGCGCACGTCATCGACCGTAGCAATGGACACGATTACCAACGCCCATACGAAAACGATGAACAGTCCGAGGTGCCACGGCAACACGTAAGGATTCAACGAGGGATGATAATAGAAATGTCGCCACATCTCTGGTGCAAAAAGCTGTATACTGCTATAGAGCACTGCCGACGCAGCTACGAGTAGACAGAGCAGCGTGGGATAGAACGAAGGGATGTCGTTGAAGTGGACGATCTTCGCACCTTTACGCAACAGACGTCGCACGCCGTAGGCTCCACCGACCAAAGCGATGATAGCGAGGAAAATCAGCAGGTGGGCGTCGGAGAAGAAATCAATGAACTGACTGATGGGATCGTCGGGTGACACCGACGCCAGAAGCTCCGACTCATGAAGCCAGCCAAAAGTCAACTGGTCGCGTGCCACCTTTACCCAAACCGAATCGATGGAATCTGTCGGCACTGTGTGAATATCAGCTACCACAAGACGGTCGTGGCGACGAAGGGTGATCGAGTCGACCAACGAGAGCATCGGCATGGTCTCGTCGCCCGTGGTAATCTCAGCAGTAAGAATGTCGGGCACAGGCATCATCTCGTTCTGCTGCTCAAGGATGACGAGAGAATCTTTGTTGACAATAAAGTTATAACCTTGCGTGTAATGGTGAGTGGTATAGAAAGAGATGGAGTCGAGCTGTTGCTCGGTAAGATTCCAAGCATCAGGAGTGATGGGGCCCTGATTGTAGCAGGAGGTAGTAAATAGTGAATAGTGAATAGTGAATAGTATCCAGAGCAAAGCCCTGAATAATCTATGCGCCATCCTATTATTTCCTATACTATTCACTATTAACTATTCACTAACAAAGACGTTCATCTGGCATTGGCGGCAATCAAACTCAAGACGAAAACGGCGCCCATCGCCCATAATGAGAGAAAGTGGCTCCTGCCAAGTCGGACGTTCACCACCATGTTTGACACAATAACCCAAGGAGTATCGGATGCAATGACGACATTGCATGATAGGACCAGCACCACCTTTTAGTTCGTAGGCAGAGATATCCTTCGCGCCATAGAACTGCTGCGAGAGACGGTTAGAGATATTGAGCATATAAGCCCATTCACTTTTCGGAGCAACCTCGTGATTACCTTCGGCCTCAACCGAAAGCTGCGGTCTCCCCTCACCCATCATTTTCTCCACAAGCGTCCGCCGCATCTCGCTCAACACGCTATTCGGGATAAAATAATTAAAGTCCTCGGGGATCTCCACCTCTTCACATTGATAAATCGTATCGCCGAGTTTTGTCAGTTGACGAATGATGTTTTCGCGCTGCGGGCGCTGTGCTATCTGATGCTCTGCTGCGAAGTGAATCCCATTCAATTCGAAGCCACCCTCAACAGCACGCAATGACAGTCGGATAGGAACCTTACGCTCAGCACTCGTCTTCGACATAAGACGGTCGAACTCCTGATCATTATTGCGGAATAATTTCACTCCAGCTTTAATACCCTGCGGCATGCGATAAGGATAAATCCGATTGCCCACAACCTTATTAGCCCGGAAGCCAACCAACTGTCGATTTTCATCAAGGAAACAAAGACCGTCGCCGTTGGCAAAACTCGTCACGCCAGCCACATTGAAACTGTCGTGACGAATCTCCTTCACCGTACCGACAAAAGCGCCCATCGCCTTGGGCGTATCCATCGAAGCAATGTCCTTCTGACGGCCATGCAGGAAATAAGTGGTATAACCACGGTTAAAGGTCCGTTTGAGATCGGGAGTGAAAGTATATCGGCATTCACCATGTGAGCTACGACAATACTTGTCAGGATGGCGTTTCACGATGGTATTGAGTCGCTGACTATAGGCCGCTGTCACGTTCTTCACATAAGAGAGATCTTTCAATCGACCTTCTATTTTAAACGATGTTGCGCCAGCCTCTGCCAGATCCTCCAGATAATCGATACGGTTCATATCTTTCAGCGACAGCAGATAACGATCACGAACAACCTCCCTACCCTTCGCATCCTCAAGCGAGAACTGCATACGACAGAACTGCGCACACTCACCGCGATTGGCGCTGCGACCGAAACAATACTGCGAGGCATAACAAAGACCCGAATAACTGACACACAGCGCACCATGTACAAAGACCTCGAGTTCAACGTCAGGCACCTGATAATGGATTTCTGTGATTTCATCAAGGGAGAGTTCGCGAGCCAACACCACGCGGGAAAAGCCCAAGCCTCGCAGCCACCGTACTTTCTCCACTGTACGGTTGTCAGTCTGTGTGGAAGCGTGCGCCGTCATGGGCAGATCCTTCATCATCTGGAGTACAGCCATATCCTGAACCAAGATAGCATCAACTCCCGCCTCTGCCAGCTCGGCTAATAACTGGCGGGTTGCATCCAACTCATCGTCAAAGATGATGGTATTCACCGTGACATAAACCTTCGCACCAAAGGGATGTGCATACGCGCAAAGTTGACGGATATCATCGACACTATTACCTACTGCTGCCCGCGCACCGAAACGAGTCGCTCCGATATATACAGCATCGGCACCATGGTCAATGGCCGCGATGCCATATTGCAGATTCTTGGCGGGGGCAAGTAGTTCGAGTGCTCTCAATTACTTGATATCTTCAATATTATACGGTGTCTCCTGATAAACGTAATAATTGACCCAGTTGGTATAGAAGAGATTGGCATGAGAGCGCCACGTTACCAGAGGTGGGTTTGCAGGATTATTATTCCGATAGTAATTCTGCGGAGGAGCCACATCTTTACGGATGTCTTTATCACGCTTATACTCATTGTCGAGGGTATTAGGCGCATATTCCAGATGGCCAGTGATGTAGAATTCGCGTCCTTCTCGAGCCATTACGACACTGACGCCACACTCGTCGGACTCTGCTATCAACTGCAGATTGGGATTGGCAAGAATATCCTCACGATGAATCTCCGTATGACGGCTATGAGGCATCATAAACTCATCGTCGAAGCCTCGGAAAATGGGAAGCTGGGGATCCAAGGGCTTCTGCGAGAATATGCCAAACATCTTCATCGGTAGAGGATACTTGGGAATTCCATAATGATAATAAAGTCCTGCTTGAGCAGCCCAACAGATATATAAGGTACTCGTCACATGGGTGCGTGCCCATGCGAAGATCTCTGTAATCTCGTCCCAGTAGCTGACCTCTTCGAAGTCCAACTGCTCCACAGGTGCACCCGTGATAATCATACCGTCGAATTTCTCCTGACGCATCTCAGCAAAGTCACGATAAAACATCATCATGTGTTCTATCGGTGTATTCTTCGGTGTATGACTCTTCAGCTTCATAAAACTGATTTCCAACTGCAAGGGCGTGTTGGAGAGTAGACGAATCAAATCTGTTTCCGTGGTAATCTTCAACGGCATCAGATTCAGTATCACAATCCGCAAGGGACGGATATCCTGCGAATGGGCGCGGGTATCGTCCATCACAAATATGTTTTCCTGCTTCAGCAAGTCGATGGCAGGCAATCTATCGGGTAATCTTAACGGCATGACTACTATTCACTTTTTCTTTATTCACTTTTCACATCTATCACACAAGCCGAGACATTATCGAAGCCACCGGCTTCAATAGCAGCCTGGCAGAGGGCATCGGCATCGGCGCCCGACTTTAGCAAGGTTTCTATCTGCTGGTCACTCAGCATATCACTCAATCCATCACTACATAACAGATAGATATCCGACGGTTGGATTTCGTCGGTCATCTTAACGATATCCAGATAGGAATTCTTATTGCCTCCACCGATACAGTTCGTAATAATACTACAATGCTTGGTGGAACCCAACATATTATTCAGGGAATGGTCGGTAGTCAGTTGTTGGAGAGAGCCATTACGAAGACGATACAGACGACTGTCGCCACAATTCATAGAGAAAAAGTTCCCACCATAATAGGCGATACCTACCAAAGTGGTTCCCATACCCTTAAAACGTTCGTCGACACGTCCCTTAGAATCAATAATATTATTAATGGACTCCAGCCACACTACCATCATCTCATTAAACTCCCCTGCCGTCAGACCAGCAGGTATGTCATTAAAGAAGAAATGCAGATTATGCAAGGCGTCACTACTGGCTACCTCGCCGCTATTGTGACCTCCCATACCATCGGCAACAGCGAAGAGTATACGTTTTTCCGGCCTCAGTTCAATCTTCGTACTAAAATTATCATTACGAACAAATGAACTGCCAACCAGTATCATGTCTTCGTTATTTTTCCTGACGCAGCCGGTTCTGCTTGCTGCTGTCACAACCAAATTCATCATTTCTGACTTATCTTACAATCACTTGCAAATTAATATTGGCAATCGTCAGCACATCACCATTATTGAGTGACATGTCAACATCGGGCTGCAGACTACGCTGATTCAGCTTCGTTCCATTGGAAGAATGCTTGTCAGCGATACACCAACCTGTATTGACTGCATATTTCAATTGTGCATGTGTTCCTGACACATACGGATACTTATCAAAGAAGTGGGAATAGGGTCCTGTACGACGGCCGATGATAGCGCCATTAATACCCACAATACGGATATTGAGACTGTCATTAGCCAAAGTCAGAACAGGGATACCATTATTGTTCTGTTGCTGGTTTCCTCTCATACTTCTAGAGGTCGCCATCTCCATCTTCAGGCTTTCCGACATTCCCGGTACGCCTTCAGCAGGACCAGCATTACCACGAGCAACCATCAGGCCGCCACAATGTGTACAACGACGTCCAACACCCACATTTCCACAACGATCGCAGAACAACAAAGCCTGTCCACACTGATCACAGAAATGGGAATCGTTATCTATTTCTTCTTTGCAAGTCGGGCAAATAATCATAATCGTCAAATTATAAATCTTCTGGTAATATCAACTGATAAGTCTCCTTTGTAACCTCCTCTGGCGGCATCTGAGACACACGAAGCGAGAGTTTCTGGATGGTCGCATCAAGCAAGTTACGCATTTCACGGGCATTACCCCACGACTCATCCTTGTTAAGAACCATCTTATAGATGGTATCCAAGGCCTTAAACTCAGCAGTCGGTGACAGATTATATTGATCTTTCTGAGCCATGTGTTTGAAGATGGCCAAGAGTTCGTCTTCGTTGTAATCGTCGATATGGAGCTTATGCGTGAAACGGCTAGCCAGTCCGGGATTCATCATCAGGAATTCCTCCATCTTATCCTTATAACCAGCTGCAATCACAACAAACTTTCCACGATCGTCCTCCATGCGCTTCATCAGCGTGTCGATAGCTTCCTTGCCATACTGGTCACCGCCGTCACTGAGCGTATAGGCCTCATCGATAAACAGGATACCACCCATAGCCTTGTCACACATATTGTTTACAATCTTAGGCGTCTCACCCATATATTTACCGACTAACGTAGCACGGCTGGCTTCTATAACACGAGCCGTAGGAAGGATCTCCATTGCCTGAAGCACTTCACCCATCTTACGAGCTATTGAGGTCTTTCCCGTTCCGGGATTACCAGTCAGGATAAAGTTCATGGCCATCTGCTGTACCTTACCGGCACCCATCGCAGCACGCTGTTTCATAAACATACTCTGAACGGCCAGACGACGGATGGAGTTCTTGACGGTACGCATACCGATAAACTCATCCAATTCATTGAGCACCTCTTCCAACGGACGGGCAGAGTCACTCTGAGCCATCGGCAGGTCTTCCTTCGTCAGCTTATACATATCTTCCTCCTGGAAGCCCGGATCACTCATCAGCTTCACCAGTCGCTGACTCTGACGCTCTACTGCACCATCAAAGATACGACGGGCCTCGCGGGCATTACCGAAGTTCTTGTCGCGACGCAGATAGAGTTGTTCAAACTCACGATGGATAGCACCTTCGGTCTCCTCATCAATTGTGAAGTTCTTACCCTTCGCCAGATTGATGAAGATTTGCGTCAGCTCATCAGGCGTGTAGTCATCGAAATGAATGGTCTGCGTGAAGCGGCTCTTCAATCCCGGATTAGTATCAATGAAGTCGTGCATCTGATCGGTATAACCAGCTACGATACAAATGAACTTACCACGGTCGTCCTCCAAACGCTTCAACAATGTATCGATGGCTTCTGCACCAAAGGAGTCGCTATCGTTTGATTTCAGGGTATATGCCTCATCAATGAACAGCACACCACCCATAGCCTGGTCAACCAACTGATTGGTCTTGATGGCTGTCTGGCCGGAGTAGCCTGCTACTAATTTCGCACGATCGGCCTCAACCAACTGACCACGAGACACGATTCCCAATGTCTTGAATACATCGGCCATGATACGTGCCACTGTCGTTTTACCTGTACCAGGATTTCCCGTAAAGACATAATGCTTGCCTTGGAAGGTATTGGTTTCGCCACGTTTGATTTGCAGATTGAGATAGGCAGCAAGATTGGAGATTTCCTTCTTCACGCCACCCAAGCCTACAAGACCATCCAACTTCTTCAGACACTCTGTATAGTCTACAGCCTGTGGAGCCTCGTACGGGATGTCCTGATCCTCAATCGTCATCAGCTGCTCATTGCTCATCGAAGAGATGCTCTCTCCCTGCAGACGCTGGGCCTGTTTCTTGCAGATCTGGTCAAACAACGAACGCATCGTACGACCATTAGCAAAGTCCTTGTCACGAGAGTTGTACATCTCTGTGATCATCTTCTTTGTCAAAGCCTCAGCCTGTTCTGAGAACAGATATTTCTTCTCCTTGGCAAAGACAAGCATAATCTCATAGAGCTGATCAGGCGTGTAGTCTTCGATATTCAGGAAATAATTGAAACGACTGCGGAAACCCGGATTGATGCGGAAGAGATTATCCATCTCCGTCCTATAACCGGCAGCGATAACAACAAACTTTCCACGGTCGTCTTCCATACGCTTCATCAGCTTCTCCAATGCCTGTGCGCCCTGATTATCACGGTCACCGGCCTGACTGACAGGTGCCAAGGTATAAGCCTCATCCACAAAGAGGATGCCACCCATGGCCTTATCACACAGACGGTCTACCACCTTCGGGGTCTCACCCTGATATGGGCTGACCATCTTGGCACGGTCAACCTCCACCACATGTCCACTATCGAGATAGCCAATAGCAGCTAAGATCTCACCCAACTTACGAGCTATGGTGGTCTTACCTGTTCCTGGATTACCCGTCAGGATGATATGCATCGACATCTTCTCCTGCTCGCCCAGACCACGTTCAGCACGCTCCACACTATTCTTCACAGCATAGGCAATCTCACGAACGGCAGCTTTCACCTCGTCCATGCCGATATACTTATCGAGGTCTTTCAGGATATCCTCCACAGAACGCTCCTCAGGTACATAGCCCTTGATATCGTCCTTCTCAACAACGGTAGCCTGCGCACCACGGCTGATAAACTGCGTAAAGATATCCTCAGCCGTCTTCATGGCCAGATGGGCATTACCAAAGGTCTCGTCCTTGATCTTGATCTGATACTTGAAATAACGCTTCAACTGATCATCGGCCTCTGGTGTAAAGTCAGCAATACCATAACGTGTCCTCAGACTCAGTTTACAGATATCCGTCAACTCATTATAGTTTGGTGTCGGCAGACGGAAGGTGTATTTGAAACGGTTGGCAACAGCCGGATTACTCTCCAGGAAGTCATCCAAGCCCTTGGGAAGACCTGAGATAATGACCACAGGATTATCCTCCCACTTGTCCATCTCGACAAAGAGCTTATCCAAAGGATTCACCTGATTGGAATACTTGTCAGGCAATAGTTTCTGGACATTGTCAAAGAACAGGATGCCATTCTTTGCCTTCTTGATGTTTTCTTCCCACTTGTCGACAAAGCGCTGATAGTCAACGGCATCCACCATCGTCAGCTTCGGTTTGTCGATAATCTTGTTCTGATAGAAATAGTCACGAAGGATCTCTGCCAAAGCCGTCTTTCCCGTTCCTGTCTCACCGATGATAATGGCATTCACGGAAATACGCACCTGAGCGATATCCTTACGCGAACGTAAGAAAGCATAGGTATCGACAATCGTTTTCAATTGTTGTTTGATTGTATCAAGACCAACCAAATTGTCGAGCAGGTTCTGACTGATCATGGGCTGTCCGCACCACTTACAGAACTTGGCTACGCTCCTGTTTTCCTTATGGCAATGTTCACATATCATTATTCAACGTCTTTTTCTATTTTCTGCATCATTTCAGAAGGTCTGAAACTGAAATTATCAACATCAGGATTGCTGACATTCATCAAACTTGGACTGTAGATGATAAAGTCGAGCACAAAGATGAGCGCCAGAATACTCCACAACACATAGTGAAGCACACTCTCACCACTGATGGAACGTACCTGATCAGTAACATCGTCAAGCAATCCGAACTTCGAGCCTTTGAACTTATAAGACTTGGTCTTGAAAGTATAGTAAAGCGGCTCGAGCAAGGTCGACTTGATATCGTTGTCAAGCACTTCTGAAATCAGTCTGTTATCAGCTTTCTGATCACCACGGAAGTCCGTCAGATGACAAATGAGTATATAAACCAGTGAAATGGCAATGACTGTCAGATTAAACAGACTGGGATGCGACTGGTCCATATATTTTAAAATAATAATAGGTATAAAGGACGAGAAGGCTCCCGCCAGTCCCCAAAGGAAGGAGAAGAAGAAGTCATATCCCCTGAAATAAGCCCTGGTGGCGACGATGATACCCGTCATTCCACCCAACGGCAGACCGATGGAGATAAAGGAGTGACCCAACAGGAAGGTGCGATCCTTTACGCCAATAAACAACATCAACAAAAGCCACAAAGCAGACAAAGCATAGAAGGCCATGCGCCAGATCTTCTCCTTTCCTTTTGCTCGCTCCCAACCACTTCTGACATTATGAATCCTGTTAGAAGTCTCTTCACGGGCATCGACAAATCGCTTATAATAAGACTGGTGACTGTCTATCTTACCTATTGCATTCAACCACTCCTCCAAGGTATGCTCATACGCATATTCCTCGGTGAAGTCGGCAAACGGATCTTCGTGATAGAACACGGAAAGCCATTGCGTAAAGGCACCATTACGCATTTCATTCCTGATTTGTGCATAGTCATGTGAATGAAGGTTCCGACCGTCCGTCAGTTCTGTACCATCAGACAACACATAAACCGGTGTCACACCTAAGATCTTACAGAACCTATAAGTAGCCGTTTTCGCATCATAGGCGCCCAACCGTTCTCTGTTCTCTTCACTGTTGAAATCAAAACAGCGGTTGGCCTCATTCAGTACTTCCGACCATCCATGCAACTGGGCGAAATAGGAGAAGCGGCCATTCAGATCGATGATGTCAGCCATTTGTTTCTTGAACTCTTCATCGTCGGCATGTTCCAAATTCTTCAAACGTTCATTCAACATCTCACCCACCTTCTGCGGTGTATTGGCATTGCGAAGGTCGTAGGCTGCATTGCGATCCAAATTATAGAGGACCTTATATGCCAACGCTTCCGAGTAGGGCTGGTTCCTGGTCAGGATACGCAGGCTCTCACACGCCATCTTATCCTCATGACTGTACATCCACGACAGCAGTCTGCCATCTGTCAGGCAATGCCATTCATCCTGATTCAACTGTTCCTTGCCAAAGGTACTGACAATGTCTTTCAACGATGAAGAGGGGAAACGACTGAGCAGAGGTATTTCGGGATCAATCTCAAATACCAGACGCATCACTGCCACCTTTGCATCAAACTTCTCCGACTGGTTGAAATAAGAACGCAAACGGTCGATATTGCATTTTGTGTGCGACTCCAGATATTGATAGAGCGTATCGTTCGGATTAACCAACAACATACCGTATTCCTTGATATAGCTCAGCAACGAGATCGCCACGCTATGCACATCGTCGCACAAGTTGCCCTTGATGTCCTTATAGGGATAAGTGGGCTCCATCATATAGACAGCAGCCATCAGTCCTGCATGCTGGTCCACAGGATACTTGTTGACCACAATATCCTTGACAATCGTACTCAGCTTATCATTGCCACACTGTTCCAGCCACGAACTGATACGGCCATTATACAGATAGCCAATCGCCAGTTTCTCGTTATCCAACAACATGGGCACCAACTCATGGATATTGTCAGCCACCAGATTTCTGTCAGGATCAACGATAAAGCTCTTATATTTCAGGAACGGAGAGCTCAGGTCCACTTCCGGACTCTCTCCCTGGAACCATTTCTCTACCTGTTCATATCCCCAGCGGTTCAACGGATTGACAACGGTCATACCCTGAACAATCATTTTGACACGTTCGGGCAATTCATTCATACGAGGCAGACGACCTTCGCTCTTCTGGCGCATCATCACACGCTCATTGCTGCTCATCGGGTTCTGACCAAGCCAAATATACATCAGCGTGATACCCAGAGAATAGAAATCAGCAGCAGGCGTTACCTCTACCACGCCGTCGATCACATCCGAATACATCTCCGGAGCAGCATAGATGGGGGTGCGGGCCTGAGTCGTCTGATGCAGTTTTCCGTCATTCTCCAACATGCTGGAAATGCCGAAATCGCCAAGAACGACCTCTGTATGCTCCTTATCACGGAAAAACAGATTGCTCGGCTTCACATCCTTATGCAGGATATTGTTACCGTGACAATAAGCCAGGGCTGCCGCTGCCTGCAGCGCTATACGGCGGAACTGATTCAGGTCACCATTCAGGTGGTAGTCAACCATAGAACCACCCCGGAGATATTCCATCAATTCATAGTTCCTGCTCTTACCATCGACATACACTTTTCCGTAGTCGATAAGCGATACGACCATCTCAAACTTGAAATTATAGATGGTCTGCAACATCTTCTTGTTGACATTGAACGTCGGATAATAGATCTTTAAGACATATTCCTCGCCGTCCCTTTCCACAAGATAAACCTGAGCCTCACCAGAACTCTCGCTGAGACATTGCTTGTTCTTATACCTAACACCCTTCAGGACAAAATAATCTCCGGCAACATCTTGCGTAGCAGAATCATCTTGCCCATGATCGGTTGTTGTACGCATCGTCATATCCATAGAACCAGAAGGTTCCGCCTGGTCCATTGACGCCGGACGCACAGTCATATCACCTCCTGCAGGCTCTACATGCACAGTCTTATCAACATCGGGATTTTCCATTAGATATCGTCTTTAATTTCTTTTCGTGAATTCTTTCCTAAAATAATCCATTTTCCGCCCAGCTGCGGCTTGGCGCAACCACATGGACTGGAATGCAGGGCATGCTTGAAATTACACTCCCATGCCAGTCGAACACCTTGCGGTTTGCAGGCCATTGCATAATTGCGGACTTTAGCAGGCTGAGGTTCAGGCTTCTGGGCCATCTGTTCCAAGATCTCATTCAGACGTTTCAGGCGTGCTTCCTTCTGAGCTTCCAACTCCTTCTTATCAACAGGAGCCTCTTTCTCAGGTATCACCGGCTGAGCAACGCCACGATCCTGTGCCAACAGTGTCAGCACACGCTCACGCAGTTTCCTACTCAGCTGATCACGCACTTTATCACGCTCACTTGAAATGGGAATCACCATCTCCATCTGCTGGAGTTCCTTTGCCAGGGCCTCCATCTCCTTATATTCTGGCGTCAACTGCAACTCAGCCAGCAACTGACGCGCCTCTTCCGTCAAGGGTGTACCACACTGCTTGCAGAAGGAGAAATCATTCAGTGTATGACATGTCGGACATACAATACCACCCCGCGGATTACCGCACTCAGGACAGAAAGCTTCCTTACCCGTCAGATGTGCGCCACAGAAGGAACATACGTCTTTACGGATATAGTGGTGACAGATCTCGCAGAAATCGGCATCTGGATCGACCTCCGCACCACAATTAGGACAACTTGTCTTGCCAATCGGTTTTCCACACGAAGCACAGAACATGGCTTCAGGTTCATTCACGGTACCGCAATATGGGCATTCTATGCCTTGAGCAGACTGGGTACGCATTTGTTGCTGGTAGTTAACCGACGAGGTTCTTTCCCTGGTCAGTTCTTCATGTTGCATCTCTTGCATACCGCTGGCACCATTGGTTGGGTTTAGGGTAATATCTTCGTTCATCATAACATGTTATTTACATAAGTTAGGCGCAAAGTTAATAAATTTTTTGAATAAACCAAAAAAATCCGCCGTAAATTTACATTTACGACGGTAATTTTATTGAATTATGACTCTTAAAGGGCCAATTCTTCGTTTAATTTCTCCCAACGGTCCATTTCTTCGTCAAGACATTTCTTCGTCGAGGTATATTCCATCACGAGCGTCATGTCCGAAGCATTCTCTGGCTGCATCAACAACTCGTCAAGTTCTTTCAAACGAGTCTCCATCTTCTCGATTTTTGATTCAGATTCTTTTACAGCCTTCTCGATTCTCTTGATCCGTTTCTGCTGCTCTTTCCGCTCAGCATAGTCAAGCGCTTTGGATAGGGTTTCAGGATTTACAACAGACTTAGAATCAGATGTTTTCTTATCAGAATCCATCGACTTATTAGCAACAGGTTGGTTGCTGAATTGGGGGGCATTCTTATCTGCTTGTCCCAGTTCATTCAGCTCCGATATTTTCTTACTTCTCAAGAAATCATAGATACCACCAAGATGCTCCCTCACTCTACCGCCACCAAACTCATAGACCTTCGTCACCAGTCCGTCCAAGAACTCTCGGTCGTGACTGACGATGATAGCAGTACCGTCAAAGGCCTTAATAGCCTCCTTCAAGACATCCTTCGAGGGCATATCCAAATGGTTCGTCGGCTCGTCAAGAATCAGCAGATTCACGGGTTCCAGCAGCAGACGGATCATGGCCAACCGGCTCCTCTCGCCACCGCTGAGCACCTTCACCTTCTTATCGCTTTCCTCGCCACCAAACATAAAGGCACCCAGGATATCATTGATCCGCAATCGGATGTCTCCTTTTGCCACGTTATCGATGGTCTGGAAGACCGTCAGGCTCTCGTCCAGCAACTGTGCCTGATTCTGGGCGAAATAGCCAATCTGGATATTATGCCCTATCTTCAATTCGCCAGTATATGGAATCTCGTTCATGATACACTTCACGAGTGTCGACTTTCCCTCACCGTTCTTACCCACGAAAGCCACCTTCTCGCCACGCTTGATGGTCAGCGTCACATGGTCGAAAACGGTATGGGCGCCATAGTCCTTACGCACCTCGTCACAAATTACCGGATAGTCACCACTTCTGAGACAGGGCGGGAACTTCAAATGCATCGCAGAATTGTCTACTTCATCAATCTCGATGGGTACGATTTTCTCCAGTTGCTTGATCTTCTGCTGCACCTGAACAGCCTTCGTTGCCTTATATCGGAAGCGCTCTATAAAATCCTTCATATCAGCCACTTCCTTCTGTTGATTCTCGTAAGCCCTTAACTGTTGTTCACGACGTTCCTGACGTAGAACAACGTACTCATTATACTTCACCTTATAATCGATAACCCGTCCACAGGAAATCTCCAACGTACGGTTCGACACATTATTGATAAAGGCCCTGTCGTGACTCACCAGAACGACGGCACTCGACGACTGCGCCAAGAACTGTTCCAGCCATTGTATAGACTCAATATCCAGATGGTTGGTAGGCTCGTCAAGCAACAACACATCCGGTTTCTGTAGCAGAATCTTAGCCAATTCTATACGCATACGCCAACCTCCCGAGAACTCAGAGGTAGGTCGTTCAAAGTCTGTGCGCAGGAATCCGAGTCCCATCAGCGTCCGTTCTATCTCCGCCTCATAGTTCTCAGCCCCCAACATCATATAGCGTTCGTGCTCAGTGGTATATTTCTCAATCAGCGCCAGATAGCTCTCACTCTCGTAGTCCGTACGCTCCGACAGTTCCTGGTTCATCTTGTCGATGCGCGCTTTCATCTGGGTGATGTCGGCAAAGGCCTTCTGAGCCTCTTCACGCACCGTTGTATCGTCTTGCAGGATCATCACCTGAGGCAGATAGCCTATCCTACAGTCAGCCGGCACACTCACATTGCCAGCCGTAGGTCTCTGCTGTCCACAGAGTATTTTCAGCATCGTCGACTTGCCTGCGCCGTTCTTACCCACCAAGGCAATACGGTCGCGGTCGTTGATGACGAAACTCGCATCCACGAACAGGGGCTTCACCCCAAACTCCACTTTCAGGCCTTCAACTGATATCATTTACCTTTTTACCTTTTATCAACGAACTTATAATCCTTATATTTCTCGGCAGGGAACCGCAGTATCTCGTCGGTAATACCACCCGACTTGAAATTAGAGATATTGATAGTGGTCCAGACAAAGGCGATCTTGATACGCAGACTGATAGGCTCGTAGCTCTGGCGCTTCACCAAGGCTTGTATCTCCTTGATGCCCTTGGCCCCTTTCTTGGCCTTCAGCGTCAACATCAGTCCCTGCTCGTGATTGGCAATGCTATAATCGAAATTCTCAGGCTCGAACTTAAACTTGCTCGAATACTTGTCCGACTTGTTGTTCTTCGCACTGTGGATCTCCACCTCCTTCTTTTTCTTTTTGATGGTATACACGGTCACACCATCATTCCACGAGTTCATCTTGGCATCCACAAACTTGCTCTTCTTGCCTTTATACCAGATCGTTCCGTAAGTCTTATAGATACCGATAATATTCACATCGTAACGCAGCGTGGCCCCCTGTTCACCGAACACCTGCTGATAGGCCTGATTGAAAATGCGCCTTGCCTGTCGCGCATTGGGATTATCCTCAGCCTGCACAGAAGTCAGGACCGATAGCAGCATTACAACAACTAATAATATCTTATTTCTCATTATTTTTCAATTTCAGTGTGCAAAAGTACACATTTCTCGCGGATTATTCGTATTTTTGCAGCATAAATTAACGAATTGTATGGAAAAGAACATCTTTGCACGACTGATTGCCCAGCAACTCAACCTTCAGGAACGGGCTGTCAACAACACCTTGGCGCTGCTCGACGAGGGCTGCACCATTCCCTTTATCTCCCGCTATCGTAAGGAACGTACAGGTGGCCTCGATGAGGTGCAGATAGCAGCTATCAGCACCCAGTACGAACGGTTCAAGGAGATTCAGAAACGCAAGGAGACCGTTCTCAAGACCATCGCCGATCTAGACAAACTGACGCCTGAATTGGAGAAGCGCATCATCGACTGCTGGGATGCCACCGAACTCGAGGATATCTATCTGCCCTACAAGCCCAAGCGCCGCACCAGAGCCCAGGTGGCCCGCGAACAAGGCCTTGAGCCCCTCGCCAAGATCCTCCTGCTCCAACGCGAGCGCGACCCCAAACGCGCAGCCCACTCTCAACTCTCAACTCTCCACTCTCAACTGAGCATCGAAGACGCCCTCAAAGGCGCTCAGGACATCATCGCCGAGATGGTCAGCGAAGACGAGCGCAGTCGTCAGCAACTCCGTAATGCCTTCCGTCGTCAGGCTTTCATCACCTCGAAGGTCGTCAAGGCCAAAGCCGATACCGACGAGGCCGCAAAATACAGTGATTATTTCGATTGGGAGGAACCCCTCAAACGCTGCTCTTCCCACCGTCTGCTGGCCATGCGCCGAGGTGAGAGCGAAGGCATTCTCCGCATCAGCATCTCCCCCGACGATGATGAGTGCATCGAACGGCTCCAGCGCCATTATGTCTATGGCAACACGCCCTGTGGCAAATTAGTGGCCGAAGCCGTTGAGGATGGCTACAAACGCCTGCTCAAACCCTCCATCGAAACCGAATTTGCGGCCCTCAGCAAGGAAAAAGCCGACGACGAGGCCATCCGCGTCTTTGCCGAGAACCTCCGTCAGCTGTTGTTGGGTGCCCCCTTAGGCCAGAAACGTGTAATGGGCGTCGATCCCGGTTTCCGTACAGGCTGTAAGGTCGTCTGCCTCGATGCCCAGGGCAATCTGCTTCACCACGAGGCCATCTTCCCCCATCCCCCCGTCAACAAGCGCATGGAGTCAGCAATGGCCATCCAGAAGATGGTGAAGAAATACCAGATTGAAGCCATTTCCATCGGCAACGGCACCGCCAGTCGCGAGACCAACGATTTCATCCGCGATGTCCTCGCAGGAAGATATGACGTTTCTCCCACGCATCGCGAGGGGGAGATGCCCCAGGTCTTCACCGTCAGCGAAGATGGCGCCTCCGTCTATTCCGCCTCAAAGATCGCCCGCGACGAATTCCCCGATGAGGACGTCACCGTTCGTGGTGCCGTTTCCATAGGCCGTCGCCTCATGGATCCTCTCGCAGAACTCGTCAAGATCGATCCCAAGAGCATTGGCGTAGGCCAGTATCAGCACGATGTCGACCAGACAAAACTCAAAAACTCCCTCGACCAGACCGTCGAGAGCTGTGTCAACAATGTGGGCGTCAATCTCAACACCGCCTCGCAGCATCTTCTGATGTACGTCAGCGGCCTCGGCCCCACCCTCGCCAAGAACATCGTCGACTATCGCAAGGAGAATGGCGCCTTCACCTCGCGCGCCCAACTCAAAAAAGTGCCTCGTCTCGGCCCTGCCGCCTTCCAGCAGTGCGCAGGTTTCCTCCGCATCCCGGGCGCCAAGAATCCGCTCGACAACTCTGCCGTCCATCCTGAGAGCTACGACATCGTCGAGCAGATGGCCAAGGACCAGAACTGCACTGTGTTCGACCTGATTAGTAACAAGGAGAAGCGCGAGGCCATCGATATCAAACGCTACGTGACCACTGAGGTAGGCATCCCTACCCTTACCGATATCCTCAAAGAATTGGAAAAGCCTGGTCGCGACCCCCGCGAACAGATTGAAGAATTCGAGTTCGACTCTCGTGTCAATACCGTCGACGACCTCATCGAGGGCATGGAACTGCCAGGCATCGTCACCAACATCACCAATTTCGGTGCCTTCGTCGACATCGGCGTCCATCAGGATGGTCTGGTACATATCTCACAGATGGCCAATCGTCGCATTGCCCATCCCACCGATGTCGTCAAGCTCCATCAGCACATCCGCGTCCGCGTCATCGAGGTCGACCGTCGTCGCAACCGTATCTCACTGAGTATGAAGGGACTCAGTTAGACCTCTTATTCATGTAGATCACCACACCGATAACGATCAGTGCGACGACTGCGATAATGTGTAACCAATCCATCTCTTATTCAAATTTATAATTTAAAACAAACATCTTATCTACTGATCCGAAGTGTTTCCTTGCGGGCTTCGCGCCAACGGGGGAAATATATATCCATCAGCGCATGAAAACGGGCATTGTGACTGGGTTCCAGCAAATGGCAAAGCTCATGCACCACGACGTGCTCCACACACCAATCCGGCAACAGCAGCACATAGGCAGAAAAATAAATGCTCCGATCCTTCACATTGCATTGTCCCCAACGTGAGATCGTAGGCTTATAATAAATCCTTGACGGCCGGACGCCCATCTCCTTCGAATACCGCTCAACCATAGGTTCCACCAGCGCTTTCAGTCGTTTAAGGGCATCTTCGGATTGAGCCTTTGTCGCCAATGGCAACTGATCATAAAACGCCGCCCGCCGCGTCTGTTTCTCGCTGATCCTCTTCCTCGCCTTGTCAATCCAGTCACGATGCTCCTCAACAAACGCCTCCACAATCTTCCTTGACAGTCCGAAAGGAGCCGACACATGCACATCGCCATTCTTCACGATACGCATCGACAACCTGCTCGTTCTTCTATATACCACCTGGATCGTCATCGTCACTTAATATTATTTAATGCGACAAATGTAGCAAATTAAGGACTTTATCATACCATTATTGTTTTTATTTGTTCTATGATAGTCATGTCAGCAGGTAGCCAATCAACACTATTTAGTTGTTCCTTATTAAGCCACTTTGCTGCCTCGTGCTCCTTCAATGTCAAGCCTCCACTCTCGATACTGCACCAGAAACAATGCATAGTCAAGTGGAACTTCGGATAATCCCACTCTACTGTCTGCTCCAGCCGCTCTACGACAATCCTCGTTTCCAGTTCCTCCCAGATTTCACGCTTCAAGGCTTCCTCTGGCGATTCCCCAGGTTCCATCTTTCCCCCAGGAAACTCCCAGCCATCCTTCATATCACCATACCCTCGCTGGGTGGCGAAGATACGACCTTGATCATCGTGTATGATTGCTGCTACAACCTCTATCTGTTTCATATCGTGGATATGCTTAATGTCACAAAATCCATTTCCAGTTGCAAAGATACAGTCTATACTTGAGATTTTCAAATATTTCGAGTATTTTTTGTTTTTATGGACAATTATTTGGCTTGTTTCCCCAATTTGTCCAAAGATGAGGCGTTTGTCCATACAAGTTAAAGAAGATTTGGTACAATTTCTTGGAATTGGCAGAAAAACGCCGTAACTTTGCATCAGAAATCAGAAATAAAATATAATTTCTTCATATATAGTTCTTTTTCATACTTTGGTTTTTAATTAGTTAATAAAAACATTAAAGCCTCGCAGGGATGCGGGGCTTAAGTGCGTTATGATACGGCATTAAAAAAAAACATACTCACAAAGTTTCAGACATTCTGTGATCGTTCCTGCGAATATCCAAGGGAATTTCTCCTGATTGTTTTCCAAATGTACCATACAGACAATAACAGACCCAACAAGACAGGTATAACCGATGCTTCAGCCCCAAAGGCTCCACCTGTAAGCCAATCAGGGCCGCTAACTGTTGACTTCAAGAGGGAAGCTCCAGCATCCTTACCAGATACCTCAAAACCGAAAATATTGCCTTGCGTGAAATTCCACGCCCAATGAATGCCGATAGGAAGCCACAGCGTCCTAGAATATTTGTATGCTGCGCCTAGAAGGAGACCTGCTTCCACAACGATGGCCAATGATGACCACAGGGTTGCGTTAGGCTCGAAAGAATGTATGAAACCAAAAAGCACCGAAGATACAGTCAGAGCCGCCACATAGCCCCATTTCTCATCAATCCAGCGGAAGAGCACACCTCGGAACAAAATTTCTTCCCCTGTTCCTACCATCAGAAAAAGGAAGAATGCCGATACGATTTGCATTGGAGAGTCTGTTCCCATGCTGTCGATGCGATATAGGCCCAAAAGCATCATTATCAGAACCACACAAACAAAGAAACCGAATCCGACTCCAAAACCTTTTGTCGTATCCTGCACAAAATGTTTGAAGGAAATATCGATTGCTTTATGATTCTCAAACCACTTTACAAATAGTGCATAAAGTCCTATCATTGCAATGGAAGCAAACACTCCAAAAGGGCATTGCACCAATGGCTCCTCAAAAATAAAGATCACTAACTGTGCGAAGGAATACATAAGCAAAGCAAGCACCATACTTGCTATGAATAGCAGCGTCCATTGCCAGACGGGCATTGATTTAATTGCAGATTGATACATATAGTAAGTTACTATAGAGAACGTAGAATCATTAAGGGATTTAAATTTGGGGTGCAAAGATAAGGCATTTCTGCAATATTTGCAAATTTTCCCGGAATTATTTGGAAGTTTCAGAAAAAATTGTTTTGCCCTTTATACCTCTTTTAATCCATACCTAAAATAAGGGTCTCCATATTATCAGCAGGAGGCTCTTATTGGTGTGAGAAATAGGTAGTTTACAAAAATAAGTGGCTCTTATTATCAAGGATCGCCTATCTCACTGTAAATAAGCTGTATCCCAATACGGTGGGGATTTTACTCGTAATCGTCGATGACGGCGTTCATCATGTCCATCATGGGTTTGGCAGCACGGAACATGGGAACGATGGCGTCGAGCCACTGGTCGCCCTGGAAGAAATCGTCGGGCACCTGATGCCAGCAGCAGTAGTCCTTCTGACGCAGGTAGTCGACATACTGCCAATCGCGAGGGAAGCCTGACGGGCAGGTTTTCAGGCGTTCAAGTCCGAACCCCTGTGGCTGATCCCAGCTGGAAACATCGGTGGGCGAAGGAAAACTGGTGGGTGAAGGGTTGCCGAAATATTTCAGGAATTCAGGACTTTCGACGCAACGCAGCCACTCGTCGGTATTACTCATAATCTCGTTGCGACACGCAGTCAGGATGTTCGTGGGCAGCCAGTAGTTACCACAAGCCACCATGCAGTGACCAGGTTCAAGATGCAAATAGTATCCGCCATGCAGCGCCTTCTTGCCATGTGCTGCGATATAGGCGCCGAGGTGGTTTTTATAGGGCGACTTGTCGTTAGAAAAGCGTGTGTCGCGATAGAACCTATACGTGCAGTCCTTCACCGTCAGGCGAATGATCGAGGGGTCGAAGGTGACGATGCGACGGATGGCCTGCTCTACGCCCTGCTCGAAATCTGTCCGAATGGCATCGTACTCTGGTTTATGTTCGAGAAACCACGTGCGGTTGTTGTTCTTTGCCAATTGCCGTAAATACTTCAATATTCGTTTTGCATCCATAAAAAATCGTCGAATTATTTGAATAATTAGAGAAAATGTTCGTATCTTTGCACCACAATATGTCGAAAACAGAAAACTATCAACTGCTTGTAGAGCAGATCCGATCGCTCATTGAGGGCGAGCGTGACGCAGTGGCCGTGATGGCGAACGTAGCGGCTGCCATTCATGAGGCCATGGGCTTCTGGTGGACAGGCTTTTATCGGGTGATGCCCAAGGCGGGCTCTGATGTCAAAGAGCTGGCGCTCGGCCCCTTCCAAGGTCCCGTTGCCTGCATGCACATCCCCTTTGGTAAGGGCGTTTGTGGCACTGCCTGGGAACGTCAGCAGACCATCGTCGTGCCCGATGTCGAGCTCTTCCCTGGTCATATCGCTTGCAGCAGTCTCTCGCGTTCAGAGATCGTGGTGCCCGTCATCGCCGCCTCGGGTGAGGTCGTGGCTGTGCTCGATATCGACAGTCGCGAACTCTCTACCTTCGACGACACCGACAGTCAGTATCTCGAGACCATCTGCTCTTATATCGCTCCCCTACTGGGTTAATTCTTCAACTGGATCTTGGTGCGGGTGCTGCTCTTCTGACCCATCATATCGGTCTCAACGGTCGTTTCCATGGATTTGATCCAGAGATCGTCGCCAAGTTCATAATTGGCATTCTCGGTAACGTCGATCTTAACCAGACCGCTGTTGAGCACCATATCGATGTTATCCTTGATCATGTCAGCCTGTTGGGGAGCAAGTTTCTCAACCTGACTGAGGACATAAGCCTTCAACTCTTCTTTGCTCATATCAGACTTGGCAGACGCAAAAATTTTCTTACCATTGACAAGCCAGGTACGCTTCAAATCGACCATGTTATTATTGTATTTATCCTGCATACCATTGATGATGGTGAGACCGAAAAGAGCCAGGGGATTGGTGTTTCCTGTCAGCGATTTAATGAGGTTCTCCTGTGTCAGAGATCCCGTTACCTGTTCCATGATGGCCTCTTTCGTCAACACCTGAGAAATCTCAGGAGCAGCCTTCAACAACTCGTCGACCATATGCTCGCCTGTGGCAACACTTCTATTCTTAACTTCCTCATAATTAATAATATCCAGCAGTTTGCCATCCTTATCGAGGCGCACCTGAACCTTGGTATCTTTCAGAATTTCCGAACCAAGGGTAAGGAGGCGACTCGCCAGATTTTCATCCTTTGCATCACTCGAGAAATTGGCATTCTCCATCGTCATCTCATAGCCCTGAGAAGTCTCCTTGGTGATGGAGAAAAGTTGGTCACTCGCAATGGTAATCGTCTGATCCATTGTCGTAACGGAAGTCGTATTCGTATACGCTTTTTTCATACCTTTTTTAAGCACAGGTGTCACTTTAATGCTCTGTCCGAAGACGGAAACAGACATCAAGATTACGATACTCAATAAAAAAACTTTCTTCATTTTCATTTGCGGTTTTGGTTTATTTACATATTACGGATGCAAAGATACGAAATTATTTTTGTATTTCGCCTAATTTACACTATCTTTGCAACAGAAATCAATCATTATGGACGACAAGCGCTATCTTCTCAGTCTGATCCGTGAGGGCGAGCACCAGCAGCAGGACTTCAAATACCGTGTGCCGGATGCCTGCAAACTGGCCAAGTCGGTGTCGGCCTTCGCCAATACCGACGGAGGTCGTCTGCTGATAGGTGTTCGCGACGACGGACATCTCTCAGGCGTGCGTTCCGAAGAGGAGATCTTCATGATGCACCAAGCGGCCTACAAATTCTGTAAGCCAGAGCCTAGCATCAAGTTCGACACGTTTCACGTGGATGGACGTACCATCGTAATAGCTACTGTCCCTCCATCCGACAAGCGTCCCGTCTGTGCCCAGGATGACGAAGGCAGGATGAGGGCCTACATCCGCATTGCTGATGAGAATATCGTGGCCTCGCCAGTACATCTGGCTCTCTGGCGGGAATCCCAGAAACCGCAAGGCTCCGTGATCACCTACAATGACGATATCAAAAAACTGCTCAGTGTCATGGAGGGGCGTCAAACCTTAAACCAGATCGTACGTCTCTCAAAACTCCCGCGTCACAAGGTCATCACATATCTGGCCCGTCTCATCCGCTTCGGGACAGCGCGATGGGAATACACAGACCAGCAATTTCTGTTCACCCTGACGTAAACTGCAATAAATGAAGAAGCCCTGGGTCATTTCTGACTCAGGGCTTCGTGAAAGATGGCGGCCTCCTACTCTCCCGCATTGCATTGCAGTACCATCGGCGCAGGCGGGCTTAACTTCTCTGTTCGGAATGGGAAGAGGTGGGACCCCGCTGCAATAACCACCTGATGTTTCGCTGGCGCGTAATTGATAATTGATAATTGAAAATTGATAATTATCCATCCTCCATTACCATTACGACCGTATGGGTGACTATTTCCACACAAGAACTGTCAGCTAAGACCATAGTCCACTGAGCAATACAATCTCCTTTACATCTGAAAGTACAGCCTCAAAACCCAATTGTCAATTGTCAATTATACATTGTCAATTGCAGCTGAGCTGCGAAAGTATTCGGGCAATTAGTAGTGCTCGGCTTTGACGTCGCCGTCTTTACACCTGCACCCTATCAACGTCGTAGTCTACGACGACCCTCATGGAGTCCTAATCTTGCGGCTGGCTTCGCACTTAGATGCTTTCAGCGCTTATCCAATCCAGACGCGGATACCCGGCGGTGCACCTGGCGGTACAACCGGCAAACCGGAGGTCTGTC
>JAEEGJ010004164.1_pt1 | contig 50340 bp, 40 predicted proteins | sample 8958761 | NCBI WGS metagenome assembly JAEEGJ01 (sample SAMN16246546, study PRJNA631951) | gut metagenome | biome: gut microbiome; feature: rumen; material: RS-attached | host: Bos | place: Iran: Karaj | collected 2018-10
ACTCTGGTACGGTGGTGGTACGTCTGAAGAACTGGGATGAGCGTCCTGGCATGAACCATCTGCTGACGCTCGTCATGTACCGTTTCTACTTTGACTGCCAAGATATCAAGAACTTGCGGGTGATTCCGTTCGAGATGCCTCAGATTCCAGGCTATGGTACCAGTAACGACATCATGCTCATGGTAGAAGATCCCACAGATGGTAACCTGTCGGAGTTTGCCAAGCATACTGAGCACTTCTTGGCCAAATTGACTGAACGCCCGGAGATAGCCACTGCCATGTCAACGTACTCTGAGCGCTTCCCGAAATATCAGGTCGATGTCGATGCCGCCCAGTGCGACCGCGCCGGTGTGACACCTGAAGCCGTACTCAACACGCTGGGTTCTTTCTGCGGTGGTGCTTACATTGGCAATTTCAACCAGTTTGGTAAGGTCTATCGCATCATGGCTGCTTCGTCACCCGAGTATCGTCTTGACCCTCAGTCGCTGCGAAACATCTTCATGCAGGTGAAAGGTGGCAAGATGACTCCCATCTCCCAGTTCGTCACCTTGAAGCAGATTGTCGGTCCGTCGAATATCGAGCACTTCAACCTGTTCCAGAGCATCACCTGCATCGTGAAACCTGGTAGCGGCTACACCGAGGGCGACGCTCATAAGGCTATTGCCGAGGTATTCGAGCAGGAGATGCCAAAGACCGCCGCGTACGAGTACAGCGGTATGTCGCGTGAGGTAGAGGAGGCTGCAGGCTCTAATGCCACAGCTCTCATCTATGTGATCTGCGCCATCCTGATTTACCTCATCCTGGCATCGCTGTACAACTCATGGTTCACACCATGGGCCGTGTTGTTCAGCGTACCGTTCGGTCTGATGGGTGCCTTTGTGTTTGCCTACATAGGCTATACGCAAGGATTGCCAGGCATGGACAACAACATCTATCTGCAAACGGGAGTCATCATGCTCATCGGACTTTTAGCCAAGACGGCCATCCTCATCACAGAGTTCGCCTCTGAGCGGCGTGCTCAAGGACTCAGCATCGTCGATGCAGCCTTTGAAGCTTGTAAGGAGCGTCTTCGTCCTATTTTGATGACCGTCGTCACAATGATTGCCGGTATGATTCCGCTCGTCATCGAGGGTGGTGCCGGTGCCAATGGTAACCGTGCCCTCGCTCTTGGTGTCATCGGTGGTATGACTGTGGGCACCATCGCCCTCCTCTTCGTCGTTCCCGCTTTCTTTATCGTCTTCCAGAAATTACATGAGAAGTTCCAAGGCGGTGCAGAGCACCTAAATGAGAAATGAAAAATGAAAAATAAAAAAATAGAATTATGATGACCAAGATATTCAAACATTCTCCGATAAAATTATCATTTATCATTTATCATCTATCATTTAGCCTTGCGCTATGTTTGATGTTCACGGGCTGTGGCTTATACCAGAAGTACGAGAAGACCGTGCAGGATCCAACCGATGTCTTCGGTAACGCTACCGCAGGCGTTTCCGGAGGAGATGGTACCTCCATCGCACAGACGTCGTGGCGTGAGTTCTTCACTGACCCACAACTCCAGAAACTCATCGAACAAGTGCTGGCTAATAATACCGACCTGAACTCCGCCCGAATCGCCATAGAGAAGAGTGAAGCATCGTTGATGACAGCCCGCCTGGATTACTTGCCATCTCTCTATTTTTCACCGCAAGGCACATTGTCAAAGTTCGACAACAATCCATGGTCGAAGACTTATAACCTGCCTTTGCAGATGAGTATGGATGTTGATGTGTTTGGCTCCATCACCAACAAGAAACGTGCCTCCAAGGCAGTACTTTTGCAAGCCCAAGTATATGAGGAAGCTGTTCGTTCCAACCTCATCTCAACCACTGCACAGCAGTACTACATGTTGCAGGTGCTCGATCGTCAATTAGAGATTCTGACCATGACCGACAGCCTATGGAACGCTTCGCTGGAGACACAGAAGTCGCTTTGGGAAAACGGCAAATCATACTCGACAGCGGTAGACCAGATGGAGTCGTCTTACTTGAATGTGAAAACACAGATTGTCGACACACGTCGCAATATTCGTGCTACCGAGAACGCCATTTGCCGTTTGATGGCTGTCACACCACAACACATTGAACGTAGCCCTTGGGGGACTTCGGCACTTCCACATCATCCAGAATCGGCTTCGATCAATGGTCAGCGTATGTTTGATACGCAATTCCTAACCATCGGTGTGCCAGCCAGCATGCTCGAATTGCGTCCTGACATTCGTCTGGCTAACTACGCAATGGAGGAAGCATTCTACAATACGAATACCGCTCGCGCAGCCTTCTTCCCCAGCATCACGCTGACAGGATCGGCAGGATGGACAAACTCTGCTGGCGTCATCGTAAATCCTGGCAAGTTGCTTCTCAATGCCGTTGCCCAGCTTACGCAACCCATCTTCGCTCGTGGCAAATTGAAAGCCAATCTGAAGATTGCCCAACTCACCGAGGAAGACTTGCAACGCAAATATGTGCAGACCGTCATCGATGCAGGTAATCAGGTGAACGAGGCCATTGCCGACTGTCAGGCTGCCCGCGAGAAACACGCCTACTACCACCGTCAAGTGCAGGTACTTTACAATGCTTATACTGGCACCCACGAACTGATGGACAACGGAAAGGCAAACTATCTCGAAGTACTTACAGCTCAAGAGAGTCTGCTCAACTCACAACTGAGCGAGGCCATGAATATGTATAATGGTGCACAAGCTGTTATTGCCCTTTACATCGCACTCGGTGGAGGAACAAAATGAGGAAAAATACAAACGATAAAAATTCTTATGGCAAAATTTAAGCGTATATTGCTGAAGCTCTCTGGCGAGAGTTTGGCTGGAGAACAGAAACAGGGTATTAATGTGGAGAGGCTCAATCAGTATGCTCAGCAGATCAAGGAGATTGCAGAGATGGGGGTGCAGATTGGCATCGTCATCGGAGGTGGCAATATCTTCAGAGGACTGAGTGGTGCTGGTAAGGGCTTCGACCGTGTGAAGGGCGACCAGATGGGCATGTGTGCAACGGTCATCAACTCGTTGGCATTGTCAAGTGCATTGGGTGCCATCGGTCAGAAGAACCGTGTGCTGACGGCTATCCGCATGGAACCTATAGGTGAATTCTACAACAAGTGGAAGGCCATTGCGGCGATGGAACAAGGTGAGGTGGTCATCATGGGTGCAGGTACAGGCTCTCCCTACTTCACAACCGATACAGGCTCATCCTTGCGCGGCATCGAGATTGAGGCAGATGTGATGCTGAAGGGAACTCGCGTGGATGGTGTCTATACGGCAGACCCAGAGAAAGACCCGACAGCAACGAAGTATCACGACATCACGTATAAGGATGTGATTGCCCAGGGCTTGAAGGTGATGGACATCTCAGCCACAGCGATGTGTATGGAAAACAACCTGCCCATTTATGTGTTCAACATGGACATTGTTGGCAACCTGAAGAAGGTGATGGAAGGTGAGGATATTGGAACGCTGGTTCACAATTAAAACTATAAAAAGAGAAGCCCCTCTGCGTTAGAGGGGCTTCATTTTTTTATTTCCCAATCAGTTTCTGTAAGGCGATAGCCGTCTTGTCGCCTTCTGCGACATCCTCTTTCAGCTTTTCTTTTGCCTTGTCATTCTTCATGGCCTTGAGCATCCAAGCCTTTGCTTTGGCAGAGTCCTTGGCGACACCCTTGCCCTTCATGTAGCATTTTGCCAATTGGTATTGCGACTTGCCATGTCCCTGTTGGGATGCTTTCAGATACCATTGGTAAGCTTTCTGGTTGTCTTCCGTGACCCCATGCCCCTTGTCGTAGCAGCGTCCCACACGGTACTGTGCCTTTTTGTGTCCCTTCTGGGCAGCAGGCAGCAGTTTCTTGAAGGCTTGTTCATACTTCTTGGCATCATAAAGATCCTTGCCTTCTTCGTAGAGTGCATCTGCACTTTGTGCTTTCGCCACCATGCTGAGCAGAAGCATCAGCACGAAAAGAATTTGTCTTGTCATAGGTTTTGTGTACTTGCGATGTTAGTAGTTGCTTTTTATTTTCGCTGCAAAATTACTGAATATTTATTTAAAATACACACTGAAAGGCAAAAAACTTCTAACTTCTAACTTCTAACTCCTAACTTATTCGTACCTTTGCACAAAATTTCACTAAAATACATTTTTTTGCAGATGAAAAAGCAACTGAAGAAAGTGCTTGTCCTGGGCTCTGGTGCCCTGAAGATTGGACAGGCTGGTGAGTTCGACTATTCGGGTAGTCAGGCTCTCAAAGCACTTCGGGAAGAAGGCATCAGGTCGGTGCTGGTGAATCCGAATGTGGCTACTATTCAAACGAGTGAAGGTATTGCGGACAAGGTGTATTTCTTGCCAGTCAATACCTTTTTTGTTACCGAAATCATCAAGAAAGAGCGTCCAGACGGTATCCTCTTGGCATTCGGTGGTCAGACAGCACTGAACTGTGGTACAGAACTGTTCCAGAAGGGCATCCTGAAGGAGTATGGTGTGGAAGTGCTGGGTACCAGCGTGGAAGCCATCATGAACACAGAGGACCGCGACCTCTTCGTGAAGGAGTTGAATAAGGTGAACTTGAAGGTGCCAGTATCTCAGGCTTGTGAGACGATGGAGGATGCTGTGGCCACAGCCCGTCGCATCGGCTATCCCATCATGATCCGTTCAGCTTATGCGCTGGGTGGTCTTGGTTCAGGTGTATGTCCTGATGAGGAAACCTTCATCAAGATTGCAGAATCTGCCTTCACTTTCGCCCCACAGGTACTCGTTGAGGAGAGCCTGAAGGGTTGGAAGGAGATTGAGTTTGAGTGCATCCGCGATGCCAATGACCACTGCTTCACAGTGGCTTCAATGGAGAACTTCGACCCACTCGGTATCCACACAGGTGAGAGTATCGTGGTGGCTCCTACTTGCTCCCTCACAGACGAGCAGGTGAAGATGTTGCAGGACATCACCATCAAGTGTGTGCGCCACCTCAACATCGTGGGTGAGTGCAACATCCAGTTTGCATTCAATGCCTTCACCAACGACTATCGCATCATCGAGATCAACGCACGTCTCTCTCGTTCTTCAGCTTTGGCATCAAAGGCAACAGGTTATCCTCTCGCTTTCGTGGCTGCCAAGATTGCTTTGGGTTACACCCTCGACCAGATTGGCGAGATGGGCACAACCAACTCTGCCTATGTGGCTCCATCACTCGACTACCTCATCTGTAAGATTCCACGTTGGGACTTGACCAAGTTCGTGGGTGTGAGCCGTAAGATTGGCTCCAGCATGAAGTCTGTGGGTGAAATCATGTCCATCGGTCGCACTTTCGAGGAACTCATCCAGAAGGGTTTGCGTATGATTGGTCAGGGTATGCACGGTTTTGTGGGCAACGACCACACGAAGTTCGACAACCTTGACGAAGAGTTGGCCAACCCAACCGACCTGCGTATTTTCGCTATCGCTCAGGCTTTGGAAGAGGGTTACACCATCGACCGCATCTACGAATTGACCAAGATTGATCCTTGGTTCATCGAGAAATTGAAGAATATCGTTGACTACAAGCATAAGCTGGAGGAGTACAACACGGTGGAAGAGATTCCTGCCGATGTGCTCCGTCAGGCAAAGATTTATGGTTTCTCCGACTTCCAGATTGCACGCTTCGTACGCAAGGAGGCTTGTGAGAACATGGAGAAAGAGAACCTTGCTGTACGTGCCTATCGCAAGAAGTTGGGCATTCTGCCAGCTGTGAAGCGCATCCCAACTGTAGCAAGCGAGCATCCTGACCTGACCAACTACCTCTACATGACTTACGCTGTAGAAGGTTACGACGTGAACTACTACGCTCACGAGAAGTCTGTCGTGGTGCTTGGCTCTGGTGCTTATCGCATCGGCTCTTCTGTGGAGTTCGATTGGTGTTCTGTCAACGCCATCACCACAGCTCGCAAGCTCGGCTACAAGAGCATCATGATCAACTACAACCCTGAGACCGTATCTACCGACTACGACATGTGCGACCGCCTCTACTTCGACGAGCTGTCCTTCGAGCGTGTGCTCGATGTGATTGACCTCGAAAATCCACGTGGCGTGATTGTCTCTGTAGGTGGTCAGATTCCAAATAACTTGGCCATGAAGCTCTATCGTCAGAGTGTGCCAATCTTGGGTACCAGCCCTGTCAGCATCGACCGTGCTGAGAACCGCAACAAGTTCTCTGCTATGCTCGACCAGCTTGGCATCGACCAACCTCAGTGGAGCGCGTTGACCAGCATGGACGACGTGAAGGCATTTGTGGAGCGTGTCGGCTTCCCTGTGCTCGTACGTCCTTCTTACGTGCTTTCTGGTGCTGCCATGAACGTCTGCTATGACTACGAAGAGCTGGAGCGCTTCCTCCAGATGGCGAGCGAAGTCAGCAAGGAATATCCTGTGGTCATCTCGCAGTTCATGCAGGAAACCAACGAGGTGGAATTCGACGCTGTGGCACAGAACGGCGAGGTGGTTGAATACGCCATCTCCGAGCACGTTGAGTTTGCTGGTGTGCACTCAGGCGACGCTACGATGGTGTTCCCTGCTCAGCAGATCAGCTTCGCCACGATTCGCCAGATCAAGAAGATCAGCCGCGCCATTGCGAAGGAGCTCAACATCTCAGGTCCATTCAATATCCAATACTTGGCTAAGGGTCGCGATGTGAAGGTCATCGAGTGTAACCTCCGTGCTTCACGTTCGTTCCCATTCGTCAGCAAGGTGCTCAAGCGCAACTTCATCGACACAGCCACTCGCATCATGCTCGACGCTCCTTACACGAAGCCAGACAAGAGCGAGTTCGACATCGACCGCATGGGTGTGAAGGCGAGCCAGTTCTCTTTCGCTCGTCTGCAGAATGCTGACCCAGTTTTGGGTGTGGACATGAGCAGTACTGGTGAAGTGGGTTGCATGGGTGACACTTACGAAGAGGCACTCCTCAACTCCATGATTGCAACTGGCTACAAGATTCCTTCAAAGGACAAGGCCATCATGATTTCTTCAGGTGGCACGAAGGAGAAGGTGGCAATGCTCGATGCAGCCCGTGCCCTCGAAAGCAAGGGTTACACCATCTGCGCCAGCGAAGGCACAGCCAAGTTCCTCAACGACAACAACGTCAAGGCAACTGCTGTGGCTTGGCCAGACGAAGAGAAGAGTGACAAGCCAAACGTGATGAAGATGATTGCCGACCACAAGTTCGACCTCATCGTCAACATCCCAAAGAACCACTCAAAGCGCGAGCTCACCAACGGTTATCGCATCCGTCGTGGTGCCATCGACCACAACATTCCGCTCATCACCAACGCCCGCCTCGCTTCTGCCTTCATCGAAGCCTTCTGTGAGAAAGGCATGGAAGACTTGCAAATCAAGTCTTGGCAGGAATATGACGCTTAAGCAGAGGTCGCTTCAAGTATCGCATCACACATCATTATATAAAGAAAGCCATTCGGATTCCGAGTGGCTTTCTTATTATTATCACCTTTCATATACAAAATCCCTTCGTTCTCACAAGATTTTGAAAGTTTAGAAATATATTTTGAAAGTTTCAAAAAATTTTTCTAAACTTTCAAATTATTTTTTTTCAACTTTAGAAATTTTGTGGATAGCCTAGTTTGTTTGAAATGAATACGGGGGTTTTTAATGCTTTTAATTGCTTTGGGCCAAATAGGCTTTGGCGGTGCCGAATCGGAGGTAGAAGTCGATGCGGACGGGCATGTGGCGATGGTCGTCGGTGACGAAGAAGCGGAGGAGTTCCTTTTCTTTGGTCTTCTCTTCGTAGTCGAGGAGGGAGAAGATGAGGCAGTGGTAGGTCTTGCCGTTGTTGGCTTTCCAGTCTTTCTTGCCTCGATAGACGAGGGTCTGTTCCTCTACATACTTGCCTGTTGCCATAGGGAAGTGGATGCGCTGCCCGATTTTGTAGTTCTTGGGATTGAAGGAACGGGCAAGGGAGAGGATGGAGAGCATGTCGTAGTTGCAGTCGTCGCTCTCATGATGGTGTTCCGACCATTCACCGTGACGATTGAGGAAGTGCTGCTTCACGTGACTCTTGCCGTTGGGATAGGTGTACCAGACCTCATCGACGGTATAGTTTTTGCCTTCGAGGGAACCTTTGCGGAAGTAAAGGGGTACAAGTTGGGGGGTAATGTAGGAGATGAGGGTGTCGCGCATGGTGAAGACAGCATCACACCGTTTGTTGCTGGTGAAGAGCAAGTCGTTACGCAGAATGGATTTACCCTGATAGATGGCAGGCTTGATGGTGTAGTTGGCTGCTCCACATTTCACCCAGATGAATTTCCAATGGAAGTAGAGGTCGTAGGTCAGGCGTTCACCAGCCTTGAAGGCGGTGTTCTCAGTGGGACACTGAGCGTGGAGCGCTGCGCTAAATGAAAAATGAAAAATGAGAAATAAAAGTAGAAGTAACCTCATTCTTCCAGCAGGGTTGAGTCGTTGACGATGAAAACGATGCTATCTTCTTGCGCTTCGTTCCCTGTTCCTTGATTCTCGCTACCTCCATTGTATGCCATATAGAGGAAGGCGAATACACATCCGATGACGAGGATGCCAAGGAAAAGTGTGCCGAACATCATGTAGCGGTTCAGCCGTGCTGCTTTATTGTTCTTCAGACTCATTACTTCCCTAAGATTTTGTTGTATTCAGTTGGATTGTTCAGCACCTCGATGGCACGTTTCGAGTCGTCATCATCTTTCAGGAGTTGTTCGATGGCACCCTCTTGGAAGTAGTAGCGACGAACAATCTCGTTGGCCATCACATCACGAATTTCCTTCTCCTTGCGATCCATCTCACGGTCGAGGTTATGGGCGAGTTTCTTTTCGAGGGCTTCAAACTCTGGTTTGGCATCCTCATAGTATCCCTCAAACTCTGCCGACTTCTTCAAGTCAGCCAGACGCTTCTCGCTCACGCGGTCATACTTGAAGTCGCTGTCTTTGACCATCTTCTTGAACTCTGCATAATCGGCATCCGTGATGGAGAAGTCCTTCACAGCAGGGATGGTGGGATGATTCTGGTAGTATTTCGTACCCCAATCCGTCATCACATCATCGTTGGAGAGGTAATAGACAATGTTGGCGACGGTATCGTGCTTCACCTCAATATCGGGTTTGATGCCATTGCCTTCAGTCACTTCACGTCCACCTGCCGTATGGAAAATCTGCTTGGTGCTGTCAGCCTTTGTATCGACCCGTTTGCCTGTGGCGCGATAGATTTCAGCAGCCTCACGCAGTTTCTTGTAGTCAATCTTCTGGATGCAACGACCAGAAGGCAGGTAATACTTGGCCGTTGTCAGCTTGATGCTGCCGTTATAAGGCAGTTCGCGAGAACTCTGTACCAAACCCTTGCCATAGGTGTCGCAACCAATGACCACAGCACGGTCGAGGTCTTGCAAAGCACCTGACACGATTTCAGCAGCACTTGCCGTGTTGTCATCCACCAATACAGCCAATGGGATGTCAAGATCAAGCGGGTCGTTTTTGGTGCTGTAAGAGAAATTCGATGCCACCATCTTACCCTTGGTCTCCACAATCTTCACGTTCTTGGGCACGAAGAGGTTGACCATATCAACAGCCTCGTTCAGCAGACCACCACCATTGTTGCGCAGATCGAGGATGATCTTCTTTGCACCCTTCTCCTTCAGCGAAATGATTGCCTTGCGCATATCCTTGGTACATCCTTCCGTAAACTCTCTCAAGAAGATATAACCAGCATCGCCCATCAACCCATAATAGGGAATAGCGGGCAGTTTGATGCTTCGACGGGTAATCTTGAAGTCACGCGTCTTCTTCTCACCTGGACGTTGCACCTTCAGCATGAAAGTCGTACCAGGTTCACCACGCAACAATTCACTCACCTCTGTGGTGTTCATGCCCTTCAGGTCTTTGTCGTCAATCTGCAACAGCACGTCACCAACTTGCAGACCCACCTCAGCGGCAGGCATATCAGGATAAGGTTCCTGAATGATGACCGTAGAGTCCTTCCTCATACGGATGATGGAACCAATACCACCATATTTACCTGTGGTCATCATCTTCAGTTCACCCATATCTTCCTCTGGATAGAACTTCGTGTAAATGTCCAGTTCGTTCGTCATGGCATCAATACCTACACGGATGATCTTGTCCGCCTCGAGCGAATCCACATAGAAGATGTCCAACTGACGATAGATGCTATTGAAGATGTCCAGATTCTTAGCTACAGAAAAATTGTGCTCCAACTGGGCAAAACAGATGACAGTTGAGAGTTGACAGTTGATCAATAATAGTAATAGAAACTTTTTCATACTGAAATGTTGATTTGCGTGCAAAGGTACGAAAACTAACAGCTAAAAACCATAAACTATAAGTTAAAGTATGTTTTGAACCACAAAAAAGCGTTTAGAATGCGTAACTTTGCACCTATGGAAGAGAAAGAGCAGCAACGACTGATACGCAGATACTACCAGTACCTGAAACTGGAGAAGGGGTGTTCGCCCAACACCATCGATGCCTATATGCGCGACCTCGACAAGTTCCTTCGTTTCATCAAAGACGAGGGCAAGGACATGATGTCGATTCAGTTAGAGGATCTGCACCAGTTCTCTTCTTTGATGATGGATGTGGGCATTCATTCGGTTTCTCTTTCACGCATCCTGTCTGGAGTCAGAAGTTTTTACCATTTCTTGGTGCTCAGCGATGTGCTGGAGACGAATCCTACTGAACTGCTGGAATTTCCCAAGAAACCTCAACATCTGCCTGATGTGCTCTCTGTGGATGAGATTGATGCCATCGAATCCGTCATAGACCTCAGTCAACCAGAAGGACAACGTAACAAAGCCATCATCGAGACGTTGTTTTCATGCGGATTACGAGTTAGCGAATTGGTCAATCTGAAACTCAGCAACCTCTTTCTTGACGACCAATTCATCAAGGTGGAAGGGAAGGGTTCCAAACAACGGCTGGTGCCCATCTCTGAAAAAGCCATCCATGAGTTGCAGCTTTACTTTATGGATCGCAATCTGTTGCCCATTCCCCTCGAATACCAGGATTTCGTCTTTGTCAGTCATCGTCGCAAGAAACCCCTTACGCGTGTGATGGTGTTTCTGATGATTAAGGATCTTGTGGAGAAAGCAGGGATTCAGAAGACCGTCTCCCCTCACACCTTTCGCCATTCCTTTGCCACTTCCCTGTTGGAAGGAGGTGCCAACCTGCGTGCCATCCAAGCGATGCTGGGTCATGAATCCATTGCCACCACTCAAATCTACACCCACATCGACACGACCCATCTGCGTGAAGAAATCTTGGAGCATCACCCAAGAAATCTCAAATAGTACTACCTCTGACTTCGTCGAAGGTTAAAAAAATCGTAACTTTGACTCCGTCGAAGGTAGGATTCGCCTCAACAATAAAAATAAAAGCGATTTTATTTTGTATTGTGTTCGGCTTTCACTACCTTTGTCCCCAAAACCAAGAATAACCTATTATGGAAGAACTAATTTTGTTGCGCATCACGGGCGAAGATCGTCCTGGGTTGACATCAAGCATTATGGACATCTTGTCGCAGTATGACGTGGATATTCAAGACATTGGACAGGCGGATATCCACTCGACACTCTCGTTGGGTATCCTGATCAGGGTGGCTGAAGACAAGTCTGGTCATGTGATGAAGGACTTGCTGTTCAAGGCAAGTGAGTTGGGTGTGAACATTGGTTTTGCACCTGTAACGATTGAAGAATATGAAGCATGGGTGGGACGTCAAGGCAAAAACCGTTACATCCTGACCGTGCTGGGCAGACGAATCAGGGCAAGAGAGATTGAGGCCGTAAGCCGTTTGATTACAGATCAAGGGTTGAACATTGATGGCATCAAGCGCCTGTCGGGTCGCGCGAGTATCCTCCATCCGAAGGAGAAGACGAGAGCATGTATCCAGTTCTCTGTGCGTGGCACCCCCAAAGACAGGGAAGCGCTGCATGGAGCGTTGCTGAAGATGTCGAGCGAAATGGAGATTGATGGTTCGTTCCAGACAGATAATATGTATCGCAGAATGCGCCGACTGATTTGCTTCGATATGGATTCGACGCTGATTCAGACGGAGGTGATTGACGAGTTGGCCAAGAGGAATGGCGTGTATGAGAAGGTGGCTGCCATCACAGAGAGTGCGATGCGAGGTGAAATTGATTTCAAGGAGAGTTTCACGGAACGATGCAAGCTGCTGAAAGGTCTGGACGTGAGTGTGATGCGTGAGATTGCAGAGAACCTGCCCTTCACAGAAGGTGTGGACAGATTGATGTATGTACTGAAGAAGTATGGTTACAAGATTGCCATCCTGAGTGGTGGTTTCACATTCTTTGGCGAATATATCCAGAAGAGATATGGCATTGACTATGTGTATGCCAACGAATTGGAGATAGACGAAACAGGACATCTGACAGGTAACTATGTAGGTGAGATTGTGGATGGCAAGCGGAAAGCTGAGTTGCTGAAGCTGATTGCACAGGTGGAGAAAGTCGATTTGCAGCAGACCATAGCTGTGGGTGATGGTGCGAACGACCTTCCGATGCTCTCACAGGCAGGTTTGGGTATTGCGTTCCATGCAAAACCTCGTGTGGTGGCAAATGCACAGCAGAGCATCAACACCATCGGACTGGATGGTGTACTCTACTTCTTAGGATTCAAGGATAGTTATCTGGACGAAAAAGCACAATAACAAGCCCATGCGCTTGGCGACTTTCATTTCAACTTAATAATAATAAATAATGAAAAAGAATCTATTACTGACCATATTCGTGCTGGGGGCTTTGACCGCAACAGCACAGACAGGAGCAGACTATCTGAAGGCCGCACAAAAGGCTGATGTGGAAATCGTGTTCGATTTGTCTGCAGAAGGTAAGGAATATAAGGTGAACTGGGGTATGGATACCGCCTGGGACTGGGATTTCAATGTGAATCGCGGTATTGCTCACATCGGCAAGGGCAACTTTGCCACAGGTCGTGTGTCGTTCCAGCCCAATGACCTCGTGACGGATAATGGTGATGGAACATACACACTATCGTCTCGTCAGCAAAAGAGGCTAAAAAGACGTTGTGACATGATCAAGTTAACAGGCACGACAGAGGTAAACCTCAACTGTGATCATGAGGCATTGTTCACTATGCAAGATGAAAACGATGGCCTTTACGTGAAAGTCCCAGACTATACGGGAAGAGACAATTATCAAGGCAAACCTGAAGAGTGGTACAAGCTGATCAAAGCAAGTGTGCAGTTTGTACAAGGTCAGGGGTTGAAGGTGGTGAGCGTTTCACCTTTCAACGAGCCAGATTATGTGTGGCAACAAGCCACCAGTGAAGAACAGGCCATGAAGGATTTCCTCGCCATCGCCAAACTGATCAAGGCAGATGACTTCTTCAAGGACATCCGCGTTTGTGGTGGTAACACCTTGAACGATGATAAGGCATTGACTTGGTATAACTACCTCAAAAGTTATCTGGACGAAGGCAACACACACCAGTTGGCAGGTTCATTTGACAACTATGCCAGCTTCTTCACCAGAGTGAAGAGAGAAGGCAAGGTGCCGACAGCCGACGAATTGCACAATGTGGGTGAAGCCATCGTCGGTGCCCAATATGGTATGCAGAACGGCATCTGGTGGGGTTTCGACTCCAAGGCTCGTGGTCAGTTCTGCATCGACTCCAATGAAGGAGTACGTTTGGGGTATGGTGAGAACCGTTCAGCATGGACCTGTGGTGCAGTCTATCGCAACAATACGACAGGTGAGGTACATGGTTATTTAGGTTCGTCCGAGCGTCAAGCCAAGACTTCCACTTTCGCTTTTGTCAGCAAAGACAGGGATGTCTATTTCAATGGCGATGGCCCTACAAGAAGATATGTGTTCGAAGTGCCTGGAGGTACAGGCTATCAACAAGGACAGATTGGTGCAGAACGTTTGTTCGACATCACTTGGGGTGAAGACGTAGCACCTTTCGTGGTGGATGGCACTTACCTCATCATGAATCAATACAGTGGCAAGATGCTTACCAGTGCTGGTTCCTCAAAGGCAACCACCTCCAACTTGGTTTCATCAGGCACTTCCCAACAATGGAAGGTTGCCCCAGGATATACTACTGGCGACATTTCCTATTGGTTCATCGACAATGTGACCACCGACAAGAACGCTCACCTGAACGTGCTGAATCTCAACCTCAATGACGAAGCCAATGTCATCTGTTGGCAAGGGGATGGCAATGGGGATCACATGTTGGAAGAGCAGTGGTATCTCAAGTATGCACAAGATGGCTATTATTATATCATCAGCCGTCTGTCCAACAAGTACCTCTACTGCACCAACACAGCATCAGGATCAGAAGTGCGTCTGAAAGAAGGCCCATCTCCCAAGGCACGTTCGAAGTCGGCTTATTTGTGGCGCTTGCAACCCATCGACTCCAAGGCTGACACCAAAGCACCTGCTGCACCTACAGAACTGACCGTTCAGCAACAGGCAGATGGTGTGGAACTCTCATGGACAGCACCAGCTGACAGTGACCCTCTCACCTATATCGTGCTGAGAGCGGAGGAGGACGAATACAACACCATCGCTCGTGGCGTCACCACCACCTCTTTCATTGACAATACAGCGAAAGAAGGCACACATTATTATTATAAAGTAAAGGCGGTCGATTATGCCGGCAATCGTTCGAAGGCCTCCGAAGAACTGGCAACTGGCATAGAAAAACTCCCAACTGTCAACTCTCAACCCTCAGCCCTCAGCCTTCAGCCCCCATTTGACATGAGCGGTAAGCCTGCTAATGAAGCAATCAAAGGCATCCTCATCTACCCCGACAAGAAAATACTGAACAGATAATTGAAACGGACGTATCTATATATCATCGTGCTGTTGTGCTCCATCATTAGTAGAGCACAACAGTTCGTGTTTTCCTCTATCGATACATCCAACGGACTCAGCAACAACTGCATCCTGCACATCCTGCAACTGCACGATGGACGGATTGTTGCCACCACCCCACGTAGCATTGATCTCTGGGACGGGAAGACCTGCCAAAGCATTCAGAAGGACAGCACGACCTCTGTACCATTGAGAGGGTATCGGGGAGCTTACCACGTCTATGCAGACAAGGAGAACAGGTTATGGGTGAAGGACTACCAAAAACTTTGGTGTTATGACGCCCAACTTCGTCCCATTCTCGACTGCCTGCCTGATAGCGCTGATGATGTCTATGTAGATGACCAAGGCGATGTCTTCTTCATCCGACAAGACACCACCCGCCTGCTGCTTGATCTCATGACCTTGCAGGACAAACAATACCGCTTCTATGCCAATGGTGAGGTGACCTGCCAAGAGGGCGACCATTTGTGTTACGCTGTTCAGGCATCGCTCGACTCCACAGCTATCACCTCGCTGGTCATTGCCGACACCTTGCGCGAACGTTTCTACCAACTCATCGACCAGAAACTCTGTCTTGAATTCGACACGAAGACCCAACGATGGACAGAAATTTTCCGTGCCAACCGGTTGCACACCATCTCCATGACCGATGCCAATACTGCCTACATTGTCAGTCGTGATGGCATGTGGAAGATTGACCTTACCTCACGCAAGGTTGAACAAATCGGACAAGTGATGATGACCGATGGTTCCTACATTTCCTCCAGTCGCCTCAACACCATCTATACGGATCGCGATGGTAACGTGTGGGTAGGTTCTTATGACCACGGGCTGCTGAAAGGAAGTCCCGCTTCTGCAGAACCTACATCCCCAAGCTTCCCCATTTGGGGCATCTGGGCTATTGTCCTCATAGCGGTATGCCTTATTGCCCTCCTATGGTTCTGGTTCAGCCGAAGGAAACTCTCAACTTTCAACTCTCAACCCTCAGCCCTCAGCCCTCAGCCTTCAGCCCTCAACTCTCAGCCTTCAACCATTCCCATTGACCACGAACTCATTACCCGTGCCACCAGTCTTGTGGAAGAAAACCTTTCCACTCCCAACTATACCGTAGAACGGCTTGCACAAGATCTCTGTATGGATCGCACGGGACTCTACAAGAAGATGACAGCCATGTTGGGTAAGACCCCAACTGTCTTCATGCGCAGCATCCGTGTCAACCATGCAGTCCAACTCATCCGCGAAGGTAAACTCACCATGACTGAAGTGGCAGAGCAGTCAGGGTTCAGTTCTGCCAGCTACATGGCGAAATGCTTTCAAGAAGACTTGGGCAAGAATCCCTCTGATTTGCGGGAGAATCAACCATAGTACTCTGTTGATTCAACGAGATTATCCTCCCAAATCAACCAGATTGTTCTGTTGAATCTTCCTCGTCATTCCCTTCCTGTCAAATAAACAAACTAACTTTGCAGTCGAAAATCTATTCACCAAAACTTTACAATTATGAAAAAGAGACTTACACTTCTCATTTCAATTCTATCAGCCACATGCTTAGCACAAGCACAGAAGGTGGAATTCTACACCCCCAACACTGTCCGCATTATTAAAGAAAATGGACAGAGCGTTGAGAAGAAATCGCTCGTGGTGATTGCCTCGCCTGAAAACGTGAAGGTGAGTAAGACCCAGCAGGGTGATGCAACGATTTACAAATCTTCAGCACTTACCGTTACTGTGAAGGGAGGAAAAGTTGCCTTTGCCGACAACAAGGGCAACCTCCTCACCTCCGAAGGCGATTGTACCTTCACCCCCATCACGAAGGGTCCTGACACGGATGCTTTCCGTGTGAAGCAGACCTTCTCTGTCGAGGCCGACGAAGGTATCTATGGCGTGGGCATGTTGCAGAATGGCAAGATGAGTCTGCGCGGTGAGAATCGTCGTATGGAGCAGAGCAACCTTGAAGACTTTGCCCATTTCTATCAGACCATCAAGGGTTATGGCATCTATTGGGACAATTATTCACCCACCCGTCTGGTCACTCCTGCTGAAGGTCAGGCAGGCAACATCGAGTTGGAGTCGGAGGTCGGCAAACTTGTCGATTACTACTTCATCTATGGTGGCGATGCTGATGGCGTGATTGCTGAGATGCGTCACCTTTCAGGCTCTGTGCCCATGTTCCCATTGTGGACTTATGGTTTCCACCAGTGTCGTGAGCGCTATAAGTCACAGGCTGAGCTCTTGGAGGTGGTGCACAAGTATCGTGACCTGAAGGTGCCTTTCGATGGCATCATTCAGGACTGGCAGTACTGGGGCAGCAACTACAACTGGAATGCCATGGAGTTCCTGAACCCAGAGTTCGACCGTGCACAGGATATGATTAATGAAGTACACAAGCAGAATGCACACATGAGCATCTCCATCTGGGCTTCCTTCGGTCCTGAGACCAAAGCTTTCAAAGAAATGAAGCCTAAGGGTTTGATGCTTGACTTCGACACCTGGCCTCAGAGCGGTCTGCCACAATGGCCACCACGTCGTGACTACCCAAGCGGTGTGCGTTGCTACGATGTCTATAGCAAGGAAGCTCGTGACATCTACTGGAAGAACCTCTCGCGTCTGCACAAGATGGGCATTGATGCTTGGTGGATGGACTCTACCGACCCCGACCAGATGGATTTGACCGAGGAGCAGCGTGACCAGCCCACAGCCATGGGTTCTTATCGTAGTGTGCGCAACGCCTTCCCATTGATGACGGTAGGTGGTGTGTATGATAGTCAGCGTGCCGTTGATGACAGCAAGCGTGTCTTCATCCTTACCCGTTCATATTTTGCAGGTCAGCAGCGCTATGGTGCCAACACCTGGAGTGGTGACATCGGTTCTTCTTGGGACAGCTTCCGCAAGCAGGTGCCTCTCTGCCTCAACTACACCCTGACTGCCAATCCTAATGTGAATGCCGACATCGGTGGTTTCTTCGCTGGTTCTTACAGCACACAGGGTCACAACTCTGCCACACGCAATCCACAGTATCAGGAGCTCTATGTACGTTGGATGCAGTTTGGTGCCTTCACCCCAATGATGCGCAGTCATGGTGCTGACATCTATCGTGAACTCTACTACTTCGGCAAGCAAGGTGAGCCAGTGTATGACGCTTTGCTGGATGCTATAAAACTTCGTTACCGTTTCCTTCCTTACATCTACAGCCAATCCTGGCAGGTGACCAAGAACAACGACTCCTTCATGCGTGCCCTCTTCATGGACTTCAAGGCAGACAAGGAGACTTGGAACAACAACCGCCAGTATATGTTTGGCCACAATGTGCTGGTATGTCCAGTCGTTGACCCACTCTACACGCAGGAGAAGATTGTGAAGACCGACCCAATGTCAGGTTGGGACAGACAAAACCTCCAGCGCGAGACCTACGCAAAGGTGGATTGGACAGCATCCAAGACTTTCAGCGTCTATCTGCCAGCAGGTGCACAATGGTATGACTATTGGACAAACGCGAAACTGAATGGCGGACAGACCATCACAGCATCTGCCCCATTGAGTCACTCACCTCTCTACATCAAGGCGGGCTCGATCCTTCCATTGGGTCCTGATGTGCAATATGCCAACGAGAACAAGTTTGATAACATTGACCTCGTTGTTTATCCTGGTGCTAATGCTACTTTTACCCTCTACGAAGACGAAGGCGACAACTACAACTACGAGAAGGGACAGTATAGCACCATCCAGCTTACGTGGAACGACCGCAGTAAGACATTCACCATCGGCAAGCGCGAAGGCAGTTTCCCTGGCATGATTGCCACTCGCACCTTCAACGTGAAAGTCATCGGTGGTACAACAAAGACTGTCACTTACACAGGTAAAAGTGTCAGCGTAAAATAAAAAAAACGCTCACCATCTCACAAAAGCGGCGGCACACCTGATGTGTCTCCGCTTTTTTTCGTACCTTTGCACGCAGTTGGTAATATATTATATATAATAATGTATCAAGTTCTCAAAACAATCAGTGACCTGCTGAGTGGTAAGGCAAGCATCTTTGTCATTCTTACTGCTGTGGTCACGTTCTTCTTCCCCGTACTCTTTGAGTGGGTGAAGGGTGACACTCAAACAATCATTTTGGGCATCATCATGTTGACGATGGGACTGACACTCACGCCTGATGATTTCCGTCTCTTGGCCAAACGTCCACTGGACATCCTCATCGGCGCAGCAGCCCAGTTCACCATCATGCCTTTGGTGGCATTCAGCCTTTCATGGCTGTTCAGTCAGGTACCAGCTTTTGCACCTTACAGCACAGCCATGGCGATAGGTATCATTCTGGTAGGTTGTTGTCCAGGTGGTGTGTCAAGCAACATCATGTCCTTCCTTTGTAAGGGTGACGTGGCTTATTCGGTAGGCATGACATGTGCCTCCACTTTGTTGGCTCCCGTATTGACTCCTTTGCTGGTGCTTTGGCTCGCAGGAGAACGTGTGGATGTGGATGCGTGGGGCATGTTTAAGCAAATTCTCATCGTGACCATCATCCCCATTGCCATCGGTTTTTTCCTCAATGTATGGTTGGGACATAAGGATGTGTTCAAGAAGATACAGGGCTGCATGCCAGGTGTGTCTGTAGCATGTTTGGCTTGCATCGTGGGTGGTGTCATCACCACAGTACATGATCCTCTGGTCGAGAATGGCATCGTGCTCTTCCTGCTCACCTTTGGTATGGTGTTCTGCCACAACACCATTGGCTATATCCTTGGTTACACAGTAGGCAAGATGTGCCAATTCTCTGTAGCGAAGAAACGTACCCTCTCCATCGAGGTGGGCATGCAGAACGCAGGACTTGGCACCAACCTCGCCACGACCTTCTTTGTGGCTTCCAATCCGATGGCTGTGGTGCCTTGCGCCATTTCTTGCGCTTGGCATAGCATCAGCGGAACAATTTTGGCAAACATCTTTGCAAGTAGAGATAAAAAGAAATAAATTATGGTATTAAACTATATCTGGATTGCATTCTTCGTGTTGGCTGCCGTGTGCGCCATCATTCAGTGTTTCATTGGTAATACGGGCGTGTTTGCTGACATCGTAGGTTCCACATTCGACAATGCTAAGACCGCCTTTGAAATCTCCATCGGATTGACGGGTGTCTTATCTCTTTGGATGGGCATCATGAAGATTGGGGAGAAAGGTGGTGCAGTCAATGCACTTTCACGTGTGCTCAGTCCTCTTTTCACACGTCTCTTCCCTGGCATTCCAAAAGGACATCCAGCCACAGGACACATCTTCATGAACATTGCTGCCAACATGCTGGGACTTGACAACGCTGCCACACCACTTGGACTCAAGGCGATGGAGAGTATGCAGGAACTGAACAAGGAGAAAAACGAGGCTATGGCTCAGAAGTATGGATGGTCTGCAGAGAAGGTGGCGAAGCTCAACGAGACAGCCTCCAATCCAATGATCATGTTCTTGGTGCTCAACACATCGGGACTCACCATCATTCCTGTCTCCATCATGGTCTATCGTGCCCAATTGGGTGCCGCACAACCTACTGACGTGTTCGTGCCCATCCTCCTTGCCACATTCGTGGCTACGTTGATGGGTATCATCATTGTGAGCATCTACCAGCGCATCAACCTTTTCCAGCCCATGTTGATTGGTATCTTAGGTGGTATGTGCTTTTTAGTGGCAGCGATGATTTGGGGATTCTCACAAATGGAGAAAGAGACGATGGATATGGTCAGCACTTTAGTGGCTAATATCATCCTCTTCGGCATCATGCTTGCCTTCATCATTGCAGGCTTAGTGAAAAAAGTGAATGTCTATGAAGCTTTCATTGAAGGAGCCAAAGACGGCTTCACAACAGCCGTCCGTGTCATTCCTTATCTCGTGGCTATCCTCGTTGCCATCGGTGTGTTCCGCGCCAGTGGTGGTATGGACATCCTGATTAGTGGCATCAATTGGCTCGTTGAATTGTGTGGGGGCAACACAGACTTCGTGGCAGCTCTGCCTACAGCCTTGATGAAACCGCTCTCGGGTTCTGGTGCACGTGGCATGATGGTGGACACCATGACCACCTACGGAGCCGATTCCTTTGCCGGTCGTCTGGCCTGCATCTTCCAGGGCTACACTGACACCACCTTCTACATTCTGGCTGTCTATTTCGGCTCTGTCGGCATTCGCCACACCCGACACGCTGTCACTTGTGGACTCTTGGCAGATTTGGCAGGCATCCTTGCCGCCATCGCCATTGCCTACTTCTTCTTCGCATAGAGAAAAGGACAATCATAAAAAAGGAGGATGCTCAAAACATTCTCCTTATTCTTTCTATTCCCTCCACGAGGGCATCCACTTCTGCCTTCGTATTGTAGAGTCCAAACGACGCCCTCACCGTTCCTTCAATGCCCAGCCGCCTCATCAGCGGTTCAGCACAATGGTGTCCAGTCCGTACAGCAATGCCTAATCTGTCGAGCAGCGTGCCCATGTCTAAGTGATGGATGTCACCCACTTGGAAACTGATGACCGCATCCCGTTCCTTCGCACCACCAAAGATGTGCATGCCCTCAATCTGTTGCATCCGCTCCAGGGCGTAGCGCGTCAATTCCTGTTCATGTGCTTCGATGTTTTCCATGCCCAAGCCACTCACATAGTCCAATGCCGTTGCCAATGCATGGGTGGCCACATAATCTGGTGTTCCCGCCTCAAACTTATAAGGCAGTTCGTTATAAGTGGTCTTTTCAAAACTGACATTCTTAATCATCTCACCCCCTCCTTGATAAGGTGGCAGCTTTTCCAGCCATTCTTCCTTGCCATAGAGCACACCCACCCCCGTAGGGCCATAGACCTTATGTCCTGAGAACGCAAAGAAGTCGCAATCGAGGTCTTGCACATCCACTTTCATGTGGGGTACTGACTGTGCACCATCTATCAGCACAGGGATGTTCCTCTCGTGCGCCCTTCTCACCACCTCCTTCACGGGGTTCACAGTACCCAACACATTGCTCACCTGCGTGCAGCACACGATGCGTGTACGTTCATGGAGGAGTCCTTCCAATGCCTCCAACTGCAACTCTCCCTCATCCGTCATTGGGATGACGCGCAATTGTGCTCCCTTCCGTTCACACATCATCTGCCAAGGCACAATGTTCGAGTGGTGTTCCATCGCACTCACCACGACCTCATCACCCTCTTTCACCATCGCCTCACCAAACGAGAAGGCGAGCAGGTTGATGCTCTCTGTCGTACCTCGTGTGAAGAGAATCTCGCTCGTGCTCCGTGCGTTGATGAAACGTCTCACCGTCTCACGGCTTGCCTCATGCAGGTCTGTTGCCTGTTGCGAAAGGAAATGCACCCCACGATGGACGTTCGCATTCACATTGTAATACTCGTCCACCATCGCCTCCACCACTTGTCGTGGTTTCTGCGTCGTTGCCCCATTGTCCAGATACACCAAGGGGCGTCCATATATCTCTCGAGAAAGAATCGGGAAATCCTCCCTCACCCTATTCACGTCGTACATCATCTGTCGATTGCTTTACCGTTAGTCATCATTCTCATCATCATCGTCCATGGTGTCTTGGCCATAGTCCCTCATCCCCTTTCGCTTGAGCCATTCCTCCTTCGTGCGACTCCATCTCTTATGTGTCCAGAGCCACATCTCCGGGTGTTCCTTGATGTCGGCTTCGAGGAGTTCAAAGTAGCGGTCGGTCAAGGTGGTCTCAGGCACAGAAGCCGGATGATCTTCCATTGGGATAATGTCCAGATGGTAGTAACCACGCTTGGGTCGACTCATACGACCATACGTCATAAAGGCATCCACCTTACGGGCAATATGTTCCGCACCAATGAACACAGCCGTTTCATGATTGAGGAAAGGCACGAAATGGTGGATGCTCGACCACTTGGGTTGCTGGTCGCTGATGAAGCCAATGGTGTAGTTCTTACCCTCCTTACGCAACTGAAGGATGCGGCGGAAGGTCTCCCTCATCTTGATGTTCACCCCACCATATTGTCCACGCAGATGGATAAAGAGTTCATCCATGACATCGCTGCTCAGCGGATGGTAAATCTGCCCTGAGGTTCCCCAAGGCTGCATACTGTAATTGATGGAGGAAATCCACTCCCAATTGCCGAAATGACTCAGGTAGAGGAAGTGGAGTGTCTGTCCTGCCTCATGACGTTTCTTGATCTCGTCCAGTCCGCTGAAGGTCATACGGCGCATGGTCTCCTCCTTCGACATGGAGAGCATCTTGATGTCCTCAATAAAGTTGTCACAGAACTGGCGATAGAACTTCCGTTCGATGTCCTTCAGTTCTTGGACACTCTTCTCGGGGAAGGCTGTACGCAGATTCTCACGCACCACCTTCTTGCGGTAGAACTGCCTCACAATCAGACTGCATAAGTCAGAAAAGGCATATAGTATGGGAAATGGCAGCAAACTGACGAGCCACAGAATTCCCTTGACGAGTTTGTATGTGAACATGCTTGTTTTGGGGTTTATCATTGCGTATCCTCTTGTCCTTTGTCCCTCGTTCCTGACTCCAATAAACGGATGGCCTTTTCCACGACCGTCTCAGGGGGTATGTTCATGCAACGTAGGTCACCCCATTTGCATGGTTTCTTTCCATAGATGGAGCACGGACGACAGGGTAGGTCGATTTGCAGTTCGTTCTCCGCCTTCTGACCATAACCCGAAAAACCCGCCTTGGGGTGTGTGGCTCCCCAGATGGAGAGGGTTGGAATGCCAAAGATGGAGGCAATATGCATATTGGCGGAATCCATCGAAATCATCAGGTCTAATTGCGACATCAGCAACATCTCATTCTTCAGTCCTCCCAGCTTGCCACAAACGCTTTGAATAGTTGAAAGTTGAGAGTTGACAGTTGACAGTTGAGAGTTGAGAGTTGACAGTTGAGGGTTTTCCCATGTCTTGAGTATGTCACCCTCCTTCTTGCCAGCTCCAAAGAGGAGTACCTTGTATCCCTTATCTGCCAACGCATTCACCACCTGCTGCATCTTGTCCAACGGATAAATCTTCTGGGCATGAGCGGCAAATGGCGCCACACCCACCCATTTCTCACCTTCCTGCTTTCTGCCGACCCCATTCCTTATCGGAAGGAAATCCTCATTCCGCAGGTCAATCTTGACGGGCTTGGTCAAGTCAATCGGGAAGCCCAGCGCACGGAACACCTCTGCATAGCGTTCCGTCATCGGTTTCAAGGCAGCATGCGTCTGTCCCTCGCCAATCAGTTCCTTTTTCTCCTTGCGTCCCTTATCCACTGTAGCCACCTTTGTGCCCGCCATGGCAAAGCAGGTACGGATATACTTCGAACGGAGCACATCGTGCAGATCAGCCACGGCATCAAAATTTCCTTTTTTCAGTCTATTGTAGATCTTCGTCAAGCCGATGATGCCATCCTGCTCAGCAAAGTCAATCCCCCTCACCAGCACATTGGCAGGCAACCACTCAAACATCGGCACAAACCGTGTTCGCGTCAACATCGTGATACGCAGCTCTGGATGCTGGGTCGCAAGGGCATACAACACAGGCACAGTCATCGCCGCATCGCCCATCGCACTAAAACGCATGACGAGCAACCGCTTGATGGTCTTGTTATGTGGAAAACTGAACATGGCGACAAAGGTACGACTAAATGAGAGAAGAACAAAATAAATCAGAACTTATTTGTTATTCCGAGCCACATCCCACCTTAGCCAGCACCAAAGTACGACTTTTTATGAACATAAATAGGGTCACTTTAGGTTTACAGAGATGGTCTGCAAGTCGGCAGGATTGCTGGATGAACCGACCATCACGTTGTATTGACCAGCGGTCACGTTCATGGTGTTGGTATTGGGATTCCACCATTCAAAACTATTGCGTGGCAATGGAATTTCTGCCTTCACGGTTGCACCGGCAGGTACCACTACTCGCTGATAGGCACGAAGTGTGGCTCTTGGACCATCTGTGTCGCCCTGTTTGTTGAGATATACCTGCACGACTTCTTCTGTTGAACGCTTACCTGTGTTGGTGAGACTGACGCTAACTACATTGTTGTTATAGGTTGGCGCACCATAACGGACTGTTGTGTAACTGAGTCCATAACCGAAGTACCAAAGAGGGGCTTCCTTCAAGTAGCGATAGGTGCGTCCCTTCATCTCGTAGCTCTCATAGTCAGGCAACTGGTCTGTGCTGCGATAGAACGTGATGGGCAGTCTTCCTGTAGGGTTGCAGTCGCCATAAAGCACATCTGCCAATGCCTCACCACCTGCTTCACCACCATACCAAGCTTGAACGATGGCATCGCACGTGGTGGTTTCTGGCACCAATGCCATCGCACTGCCTGAACAGTTGACGAACACCACCTTCTTACCTGCGTCGTGCAACAGTTTGAGCACATCGCGCTGCATCTGCGGCAACTCAATGCTGGTGCGGTCGCCACCTCTGAAACCAGGCAGTGTTACGCGCATCTCTTCACCTTCCAGACGGGGTGAGATGCCTCCCACGAACACCACGATGTCAGCATCCTTCACACAGTTGAGGATGTCTTCGTTGGTCGTTTTGGTGGCATCGTCTGTCTTGATCTGCAAGGCATCGTCGTGACCATAGTCGCGAGCAGGTCCCTCATTGTTTCTGCGTGGCTGACGTCCCATATTCTCCACAAGGTCACAAGCTTTCATGTAGCCAATCACATTGCCCTTCTGCTTGATACCTTCGAGGATGGTGACTGTGTGGCGAGGGAAACCGTTATAATTACCCCACATCATCACAGAGTCGTTGGCGTTAGGGCCAATGACCGCCACCTTCGTAGTCTTTGCCAAAGGTAAGATGTCCTGCTTGTTCTGAAGTAGCACGATGCTTCGGCGAGCTGCATCGAGGGCAATCTGATGGTGCTCTTTGCTGGCAATGACCTCTTCGCCTATCTTCTTCCAAGGTACGAGGCCTTCGCTGTCGAAGTCACCCAATTCGAAACGTGCCTTCAGCAGTCGGAGCAGGCTCTCGTTTATCTTTTCTTCTGTGATTTTCCCCTGAGCCACAGCATCGGTCAGACTACGGTATGTACCACCACATTCCACATCCGTTCCTGCAATGACAGCCGTTGCCACAGCGTCTTCCTTCGTTTTGGAAGTACCATGATTCGATGGATTAAAGAAGTCGTTGATTGCCCAGCAGTCGCTCGTCACCAGTCCCTTGAATCCCCATTCCTTGCGCAGGATGTCGTTGAGCAGACGAGAGTTTCCGCAACAAGGTTCACCGTCGAAACGGTGGTAGGCACACATAACCTCCTGCACATCTCCTTCCTGCACCAATGCCTTGAAGGCAGGCAAGTAGGTCTCCCACAAATCACGTTCTGGGAGCAGTTCGAGGTTGAAGCTGTGACGGTTGTATTCAGGACCGCTATGTACAGCAAAGTGCTTGGCACATGCCAAGAGTTTTCTGTACTGTCCTTTACTTCCATATTCAATGTTTCCGTCACCCTGTGCACCTTGCAAACCACGTACTACGGCCAGTCCCATCTTGGTGGTCAGGTAGGGGTCTTCACCGTAGGTCTCCTGTCCGCGTCCCCAACGAGGGTCACGGAAGATGTTGATATTGGGTGTCCAGAAAGACAGGCATTGATACTGTCTGATGCGTCCATTCTTTCGTGCGATATTGTTCTTGGCTCGTGCTTCATCGCTGGCAGCCAGGAATGCCTTTTCCACCAAAGCGTCATCCCATGTGGCAGCTAGTCCCATTGTGATGGGATAGACCGTCGCCGTACCGTTTCGTCCGATGCCATGCAGTGCCTCGTTCCACCAGTTGAATGCTGGAATGTCCAAACGCTCGATGGCTGGGGAAGTATGTTCCATCAGCCGTGCCTTCTCCTCGAGTGTGAGACGGCCTAACAGGTCTTTGGCTCTCGCTTCTGCTGAGAGAGTCGGGTCTTTGTAAGGTTGAGCAAAAGAAACTAAAAACGAAAAACTAAAAGTGAAAAACAGAAGTAACTTTTCCATATTTTATGTAAAGTATATATTTCTCGGAATGAAAGTGGGAGTTAAGTGCTGATTATTTAAATATCTTCTGAGCAAACAGGGTCAGGTAGATACGCCAATTGCGCCAGATATGACCCCCGTCGTTCTCATAATACTCGTAGGGGTACTGATGAGCATCAAGGTACTCCTTCAGTTGAGTGTTCATCTGCATCAGGAAGTCGTCCTTTCCGATGGCAATCCAAAACAACTTGGGCTTCGAGGCAAAGAGACGTGCCATCTGCTCGTTAAACTTGTTGTCGTTCTGATTCATGCGTGCAGCCGCCGATTGCAGACCATAATAATCAAAGACCTCTGGATAGCGGTACGAAATGCCAAACGTATGACCTCCACCCATCGAAAGACCTGTCACAGCACGAGCCTCACGCTTGCGGATGGTCTTGTAGTGGCTGTCCATGTAGTTCACGATGTCCATGAAACTCTCTTCCATTGTTGCCTTAGCACCACGTTGGTTGAAAGCATTTCCGTCAGGTGTGTACATCCCCTCATGCCACCATCCAGGAGCAGCATTGCAAGTGGGATTGCCATTAGGCATCACCACAATCATTGGCACCGCCTTGCCTTCAGCAATGAGGTTATCCATGATTTGTGATGCTCGTCCCAAATCACCCCATGCCGTTTCATCTCCACCATGACCATGCAGCAGGTACATCACAGGAAAACGCTTCTTGCCATCGTATGCAGCAGGAAGATACACCGTCATGCGTCGTTGTTGACCCAAAGTCGGACTGTCATACCATACACGGCTCAGCGTTCCGTGTGGCACATCATTGACTGAATAGAGATGTCCCTTGTCACCTGTAGCTTTCGTTACGATGAAGATGTTGCTCAAGGTTGAAATGTCACGATTCACGTAACTGTTCGCAGGGTCAATGAAACGTTGACCGTCCACAGAGATGCTATACGAATACAATTCAGGATTCAATGGCGTGGTTGTTACCGTCCATACTCCATTGTCCTGCTTGGTCATATCCAATCGTCTACTGCTGATTTCATTGAAATCGCCACTCACGCTCACTCGTTGAGCCGATGGATCATAGAAATTGAAAGTCACGGTCCCGTCAGCATGAATGACAGGAGATTGCACGCGAGGACGCTGTCCCAACTGTTGCTGTGCAAAGCCACTCAGTGCAAAGAGACTGCAAATGGCGATGAATACGATTTTCCTCATAAGGTTGCGAATTTGGTATAATTGGTAAATAATTGATTGTTTGTCCGTGCTTAAAAGAAATGTTTGTCGGGGCAAAGTTAAGAAAAAGAATTAGGAATTGTTGCTTTTTCAATGAAAAAAGCGCCATGAATAGCAAATAATTCCTAAATCTTATTTTCTAATTCCTAATTCTTTACTATCTTTGTCCCCCAATAAACTATAAAACTCTAACATCATTATGGCTCAAACAACTGAATTTAAGTATGCTCCTATGTTCCAGATGGGCAAGGACGAGACGGAATACCGATTGCTGACGAAAGAGGGTGTCTCTGTCGGCGAGTTCGAGGGTAAAGAAATCGTGAAGGTGTCACCTGAGGCACTGACACTGTTGGCTCAGCAGGCTTTCCATGACGTGGAGTTCATGCTGCGCCGTGAACACAACCTGCAAGTGGCAAAGATTCTGCGTGATCCAGAAGCTACGGAGAATGACAAGTATGTGGCGCTGCAGTTCCTGCGCAATGCGGAGGTGGCTGCCAAGGGCATCCTGCCTTTCTGCCAGGACACGGGCACTGCCATCATTCACGGCGAGAAGGGTCAGCAGATTTGGACGGGTTTTGAGGATGAAGAGGCGCTGAGCAAGGGTGTGTTCAACACGTTCACCCAGGACAACCTCCGCTACTCGCAGAACGCTCCGCTGAACATGTACGACGAGGTGAACACGAAGTGCAACCTGCCTGCCCAGATTGACATTGAGGCGACAGAAGGTGCTGAATACCGTTTCGTGATGGTGGCGAAAGGTGGCGGCTCTGCCAACAAGACCTACTTCTACCCCATGACGAAGGCTACCATCCAGAATGAGGGCACGTTGCTCCCATTCCTCGTGGAGAAGATGAAGAGCCTGGGTACGGCGGCTTGTCCTCCTTACCACATCGCCTTCGTGATTGGTGGCACATCGGCTGAGAAGAACTTGCTGACGGTGAAGTTGGCCAGCATCAAATACTACGATTCTCTGCCTACGACAGGTGACGAGACGGGTCGCGCCTTCCGTGACGTGGACTTGGAGCAGAAGCTCCTGAAGGAGGCGTACAAGATTGGTTTGGGTGCTCAGTTTGGTGGTAAGTATCTGGCACACGACATCCGCGTGGTTCGTCTGCCTCGTCATGGTGCCAGCTGTCCGATTGGCATGGGCGTGAGCTGCTCTGCCGACCGCAACATCAAGGCCAAGATCAATAAGGACGGTGTATGGCTTGAAGTGATGGACAGTAACCCAACAGAGCTGATTCCTGAGGAGTACCGTCGTCCAGGCGAAGGAGGCAAGGGCATCGAGATTGACCTGAACAAGGGAATTGATGCTGTACGTGCCGAGTTGACCAAATATCCTGTTTCCACGAGAGTGAACCTGAAGGGCACCATCATCGTGGCTCGCGACATCGCTCATGCGAAGCTGAAGGCGCGTCTGGATGCTGGTGAGGGCATGCCTGACTACTTCAAGAAGTACCCAGTGCTGTATGCTGGTCCTGCCAAGACACCAGAGGGTTATCCTTGTGGTTCGATGGGTCCAACAACCGCCAACCGCATGGATCCTTACGTGGATGAGTTCCAGGATAACGGTGCAAGCCTCGTGATGATTGCAAAGGGCAACCGTTCACAGGTGGTGACTGACGCTTGCCAGAAGCATGGTGGCTTCTACCTCGGCACGATCGGTGGTGTGGCTGCTGTATTGAGCCAGTCGAGCATCAAGAGCATCGAATGTGTGGAATACCCAGAACTGGGCATGGAAGCCATCTGGAAGATTGAAGTGGAAGACTTTCCTGCTTTCATCCTCGTGGACGACAAGGGCAACGACTTCTTCAAGCAGTTGAAACCTTGTGCAGGGTGCACGATTCTTTAATTGAAAATTGAGAATTGAAAGTTGAAAATTGAAAGGGAAAAATTGAGAAGAAGTGCGCTGGTTTGAACCCAATCTGCAAAAGCTGCTCATAGAGGCTGGTACGGATGGTTTGCGCATCAACAACATTGTGCGCAACATCTGCAACATGGAACCTCAGTTGTTTGGCGAAGGGCATCCCTATGAGGAGGCTTGGAAAGAGATTTACGGGTTCCTGCGTGGAGAAAGCAAGAAAGCCGACTCGCCCTATCACTACGTGAAAGATAAGCGTGGCTACTTCTTCTTCGATCGCACCAAGGTGACAGAAGACTCGCAGATGAAGATAGAATTTTGAGATAAAGGTTAAAGGTTAAGGGTTAAAGGTTAAAGACCATGCGGATGCTCCGCGTTAGCCCTTCTCTAAACTGTAAACTATAAACTATAGACTTTATATAATATGGAAGACGTAAAAAAGTATTTGGAAGATGCTGAGGAGAAGATGGAGTTTGCAGCTCTGCACCTCGAAGAGGCTCTCAGCCGTATCCGTGCAGGACGTGCCAACGTGCACATCCTCGATGAAGTTCGTGTGGACTCTTATGGCAGCAAGGTGCCGCTCAGTAATGTGGCATCGCTCAACACACCCGATGCACGCAGCATTGCCATCAAACCTTGGGACAAGAACATGCTCAAGGTCATCGAGAAGGCTATCATCGACTCATCCGTAGGCATCATGCCTGAGAACAATGGTGAAATCATCCGTCTCGGCATCCCTGCCCTGACAGAGGAACGCCGTAAGGAACTGACCAAGCAGTGCTCGAAAGAGGCTGAAACTGCCAAGGTGAGTGTGCGCAACGCCCGTCGTGATGCCATCGAGAAACTGAAGAAGTCCATCAAGACCGGTACTCCAGAGGATATGGAGAAGGATTATGAGGACAAGGTGCAGAAGGCGCACGACAAGTACATCAAGAAGATTGATGGCATGCTCGACGCCAAGAACAAGGAGATCATGACTGTGTAAGGATGCACGGACTCGTCATACGCAACACAGGCTACAGTTACACTGTCAAATCAGATGCGGGAGAGGTCTTTGACTGCAAGGTCAAGGGCAACTTCCGCATTCGTGGCATCCGCACCACCAATCCTGTGGCAATCGGAGATAAGGTGACTTTCGTCCCCCAGGAAGTGGAGGCAGACATTGAGCAGGCGCGACAAGGGCTCATCACAGAGTTGGATGATCGCAAGAACTACATCATCCGCAAGTCCACGAACCTCTCCAAGCAGTCACACATCATCGCTGCCAATGTGGATATGTGTTTCCTGATTGTCACCATCAAGCAACCTGAGACCCCACTCCAGTTCATCGACCGCTTCTTGGCGAGTGCTGAGGCATATAGCGTGCCTGTCACCCTCCTTTTCAATAAGATTGACCTCGTGGATGAAGAGTGGAAAGACTATCTGGATGGTGTGGTCAACCTCTATGAAACCATTGGCTATCCCTGCCACAAGATTTCTGCCACAACGGGTGAGGGCGTGGAAGCCTTGCGTGCCGAACTCGCTGGCAAAATCACCCTTCTTTCTGGCAACAGCGGTGTGGGCAAGTCCACACTCATCAATGCTCTCTTCCCTCATCTCAGCCTTCGCACCAGCGAAATCAGCGATGCTTATGAGACAGGCAAGCACACCACGACCTTCTCGGAGATGTACGAGGTGGATGCTGATGGAGGCTATATCATCGACACCCCTGGCATTAAGGGATTCGGTACGTTCAATATGAAGAAAGAAGAGGTCAGCCATTATTTCAAGGAGATTTTCCATTTCTCTGCCGACTGCCGTTTCAACAACTGCACCCATACGCACGAACCTCATTGTGCTGTGCGTGAGGCAGTGGAACGTCACGACATCGCTGAAAGTCGCTACAATTCCTATCTCTCCATGCTCGAAGATGAAAAAGAAGACAAATACCGTCCAGCATATTAGTACCTTTCTTGTCTTGTTCATGATGGCACTGCCATCAGTGGCTCAGTCCTACGAGTCCTACATTGAGCAAGGACTTGCAGCTGCTCAGGAACAACGTTACGATGAAGCCATTGAGCAGTTCCGTCAGGCGCTCAAGGCGGCTCCAGACGACATCCGCAATGCCCTCACTTACGCCAACATTGCCCACATCCAAGAACTCAAGGGCGAACAGATGAAGGCACTCGACAGTTACGATATGGCACTGGGTATCGCTCCCCTCAATGTGCCCATCCTCAAGTCGCAGGCAGACCTCTATCTGACCTTGGGCAACCTCAGCAAAGCCTTGCTCAACTACAGCAAAATCATTGATGTTGCTCCCAACAACATCGATGCCCTGCTTACTCGTGCCTACATCTACCAGCAGCAGCGCAACTTCCAGAATGCCAAAACCGACTACGAACGTCTGCTGACCCTCCAGCCCGACAACTACGCTGCCCTGCTTGGTGTTGCCATCCTCTTTCAAAACGCCAACAAACCACAGGAAGCCCTCAGCCGACTCACGCTTCTCATCGACCAATATCCCGACAAGGCAGAGCTTTACTCCATCCGGGCAGAGATCGAGGCAGAAGCCCATCAGTCCGAACTCGCCATCATGGATCTCGACAAAGCCGTCGCCCTCGAACCTGAGAATAAGAACATGATTCTCACCCGTGCCTACCTCCACCTGAAAGAGGGACGCAAGCACCAAGCCAAACAAGACTTCCTGCGTGCCATCCAACTCGGTATTCCGCAAGGACAACTCAAAGAGGAACTCAAACAATGCAAGTGAAAAGCCGTTTTTCTATGGCTCAAATGATAAAATACAACATTTTTTCAAAAAAACTTCTAACTCCTCACTTCTAACTCCCAACTTTTTCTTACCTTTGCAACACAATTCAGAATTGCTTCAGTAGCTCAGTTGGTTAGAGCACATGACTGTTAATCATGGGGTCGTTGGTTCAAGCCCATCCTGAAGCGCAAAAGGGATGCTCGCGAGCATCCCTTTGTTATTTCCTCTGCCTTTCAGCATTTCTGTTCTTAATGGTCTTTTCCTTGTCTGGCTTCTGCTTGGTGATTTTCTGTGGTTTTTGTTTTGCCAGAGGAAGAGCGGTGGGGTTCCAGTCTTGGGTGATTTCCCATTGTGCCTTGAGGGCAAGTTCGGAAGGGTAATAATAGAGGGGCTCAGGCTGGAGATGCTGGTCATAGTCGCCCGTATCCCAGATGCCGTTGCCGTTGAGGTCACGGAAGAGACGCAGATAGTAGGTTCCTGGCGTGAGGAAGTAGAAGTCGGCGTGTCCATTGGTTGCCTTGGTGCTCTTGACCACCTTGTCTGAACCGGAAAGCAGTTGCACGATGGCATTGTCCCAGCTTCCCTGCAACACAACGAAGAGGGTGGAGTAGGAGTCGAGTGGTTTCATGCGGATAGCTCGCTTCAGCGCTTCACTGCGCTTGCCGTAGATATTGACGAACGCTCCTGTATCGACCTCCACTTGATAGGTGGAGTCAGCTTCCCATTCGGCATAGAGACGATAGGTCTTAATGTTGTCTGGCACTTGTCGGAAGAGGAACTTGGCAGGCACATAAAGGGTGTCCACCTTCATGCTGAAGTGGATTTTGGAGAGGTCAACGGCGTCGAGAGGCTCTTCGAAGATGAAGTCGATGTTTTTGTCAGGATCCATCGATTGCGCGTTGTTGATTTTGTAGGTCAAGAATTCTTCGGGCAATGGTGGTATCTCAATGTCGTCTTCGTCCTTCTTTTTCTTCTTCTTTTCCTTTTCTTGCTTTTCGGACTTGCTCCCTTCTGGCTTCTCAGCCTTGCCTTCAGCTTGCTCGGCAGCCTCCTTCTCTGCTCGTTCCTCAGCACGGCGTTTTGCCTTCATCTGCTGCTTGTAGTCCTTTGCCCATTCCTCCATACGGGTCTGCAAATCGCGTGCTATGCGCTCTTTACTGAGTTTAGACACAAGACGCAGGGTGTCGGTAGTGATGGAGTAGTTACCAGTGGTATCGGTCTCATAGAAATCGATTTGCATCTGAAGGGTGTCGAGGTTATAGATGAGGGAGTCCCTGATCCAATAGTCGATGGAATCGTTGTTCTTGCTGGCATCGATGATAAAAGCATTGTCGCTGTTGAAGTTCAAGCCCGTGAGACGTGGCAGGGTGTCGCTACCTGCCGTAAAATAGAGCATGAAATGTTCCAGGATGGGACGTTCGCTTTTGAGCAGGTGGCGGTCTTGCAGGGCAGACTCGAAGGCTGTCAGGACGATGTCATCGGGAAAATAATGGGTGTAGGGGACATAGACAATAGAATCGTAGTGGATGCTGTCGTGCCATATGGTGTCGGGACGGACGTCGGGACGGCTGGAGGTGCTGAGGATGCGCTCAGAGAAGGCGACCATCTCGGCACGCTGGTCATAGACATAGTTTTGGTTGAGGTCTTTGAGGGCAAAAGCTCGATACTGTCCGGGGGAGAGTCCTTTGACCACAAAATGTCCCCGACTGTCGGTACGTGAAATACGTTCGAAAGGTATGGCGCGGAAGACGGAATCGGGAAGTTCCTTCACGCTGTCGCCTTCGGCATTGCCCCCCACCTTGTATAGTCCCACAAGCATACCTTTAATGGGTTCCAGATTCTCGGCATTCAGCACGTGACCTGACACTTGGAAGGTGTCCACGCTTTCGCCAGTGGAGAAGGTGAACGCATAGTCACCATAAGGATTACCCTCGTTGTTGTCAACGATGGCATCGGCAAAGTCGATCGTGTAGGTCATGTTGGGTTTGAGGGAATCAAGCAGCGTGACGGTGATACGCCGTCCGTTGGCCTCAATCTCTGGCTGCTGGATTTGTGGGGGAGAGATGACCACCCTTTCCGAGGGGTTGTCCACCTTCACTATCTCGTCGAACTCAATCGTTATCCTCTTCACATTCTTCTCGTTAGTGGCACCAAACTTGGGTGAGGTATGTACCACCTTGGGAGGCGTCTCGTCGTAGGGACCGCCATCGGGTGAGCCGATACGGGCACAAGCAAAGAATAGCAGCAGGATTGCTGCTATCATGAGGGTGTGAAGCGTATAGAATGAGGTTCGTTTCATTGATTCATCTGGATGAGTTCCTCGATGCATTGTCGGGAGTTACTCAAGCGTGGTATCTTGTGCTGACCACCCAGCTTGCCCTTGCTCTTGAGCCATTCATCGAAGAGTCCTGGCTTGGCGACAATGATTTCGAGGGGCTGAAGGGTGATGTCCTTGTGGCGTTTGGCCTCATAGTCGGAGTTGATGGCTTGGAGCGAACGGTCAAGGATGATGGCAAATTCGTCCACAGAGGCAGGTTTCTTGGCAAATTCGATGACCCACTGGTGACGGCACTTGGCATTGCTGTCCATGAAGATGGGGGCAACGGTGTAGTCCTTCACTTGTGCGCCAGTTGCCACACATGCCTGAAGGAGTCCTTTTTCTGCATTGTCAACAATCAGTTCCTCACCAAAGGCATTGATGAAGTGCTTGGTGCGTCCTGTGATGCAGAACTTATAGGGGTCTTTCTGCGAGAACTTGACTGTGTCGCCAATGATGTAACGCCAGAGTCCACAGTTGGTACTGATGATCATGGCGTAATTGACGCCTGGTTTCACCTCCCAAAGTGGCACAATCTTGCTCTCATCAATTGGATAACCATTGTGGTCGAGATTGTCCATCGCACAAAACTCGTAGAAGATGCCGTAGTCAATCATCAGAAGCATATTGGGGTCGGAGAGATCGTTCTGCAAACCGAAGAAGCCTTCGCTGGCGTTGTAGGTCTCCATATAGTGCATGTTGGGCAGTCCGATGATGTTCTTGTACTGCTCACGGTATGGGGTGAATGCCACACCTCCGTGGAAGAACACTTCAAGGTTAGGCCACACCTCGTCAAGACGGTCAACGCCCTTCAGTTCCATCACCCGATTGAGGACGCTGAGCATCCATGAGGGCACACCACTGATGTTGGTGATGTTCATGTCCATTGCCGCACGGGCAATCTTGTCACGCTTCTCCTCGAAATCGCTCAGCAGGGCAATCTTCTTCTTTGGCACGCGAATGATTCTCGCCGCTGATGGGATATTCTCAATCAGGATGGCGCTAAGGTCGCCTACAAGGCTGTTGGGTGTATTGAGATTAGGTGCATGGCTGCCTCCAAGGATGAGACTCTTGCCCGAGAAGAATTTGCTCTTGGGATTGATGTGCAGATAGCTGACGATGCAGTCTGTTCCACCACGGTAATGGATATTTTTGAGTCCTTCGCCACTGACAGGGATGAACTTGCTCTTGTCGTTGGTGGTGCCAGAAGACTTGGCATACCAGCGCACCACGCCTGGCCAAAGGACGTCAGCCTCGCCCTCACGCATCTTCTGGATGTATGACTTCAGTTCCTCATAGGTGTTCACTGGCACCTGCTGACGGAACTGTTCGTATGAACGGATTTGGTCGTAATGATGCTTCCAACCCCATTCGGTTTTCTGTCCCTGACGGATGAGATGACGGAAAATCTTGAGTTGCAAATCCTTTGCATGGGTGGCATATTTCTCCAATTGTTTCTGCCTTCTGGAGAAATAAATCTTATTTAGAAAACCTGTTGTGTTCATTAGAGTGCGTAATTTAGGTGCAAAGGTACAAAAAAAATCTAAAATCTAAAAACTAAAAACTAAAAAACTAAAACTGTTTCTTCTCTCTGGCACTCTTGATACCGTTCTGCAACTCCTTGTCGCGCTTGATACGTTTGAGTGCCTGTTTGGCAGCGTTCTGGTCACTCTCCTTCTTACTGTAGCCGTCGCCTGTGCCACAGGGGATTCCCTCAACAGTCACGCAGGAATGGAATACAGGTGTGTTTTTGTCATCGCGCGATTCTTGCTGTGTGAATTCAAATTTGTACTGATACTTTTGGCACCACTCTATTAAGGCACTCTTGAAGTTCTTCTCCTGTTTGGCAATTTCTTCAATGTTGAGGTGCTTCTTGAACACTTGTTCTTCCAAGAAACGATAGCAGTATTTGTAGCCTCGGTCGAGGTAAATGGCACCTACAAAGGCTTCGAAGGCATTGCCGCTCATGAAACTGTTGTGCCCAGTGGTGACAGCACCAGCATGTCGAATGAGCTTGTCCAAGCCTAAGTCGTGAGAAATTCTGTTCAACGAACTCCGACAGACAATCTTGCTCCGCAAGGTGGTGAGAAACCCCTCCTGCTTGTTGCCATAATGCTTGTAGAGAATGTCGGCAACAATGGCGCCCAACATCGCATCGCCCAAGAACTCCAAACGTTCGTTGTTGATGAAATGGCGATCCTGTTCGTGATAGGCCATAGACTTGTGCATCAGCGCTAACTCATAGAGCCTGATGTCACGTGGATAGAACCCAAGAATGGACTTGAGTCGTAAAAAAGGCTTCTTCTCATGAATGAAAAGAAGCCTTATTTTATCTAAGATATCCGAAATCACTGGAACTTTAAAAAAGATCCTTGGGAACGGATGCCCCCAAGATTACTGATACTTCTTGAAAATGACACTTGCATTGTGGCCACCAAAGCCGAAGGTGTTGCTGAGTGCAGCACGAACGGTACGCTGCTGAGCCTTGTTGAAGGTGAAATTGAGCGAATAGTCAATCTCAGGATCTTCGTCGCCAGCCTCGTGGTTGATGGTTGGAGGTACAATGTCATTCTTTACTGCGAGTACGCTAATCATCGCTTCAACAGCACCAGCGGCACCGAGGAGGTGACCCGTCATGGACTTCGTTGAGCTGATGTTGAGTTTGTAAGCAGCGTCACCAAACACATCCTTGATGGCCTTGGCCTCAGAGATGTCACCCACGTGAGTGGAAGTGCCGTGTACATTGATGTAGTCAATGTCCTCAGCCTTCAGACCAGCGTCTTTCAATGCGCGCTCCATAACGAGCTTTGCACCGAGACCTTCTGGGTGAGTCGCTGTGATGTGATAAGCGTCAGCAGACATACCAGCACCTACCATCTCAGCATAAATCTTGGCACCACGTGCTTTAGCGTGCTCCAACTCCTCAAGAATCAGGATACCTGCACCCTCACCCATCACGAAACCGTCACGACTTGCGCTGAATGGGCGGCTTGCCTTCTCTGGCTCCTCGTTGCGAGTGGACAGTGCCTTCATGGCATTGAAACCACCCACACCCGATGCAAAGATGGCAGCCTCGGCTCCACCTGTCACCATCGCATTGGCTTTGCCAAGACGAATCAGGTTGAAAGCATCGGCAAGTGCGTTAGATGAAGATGCACAGGCTGAAGTTGTTGTGAAGTTTGGTCCACGGAATCCGTACTGAATGGAGATATGACCAGAAGCGATATCAGCAATCATCTTCGGAATGAAGAATGGATTGAACTTAGGACCGAGTTGAGGACCATTGATGGCATAGTTGCCAGCCTCTTCCTCGAAAGTTTTGATACCGCCGATACCTACACCGAGCACAACTCCGATTTCGTTCTTGTCAACAGCTTCGAGATCCATACCAGAATCTTCGATGGCCATCTTGGCTGCTGCAAGTGCATACTGAGTGTAAAGGTCCATCTTGCGGGCTTCCTTACGGTCGATGTAAGCAGCCGAATCAAAACCCTTCACCTCGCATGCAAACTGAGTCTTGAACTGTGAAGCGTCGAAATGAGTAATAGGACCAGCGCCGCTTTTACCAGCCTTGAGATTCTCCCAAGACTCCTCAGCGGTGTTGCCGAGTGGGGTCAGTGCGCCAATACCTGTTACAACAACTCTCTTTAATTCCATAATTACTTAGCGTTCTGCTCGATGTAAGCAATAGCGTCGCCAACAGTAGCGATCTTTTCAGCCTGATCGTCAGGAATATTGATACCGAAAGCCTTCTCGAACTCCATGATGAGCTCTACAGTGTCGAGTGAGTCAGCACCGAGGTCGTTTGTGAAACTTGCTTCTGGCTTTACTTCTGCTTCATCAACGTTGAGCTTCTCAACGATGATAGATTTTACTCTTGATTCAATTTCAGACATAATCTTAATTGTTTAAAATGTTAATGATTACTTTCTATTTTGTCACTTTTGTTACGTTTTGCGGTGCAAAGGTAGGAATAATTCTTTGATTTCTGCAAAAATATTCCTATAAAAAGCACATTTATTGCACGGAAGGGGTGTTTTTGTGCATAAAACGCACGAAAAGAACCCGTTTTTATCACTCGACTTTGCAAAAGTTACTCTTCACGATTGGCACGCTTTCTCTCCAAATGGTCGAGGATGATTTTGCGGATGCGCATGCTTTTGGGTGTCACCTCCACATATTCGTCAGCCTTGATGTATTCCAGTGCTTCCTCCAACGAAAGTACCACAGGTGGAATAATGTGTGCTTTCTCGTCCGTACCGCTCGCGCGTACATTAGTTAATTGCTTGGCCTTGGTCACATTGATGACAAGGTCAATTTCATGCACGTGCTCACCTACCACCTGACCGGCATATACCGTATCCTGCGGATTGATGAAAAACTTGCCACGATCTTGCAGGTGGTCGATGGCGTATGCAAATGCTGTGCCTGACTCCAAGGCAATGAGCGAACCGTTCGTACGGCGTGTCAGTTCGCCCTTGAAAGGTTGGTAGTTCTTGAAGCGGTGTGCCATGATGGCCTCGCCTTGACTAGCTGTGAGTACATTGGTGCGCAGTCCGATGATGCCACGTGAAGGAATCTCAAACTCGATGTTCACACGGTCTCCTTGCGCTTCCATACTGGTCATCTCACCCTTGCGGCGTGTCACCATATCGATCATCTTGCTGGCAAACTCCTCTGGCACATTGATGGTCAGTTCCTCTACAGGTTCACACTTCTGACCATTGATTTCCTTGAAGATCACCTGTGGCTGACCTACCTGCAGCTCATATCCCTCACGACGCATGGTCTCGATGAGCACAGAAAGGTGCAGCACACCACGTCCGCTCACAATCCACTGGTCGGTCGTTCCCTCTTTCGTCTCCACGCGCAGCGCCAGATTCTTTTCCAGCTCCTTGTAAAGACGGTCGCCAATGTGACGGCTCGTGCAGAATTTGCCCTCCTTACCGAAGAAAGGTGAATTGTTGATGGTGAAGAGCATTGACATCGTGGGTTCGTCAATCGAGATGGTAGGCAACGCCTCTGGCTGCTCAAAGTCACAAATCGTGTCGCCAATCTCAAAGTTCGACAGACCAATCACCGCACAGATGTCACCCGAGCTGACTGACTCTGCAGCACGGTGACCCATACCCTCAAACGTATGTAATTCCTTGATTTTCGTCTTCTCGCTGCTGCCATTGCGATGCACAATCGTGATGTTCTGACCCGCTTTCAGCGTGCCGCGATGCACACGACCCACAGCGATGCGCCCCGTATAGGTGGAATAATCCAACGAAGTGATCAGCATTTGTGCTGTACCTTCCAATTGCTCTGGAGCAGGAATCGTATCGAGAATCACATCCAGCAGATAGGTGATGTCATTCGTTGGGGTCTTGTAGTCAGGACCCATCCAACCCTGCTTCGCCGAACCATATACCACTGGGAAATCCAGCTGATCCTCTGTGGCATTCAACGAGAACATCAAGTCAAACACCATCTCATACACCTCCTCTGGGCGGCAGTTCGGTTTGTCCACCTTGTTCACCACCACCACTGGCTTCAGACCAATCTCCAAAGCCTTCTGCAACACGAAGCGTGTCTGTGGCATTGGACCTTCAAACGCATCCACCAAGAGGATGCAGCCGTCAGCCATGTTCAGCACACGTTCCACCTCGCCACCGAAGTCCGAGTGTCCTGGTGTGTCAATGACATTAATCTTCGTACCTTTATAATTGATGGAAACATTTTTCGAAAGAATGGTTATCCCTCGTTCCCTTTCGAGTTCATTGTTATCCAAAATCAAGTCGCCTGTCTGCTGATTCTCACGAAAAAGATTTCCGGCAAGCAACATCTTATCGACCAGCGTCGTCTTTCCGTGGTCAACGTGCGCAATAATCGCAATGTTTCTAATATCCTGCATACTTATTGATTGAAAACGGGTGCAAAGGTACGAATTTTTCTTGAAAAGTTTGTGAGATTCAACGAAAAAACTTACCTTTGCACCCGATTTGCGACGAGCCATCCATCTGGCTGAAAAGATCATGGCGCGTTGTATAACACATTATTAATTATATATATACAAAAATTATGTATTTAGATTCAGCAAAGAAGGCAGAGATTTTTGCCGAGTATGGCGCTTCTGCTACTGACACCGGTTCTTGCGAGAGCCAGATTGCACTCCTTACTTATCGTATTCAGCACCTCACTGAGCACGTGAAGGCAAACCACAAAGACCACGTTACTAACCGTGCGCTTGTGCAGCTCGTAGGTCAGCGTCGTCGTTTCCTCTCTTACCTCAAGAGAAAGGACATCGAGCGCTATCGTGCAATCATCAAGAAACTTGGTCTTCGTAAGTAATCGGACATCCAAGAGAAAACAACCGCGGCGTCCTTTCGAGGATGTCGCGGTTGCTGTTAAAAACTTTTTTGTATTCAACTTCTATTACGACATAAGATTATGGCACAGAAACCAAGCATACCTAAGGGAACGCGTGACTTTTCACCAGTGGAGATGGCGAAGCGCAATTATATTTTCAACACCATTAAGGAGGTGTATGCGTTGTATGGCTTCCAGCAGATTGAGACGCCTGCGATGGAGAACCTCTCGACGCTGATGGGTAAGTATGGTGAGGAGGGTGACAAACTGCTCTTCAAGATACTGAACTCGGGCGATTTCTTGCATGGGATGACGGCTGAGGAAGTGGCGACGACAAGTACGGGAAAGTTGGCAGCAAAGTTTTGTGAAAAGGGCTTGCGCTATGACCTCACGGTGCCTTTTGCACGCTATGTGGTGCAACACAGAGAGGAACTTGCATTGCCTTTCAAGCGTTATCAGATTCAGCCCGTGTGGCGTGCCGACCGTCCACAGAAGGGCAGATATAGAGAGTTCTACCAGTGTGATGCCGATGTGGTGGGCAGTGACTCGTTGCTGAACGAAGTGGAGCTGATGCAAATCATCGATACTGTGTTCACGCGCTTTGGCGTGAGAGTGTGCATCAAGATGAACAACCGCAAGATTTTGACTGGCATTGCGGAGATGATCGGACAGGCGGAGAAGATTGTGGACATCACAGTGGCGATGGACAAACTGGACAAGATTGGCTTGGATGCTGTGAATGCAGAATTGGCGGCGGACGGTATTCCTGCTGAGGCGATTGCAAAGTTGCAACCCATCATCCAATTGAGTGGCACGAACGAGGAGAAATTAGCGACGATGAAGGAGGTGCTGAAGGATTCGGAGACAGGTCTGAAAGGTGTGGATGAAATGGCTTACATCCTTGCGAAGTTAGGTGGTCTGAACAATCAGGTAGAACTGGATTTGACGCTGGCTCGTGGCTTGAATTACTATACGGGTGCCATCTTTGAGGTGAAGGCGCTGGATGTGGAGATTGGCTCGATTACGGGTGGTGGACGTTATGACAACTTGACGGGCATCTTTGGTATGCCTGGCTTAAGCGGTGTGGGCATCTCGTTTGGTGCTGACAGAATATTCGATGTGCTAAATCAGTTGGACTTGTACCCCAAGGAAGCTGTGGGTGGCACTCAGGTGCTGTTTGTGAACTTTGGCGAAGCAGAGACGGATTACTGTTTGCCAGTGTTGGCTCAGGTGCGTCAAGCTGGTATCAGCGCTGAGATGTATCCTGATGCAGTGAAGATGAAGAAGCAGATGAGCTATGCAAACGCGAAAGGCATTCCGTTTGTAGTGATGGCTGGTGAGACAGAAATGAAAGAGGGTGTGATGGCGCTGAAGAATATGGTAACAGGCGAACAGCGAATGGTGAAGGTGAACGAATTGGTGGATGCGCTGAAATAATTAAGAGATAGAAACAGGAAAAGGGGAAAGTGCAAACTTTCCCCTTTTTTATTTTCAATACGTTCCTTATCCAGCAGCTTGCTTAGCAGCCTGCAAGTTGATCTGAGTGGTGACGCTACTCAACAGCTTCTCCATGATGATAGGCTTGTTGATGAAGTCGTTAGCACCAAGCTGGAAGCCCTTAGAGATGTCCTGCTCAGAGTTGAGGGCAGAAAGGATGATGATAGGCAGATCCTTGGTGGCATCGTCTGCACGGAGGCGACGAATGACTTCAAAGCCATCGATGCCAGGCATCATCAGGTCGAGAAGAACAAGATTTGGCTTTTTCTGTGCAATGGCGTCAAGAGCAGCCTGACCACCATTGGCGGTGCGAATTTCAAATGTGTACTGTGAGAGCATCTTCTTGATCAGAAGGATGTTCAATGGAACGTCATCTACTACGAGGACAGATAGACTTTCGACGTCGATTCCAGGTGTGATGTAATTGTTCATATCGGTATAGTTTTTTGAGTTTTTATTTTATTCAATAGAGTCTTTACATATCTTCTATTTCATCTTCCACTGATGCAGGGGCTTCTGCTTTTGTGTTTGAGGCTTCTTTATCACAGCTTACCGAATCATCAGGTGTAGGTGAGATGTAGTCCATTTCCTTGATGAAGTCGTTGACGGTGGACTGGTTGCCTTGCAGTTTCATATAACTGTAGCAGATGGTCTCGCCTGGCTTGAGGATGGACACTGCTGCACGAAGCGTCTCTGACATCATCACTTGGAAATTGATGATTTCCTCTTCTGTGTCGCCACCCTTAATGTCGCGGATGACAGAGCCCACATAGGTGATGTTGTTGGCTGCCGATACCTTGTTGTTGGGGAAGTAAAGGCAGACAAGTTCGATTTCTTCTGGTCGGATGGGCATCGTCTCGCCTTCTTCGTTGAGAATCCATATCTTGCCGACAAGCAGGTCGCCATCGATGTTGCCTGAGAATTTCTGTTCGGCCAAGAGACGGATGCGGCTGACGAAGCGGTTGTATTCGATATAGTTGTCGTAGAACTCTGTGTAGATGGTGAATCCGATGTTGGGCGAGATGATGCTTTGCTTACCTTCGGAAGTGATCTCATAAACGTTCACGTCCTGTGGAATGAGTTCCTCGGCATCGTGGAGTTCGTGACAGCTGGTGCAGAGAGTCTGCGATTTCGGTTCAATGAAGGTGTTACCACAAGTGTTGCAGGTGTGGATGACTGCTGGGCGGTCGTAGTCCATGCCAATGTGGCGCAGTATCATATGGCACTTAGGACAACGCAGCTGTCCGCCGAAGTTGTAAGTGTGCTCTGGCGATACGTTGGCACAACGGAAGTGGTGGATAACCTCCTCTGTCTGCACTGATGACTGACCGCACTTGGGACAGGTCTTGATATAGAGCAGATGGGAATGGAGGCAAGTGGGACAGAGATACACCTTGTTGACGAACTTGGTGGGGCGGAAGAGTCCCTTCTCTGCCATTGACTGCAAGAACACAAAGTAGTCAGAGAGTTCGTACTGTCCCAATCTGTAGAAGAGGTCGAACACAGGGATAGCATAACCTGTGGAAGCGGTCACATCGAGTCTGGGCTCGAGCACGGTCTTCTTTCGCGAGATGAGATAACGAGTCAGGCGAATAAAGAACTGGTTGGAAGACATAATAGGGTCTTCTGTAGCCGCAAGACCTATCAAGGTGTTATAATTGATGATGTTCTCAATGGCAGTGAGCACTTCCATGTCGTTCCAATTGTCGGAATAACCGTCAATGATCTCGTCGTAGTTGCCCATTTTCCCTTTGAGGGATGCAGCCACGAAGAGCGGCTTGTAGCAGCACTTGGTGGAAGTGACAGGATTGATGCTGTTGAGGATGGTCTTGGTCTCCTCGACTGATTCATTGGCTATGAAGATAACATCAAAGAGATACTCGGGAAAGTCAGGACTTTCATCGAGGGCAAAAGGGCTGTCGAGCAGGAGCACCCGCCTATCACCGTCATTATTTTGGATTGTTATCATAATTTGTTCTTGTGCGACTTAGTGATTATTGTACTATCAAATGTCGTTTGTAGCACCTTTCCTCTGTTCTGATTTGGTTAGGGTACGTCAGTCAAGTTGCAAATTTATAATAAATTTTTCTAAAAAAACATTTTCAGCCTTTTTTTTTTTGAAAAATGTTGCTTTTTATCGTTTTTTCATGCTTTATGAGGGCTGTTTAGTCTAAATAACCTGCTTTCTTGAGTTCTTTGGCTGCTAAATCGCACTCATCCCACCATGCTTGTCCGAAGCGTCGGATGAGGGGTTCCTTGAGGAACTGATAGACGGGCATTTGGAGTTGCTTACCCAAGTCACGGGCGGGTTGGCAGATGTTCCACTTGTGAACATTGACAGCCGTCACACCACCCACTTTGGAGAGGCGTACGGGGTAGAGGGCGCAGGAGATAGGTTTCTGCCAGTGGAAGCGTCCGCAACGGTAAGCGGCATCGATGGCACAGAAAGCGCATGCTCCATCGTTTTTGACGAAAGCACAGTCCTTGCCATGAACGATTTGGGTAACCAGTTCGCCCTCCTTATCGGGATAGACCACTCCTTCATTCTCGATTTGTTGCTGAGCTTCTGGCGTAAGGTCATCGTGCAACACCTCGTAAGCTTCTTCAAGGAGTTCCACTTCTTCCAACGTGACGGGGGCACCTGCGTCACCTTCAATGCAGCAGGCACCATGACACTTTTCTAAGTCACAACAAAAGAAGACTTTAAAGAGGTCGAGGGAAACGAGGGTGTCGAGGATTTCAAGCATGAGTGTAGCGAATTGAAAATTGATTATGAAAGGTTATAGGTTATGGGTTATTGGTTATAGAAGGGCGCTGTTGGATCCATTCCTTGCATTGGGCTTCGTCAGTTGCCAATTGTTGCTGCAAGGTCTCCAGCGTGTCAAACTCCTGTTCTTTGCGAAGGTGATGTAACAGTTGGAGGGTCAAAGTCTGACCGTAGAGGTCGCCATCGAAATCGAAGATATGCACTTCGATGCTTCGTTGCCGACCGTTATGAAGGGTGGGGCGAGTACCCACATTGAGCATGCCGAAGAAAGTTGACAGTTGACAGTTGACAGTTGACAGTTGATAGTTGACAGTTGATAGTTGAGAGTCGGCGGTTGACAGTTGGCATTTCACCAGATAGGCTCCGTTTTCGGGAATGAGCTTACAAGGGCTTACTTGCAGATTGGCTGTGGGATAGCCTAATTTCCGACCATTCTGAAAGCCCTGTACCACCTCGCCTTGCAGGGTATAATGATAGCCGAGAAGGTGATTGGCGGTTTCTACGTCACCACAGAGTAAAGCCTGACGGATGTTGGTAGAGGAAATCTTTTGTTTTGAGGCCAGTTCTTCGCATCCGATGACTTCGATGCCCAGTTCCTGCCCATAGCGTTGATAATCGTCGAATCCCTTATGGTCGTGTCCGAAGTGATTGTCATAGCCCATCATCAGCACTTGCACCTTCAGTTGTTCTTGAAGGATGGTGCGCATAAAGTCACGGGCACTCATTTGAGCCAAAGCTTGGGTGAAATCCATCATGATGACCTTGTCCAAGTCTTCCTTCTGGAGAAGTGCTGCCTTCTCGTCGGACAAGGTCAGCATTTGTGGTTGAAAGTCGTCTTGAAGCACTTGCAAGGGATGGTTGGGGAAGGTTAGCACCACAGCGTCAAGTCCTCGTTTGTGGGCTTGACTCACCACTTGCTGAACCACGAATTGGTGTCCCCGATGTACGCCATCGAAAGTGCCAATCGTCATCACGCAGGGTTGCACCATGTGCTGAGTGGCATCTGGCTTCGCTGGGTTAACAGTCAATATCTTACATTTGATATTTTCCATTTGAAATCCTTCCCCTCTTATTTACAGAGTCTGCAATCCTCGCATTTGTCGAGTTCGCCACGGAAGCGTTTCTCCACTTTCACATAGAGTTTCTGGCGCAGCGGCTCGAACTTGATTTGGTCGATGACCTGTCCCATGAAAGCGTTCTTAAGCAGGGTACGTGCCTCTGCTTCGGGGATGCCTCGCTGACGCATATAGAAGAGGGCGCTTTCGTCCATCACACCTACCGTAGAACCGTGGGCGCACTTGACATCATCGGCATAAATCTCGAGCATCGGCTGGGTGTACATCCGTGCATCGGAAGAGGCACAAAGGTTGGCATTGGTCTCTTGCGAAGAGGTCTTCTGAGCGTCCTTATCCACGAGAATCTTGCCAGCGAATGCGCCGACCGACTTGTCATCCACCACATACTTATAGAGTTCGTTCGAGGTGCAGTTCGGCACCTGATGATGAATCAGCGTGTTGTTGTCGATGCGCTGATTGCCGCCGCCGATGGCACAACCGTTCAGCGCCACCTCCGAGTTCTCGCCCTGCAGATAGACGTCGCAGAGGTTGCGGGTCTGTCCGTTGAAGAGCGTGATGCTGTTGTGCTTCACCGAGCAGTCGCGGCCTTCCCTGATATAGACATTCGAGAAGCGCGAGCAGAGCGGCGTGGTCTCCTCAATCTCGTAGAGGTCCAGATGGGCATTATCGTGGCAATAGACCTCGATGACCTGGGTGGTGAGGAAGCGCTGCTTGTCGGCAGCATGGTCGTTGATGATGATGGTGGCATCGCTGCCCTGCTCCATGACGATGAGCACGCGGCGGTTCATCATCGTGGCGGCAGTGCCACGCAGCCAGTTGTCCACCACGATGGGGTCGTCCACCTTCGTGTTCTTGGGCACATACACCAGCAGGGCATCGTGCACCAAGGCTGTGTTGAGCGCCGTGATGGCATCGGTCTTGTCCGCCACCTGATGGTAGTAGGGCGCCACGTCGATGGGCGCGTCCTTTATATTATATATGTACGCGGAAGGATTGACCGTCAGTGGCGACAGCGAGATGCCATAGTTGGGGGCGAAGGCGGCATCCACGTCCGTGTATTTGTAGCGCTCCACCTTCTTCGAGGGGAAGCCCACACGCTGGAATGCCTCAAAAGCCTCGTCGCGCACGGCGTTCATCACCGCACAGCTCTTCCCCTTGATCAGCTCGCCCGCCTCGCGGTATAGTTCTATGTACTGCAACTCGCTCTTCATGCCAGTTCCTCTTTAATCCAGTCGAAGCCCTGTTCCTCAATCTGCCGCGCCAGTTCCGCCGTGCCCGTCTTCACAATCCGTCCACCGATGAGCACATGCACGAAGTCCGGACGGATGTAGTCGAGCAGACGCTGATAGTGCGTGATGACGATGGCGCTCGTCTCCTCCGTGCGGAGCTTATTAAAGCCCTCCGCCACGATGCGCAGCGCATCCACATCCAGACCCGAGTCCGTCTCGTCCAAGATGCAGAACGTCGGCTCCAGCATCGCCATCTGGAAAATCTCGTTGCGCTTCCTTTCACCCCCCGAGAAACCCTCGTTCACCGAGCGGTTCATCAGCTTCTGGTCAATCTCCACCAGCTTCCGCTTCTCCCTCATCACCTTCAGGAAGTCCGTCGATTTCAGCGGCTCCTTCCCCAAAGCCTCACGACGGGCATTCACCGCCGCCCGCATGAAGTTCGTCATGCTCACACCCGGAATCTCGATGGGTGCCTGGAACGACATGAAGATGCCGGCATGCGCCCGCTCCTCCGTGTTCATCGCCAGCAGGTCCTGCCCGTTGAACGTGATGCTGCCCTCCGTCACCTCATAGTTCGGATTGCCCACAATCACATTGCTCAGCGTCGACTTGCCCGCACCGTTCGTGCCCATCAGCGCATGAATCTCCCCGTCGCGAATCGTCAGGTCGATTCCCTTCAATATTTCCTTCTCGCCAACCTTGGCGTGCAGATTCTTGATTTCTAACATATTCCCAAGTTCTTTTTCGCCTGCAAAGTTACGACTTTTTTCCGACACAACAAAGAAAAGGGCCACCCGACTCACTCTCGGATGCCCCTTTTCATTTTCAACTTTCAGGTTTTCATTTTCAACTTTCAATTTTCAACTTTCAACTCCCCTAGTCTCCGTCGGGATCATCCACAAGGGTGCCGCCACCAGGAGGCAGAGGCTCATCACCGCCATCATCACCACCGCTTGGCGTGTCACCACCTTCATCGGCATCCTGCTGACCCTCAGCAGTTGGCACCTCCACGAAGCGGAATTCCTTCTCATCGTTCAGGCGCGAAGTCAGTTCGGCGGCAGGGTCAAAGATGACGCTGATTTTGGCACCAACGCTTGTCACATCCTTCTTCTCCTTCTGGCTCTTGCCGCTCACCTTCAGTTTGAACGTGCCCAAGCCATCGATACTCACAGCATTACCATTCAGCAGTTCGTCAATGATTGACTGTGGGAAATCGGCAAATACACCGTTAATCTCACCCACAGAGAACGTGCTTCCGCGAGCCATTCGCTTTGCCAATTGCGTCTCATGTACGGTTGATACTCGTGTCCACTGCGGGAAATAAAGCGTGGACTTGTCCTGAGGGTTGATACCCTTCTTCTTGATTAATGAAATCATCTTTTCTGTAATTTTTAGATGGTTAATAAAAGTGTTATTATAGCTTCATTCGTATCCTTTTTCAAGGTCATACGGATGCCTGTTTTAAATCATACGTATGATTTGCTCCGATGATACGTATGATTGAACCGAATCATACGTATGAATGACTTGAATCATACGTATCATAGTTTTCAACCATTCGTATGACCCTTTTCGTTCAGGCGGAGGGCGCCCTTCTTTCACGTTCAACATGAGATTCATAATCCCGCCATTTATCAAATTGGTACTCCACGTTAATGTTCCAGAAAAGAGGCGCGAAGCACCTTTGATAAACAAGCAATTCACCTACGGGGAGACCGCCCCAGCGCGACACTGCCGAATACCACCAATGCCCACGCCTTTATCGGTGTGAGCTGGCAGCCTTCGTTTATCGCGCTAACTGTTTGGTCTATTTGTAGGTGATGCGAAAAACTGTTGGCTCTCTTTTCCAAAAGTATGTTTCGATTGCAAAAATACAAGAAATCTTTCAATCTATATTGTTTGTTCCAAGAAAAATATAGAAATGCAGCTAATTTTTCATGTTTTTCATTATTTGTTGCTTGGAAATTGAAGGAAAAAGAGTAAATTTGCGATGATATCAAAATAGATTCTATGATTCAAAAAGAAAGAATAAACATGAAAAAGATTATTAGCTTATTGTTTGTGTGCATTTTAAATGCCACTACGTTCGCACAGTCAGTAGATGATGCTGTGTATTGCACAGAAGTGACCTATGAAATAAAGAATTATAAAGGCAATTGGTATACACCTCTCATGTATCTTTGTCAAGATACAAAGACAAAAGAGTATTATCATATTTCAAATTATGAAGATGACTCTGATTCATGTCTTGTATTCTACTTGGGTACTCTAGAAAATACGAAAGTCTTATACAAGAAAATGAATGAGTATATAATTAGCGGTGATTCCACTTTGAATGAAACAATAAAAGACGCAAAAAATAGA
>JAEEGJ010004166.1_pt1 | contig 50316 bp, 39 predicted proteins | sample 8958761 | NCBI WGS metagenome assembly JAEEGJ01 (sample SAMN16246546, study PRJNA631951) | gut metagenome | biome: gut microbiome; feature: rumen; material: RS-attached | host: Bos | place: Iran: Karaj | collected 2018-10
GAATGAAGTTCTACCTCAAGCAGTGCGAGAAGGTAGGCAACATGAAAAAGCACACGGGCTGGCTCGGAATCCCTTCCGGCGGCTGTGTAGTTGAGAACTTCCCCGAGAAGATGTATTTGGAGCTCACAACGGCAGAATTCTGCGGATACCAGTTCCCGGTACCCAAAGATTACGATGAGAATTTAAGAGTCGTATTCGGCGATTACATGCAGATCCCCGAACCGTCCAAGCGTGACTGCCACGTGGCTTATAAGATCGAATTCTGATTATTCTCTGTATTTAGAACAGATCGAATGCGTCATTCTGTCTTCTTCGGGAGGCAGCTGCATATAGTTGCCGTACTGCTGTGACAGATACTTATCTGCGTTTCTCGGAATGTAGAATTCAGCATCTTCGTATGGTGCGAGAATGGGATTTTCAACGTCCTCGCGGTCCATCAGCTGCTTCTCAAACGGCGGCTCTTCCTCGCAGATAACACATACGGTTTTTGCCTTGTCGTAATTGCTCCATGCGCATACGGACGACAGATGGCGCTCGTATTTGTGGTTCTTGTTCGGCATGTGCCTGATGATGAAGTTTCTCATCTTCTCCTTTGAACCGCTCTCGCTCTCCGGAACATACATCGTTGCATTCATCATCTTGAGATAGAAGTTGCGCAGGGGCTTCTGGAAAATGAGCTTCGGCTTGGAGATGCCGTCCATGGGGAAGACGTCTACCCATACACCCATGTCATCGATCTGCTCTCTCAGATATGTCGGCTGGACGATGGTCTTCATGTTGCAGGCACGGACAATGGGGTAATGGTAATTCTTGTCAGTCGTATAGTGGAAGAGCCTGATGTTGTTTCCGATGGGCTCTTTCTTGTTGAGTTCAACGAGTTTTTCCATGTCTCTTCTGGGCATGAGGATATCCATATCGTTGTCCCACGGGATGAATCCCTTGTGACGGATGGCGCCAAGGAGCGTGCCATATCCCAATACATATTTGAGTCCGTGTTTTGAACAATACTCGTGAAGAGCCTTCATAACCTCGAGCTCTGCCAGCTGTTCTTCGCGGATTGAGAGAAAACTCTCATTTTTGCCCATTTTACTGCCCTCAACTATCGATATAATTACGAATGAGATTATAACATACTTAATTAAAAATCATTATATAAATGTAATGTTGCCTGTTCAAAAATGTATGGTATAATGCGTGAAACTGAACAAAAACAGGAGATAAAACATGGAACTTACCAGAAAACAGTTTACTGTAATGGAGAAGGTGATCAGTTCTGAAACACCGCTCACCCAAAGAGATGCAGAGAAGCTTACAGGTTTTTCTCTCGGCACTGTTAACAAGGTTTTCAAGGAGTTGTCCGACAGCGGACTGATCCTGGACGGCAAGGCTACCGACAAGGGAATCGAAGTGATGGAGCAGTACCGCGCAAAGCGTGCAGTGTTCATTGCGGCAGGTTTCGGATCAAGACTTGTACCGATCACATTCAATACTCCCAAGCCGCTCGTAAGAGTTAAGGGCACAAGGATCATCGACCATCTGATCGACGCGTGCCTGGCAGCCGGAATCGAAGAGATCTACATCGTAAGAGGTTATCTCGCAGAGCAGTTTGACCAGCTCCTTTATAAGTACCCCATGGTCAAGTTTTTGGAAAATCCCGTTTATAACGAAGCTAATAACATAAGTTCAGGACTCATCGCGAAAGATCTGCTGTCCAACTCTTATGTTTTCGAGGCGGATCTCCTGTTATCCAATCCCGATATCGTTACAAAATATCACTACACATCTGACTTCCTCGCTATCAAGAAGGACAGAACCGATGACTGGTGCTTCGAAGTTAAGGACAAGGTCATCGTAGAGGAGAAGGTCGGCGGTGAAGACTGCTGGCAGATGGTAGGCATCAGCTACTGGAACGAGGAAGACGGCAAGAAGCTCGCAAACGACATTCCTGACGTTTACCAGATGCCCGGCGGCAAGGAGAGATACTGGGAGCAGGTACCTCTCGTATACAAGAAAAAGAATTACGCTGTTGAGGTCCGTGAGTGCTTCGACGAGGATATCGTTGAGATCGACACTTTCAGAGAACTTAAGCAGATCGATCCCACATACGATGTTTGATAAAAGGAGCATATATTCATGGAACCCGTAAAAAGAAATGTATTGTTGAATCCCGGTCCGTCAACAACAACGGATACAGTTAAGTACGCACAGGTCGTACCCGACATCTGCCCCCGCGAAAAGGAATTCGCAGGACTCATGAAGGGCATCCGCGAAGATCTCGTTAAGATCGTTCACGGTGATCTCGAGAAGTACACAAGCGTATTATTCTGCGGTTCAGGCACCATCAACATCGATGTCTGCATCAACAGCCTCCTGCCTGAGGGCAAGAAGGTTCTTGTAATCAATAACGGCGCATATTCAACACGTGCCGTTGAGGTATGCCAGTTCTACGGACTTCCTCACATTGACCTGAAGTTCCCAGTAGACCAGAGACCTGACCTCGCTGTTGTAGAGAAGACACTCCAGGACAATCCTGACATCGGACTCGTTCACATCACACACAACGAGACAGGAACGGGACTTCTTAACCCCATCCGTGAGATCGGTGCTCTCGTACACAAGTACAATGCAATTTTCACTGTTGATACAACATCAACATATGCAATGAGACCCATCGACATCGAGAAGGACAATATCGACTTCTGCATGGCATCAGCTCAGAAGGGTCTTATGTCTTTCACAGGCCTGTCTTTCGTAGTTGGTAACAGAGCGATCATCGAGAAGTCAAAGGATTTCCCGAAGAGAAGCTACTACTGCAATCTCTATCTGCAGTATGAGTGCTTCGAGAAGACAGGTGAGATGCACTTCACACCTCCGGTACAGACAATCTACGCTACGATCCAGGCAATCAAGGAATACTGGGCTGAAGGCGAAGAAGCAAAGTGGGCACGCCACACACGCGTATTCAATGCCATCAACGTTGGTCTCGATGAGCTCGGTTTCAAGCAGGTAATCAAGCCCGAGTGGAGAGCAGGTCTCGTATCTTCTGCAATCTATCCCGACGATCCGAACTGGAGCTTCGAGAAGGTTCACGATTACTGCTACGAGAGAGGATTTACTATCTATCCCGGCAAGATCAGCACAACAAACACATTCCGTCTCTGCGCACTCGGTGCGATCGACGAAGACGATATTAAGGATTTCTTTGTTGTATTCAAGGAAGCTCTTGTTTCAACAGGCGTCCAGATCCCGATCAATTACAATAACTAAGGAGATAAATGATGAAGACTGTTTACACTTGTTTTTGTACCGATGTAATTCATGCAGGTCATTTGAACATTATCAACGAAGCAAGAAAGCTCGGTAGAGTCATCGTAGGATGCCTGTCTGACGAGGCTTCAATCCGTTATAACAAATTCCCTACAATCTCACAGGAAGAGCGTATCAAGCTCTACAGAAGCCTTGAGGGTGTTGAGGAAGTAGTCATCCAGAACGACATGCTCTACGATGATGTAATTACACTCATCAAGCCTGACTACATCGTTCACGGTGACAACTGGAAAGAAGGTCCCGAGAAGTCCATCAGAGATCACGTTGAATCCCTTCTCAAGGAATACGGCGGTGAGCTCGTAGACATCCCTTACACATACAACGAAGAAGTTAAGAAGATCGACATGCAGCTTAAGGAAAAGCTCGCAATGCCTGAATACAGAAGAAAGAGACTCCGCCAGCTCCTCGCTCTGACACCTATCGTTAAGGCTATGGAAGCACACAGCGGTCTCACAGGTCTCATCGTTGAGAAGACAGTCGTTGAGCACGAGGGCAGACTCGACCAGTTCGACGCAATGTGGATCTCATCACTCTGCGATTCAACAGCAAAGGGTAAGCCTGACATCGAGCTCGTTGACATGACATCAAGATTCAGAACGATCGACGATATCACTGAAGTAACAACGAAGCCTATCATCTTCGACGGTGATACGGGCGGACTTACAGAACACTTCGTATACACAGTACGTTCACTCGAGAAGATGGGCGTATCAGCAGTCATCATCGAGGACAAGAAGGGACTTAAGAAGAATTCACTCTTCGGTACCGAAGTTAAGCAGACACAGGCCACAATCGAAGAGATGAGCGCAAAGATCGCTGCAGGCAAGAAGGCACAGCTCACAGATGATTTCATGATCATCGCACGTATCGAGAGCCTTATCCTCGAGCAGGGTATGGAAGATGCTCTGGCACGTGCACATGCATTCGTTGCAGCAGGCGCTGACGGCATCATGATCCATTCACGTAAGAAGGAACCCGATGAGATCTTAGAGTTCTGCGACAAGTTCAGAGCTGACAACAAGGAAACACCCATCGTTGTTGTTCCTTCAAGCTTCAACGTAATCACAGAGGAAGAACTCGCAGCTCACGGAGTCAACATCGTTATCTATGCTAACCAGTTAACGAGATCAGCTTTCCCTGCAATGCAGAAGACTGCTGAGGATATACTCAAGTATCACAGAGCCAAGGAAGTTGACGACAGACTCATGAAGATCAAGGACATTATTACTCTTATCGATGAGTTATAATATTACGCATGTTTTTATTAGGAGAGCTTAAATGAAGGTTGAGAAACTGGTAGAGATTATAGGCGCTGATTTTTATTCTGGAGTTCCGGACAGTCAGCTCAAGGCACTTTGCAATTACCTGATGGCTACATACGGAATCGATCCGCACCATCACGTGATCGCAGCAAACGAAGGTAACTGCACGGCACTCGCTGCAGGATACCATCTTGCTACAGGCAAGGTTCCTGTCGTATACATGCAGAATTCAGGTGAGGGCAACATCATCAATCCTGTTGCATCACTTCTGAACGATAAGGTTTACGCCATTCCTATGGTATTCATCGTAGGCTGGAGAGGCGAACCCGGCATTCACGACGAGCCCCAGCACATCTACCAGGGCGAAGTAACTGTTAAGCTTTTGGAAGACATGGATATCGCTACATTCATCATCGGCAAGGACACAACTGATGAAGAAGTAGCTGCCGCTATGGAGAGCTTCAGGGATGTTCTTGCAAAGGGGAAGGATGTTGCATTCGTTATCCGCAAGGGCGCGCTCTCTTTCGACGGTAAGGTCGAATACAAGAACGACAACACAATGGTGCGTGAAGAGATCATCCAGCACATCGTAAAGGCTTCAGGTGAGGATCCGATCGTATCAACAACAGGTAAGGCTTCAAGAGAGCTGTTTGAGACGAGAGTCGCAAACGGTCAGAGCCACAAGTACGATTTCCTCACAGTAGGTTCAATGGGCCACTCTTCATCCATCGCTCTGGGTGTTGCGATCAACAAGCCCGAGACACGCGTATGGTGCGTAGACGGTGACGGCGCAGTTCTCATGCACATGGGTTCAATGGCTGTGCTCGGCGCTAACAAGCCCAATAACCTCGTTCACGTAGTGATCAATAACAGCGCTCACGAGACAGTAGGAGGAATGCCTACCGTTGCTGGTTCCATCGACGTAGTTGCAATTGCTAAGGCATGCGGTTATCCGAATGCTGTCTGCGTTGATAACTTCACAGATCTCGATAAGGAACTCGAAGCAGCTAAATCAAGAAAAGAACTCTCACTTATCGAAGTCAAGTGCTCCATCGGTGCCAGAGACGATCTCGGCAGACCGACAACAACGGCACTCGAGAACAAAGAAAACTTCATGGATTATCTTAATTCATGCAAGTAAGCGGGAGTTTTGAATACTGATGGATAACGATGTCGCAGTCAGCGTAATTTGCAATGCATTCAACCACGGCAAGTACATAAGGGACGCGCTGAATGGTTTTGTAATGCAGAAAACGGATTTCAAATTTGAAGTCCTGGTTCATGACGACGCATCGAAAGATGACACGGCAGACATTATCCGCGAATTCGAAGCGAAATATCCGGATATCATCAAACCCATCTATCAGACTGAGAACCAGTATTCTAAAAATGTCTGGATCACTGACGTTTATCAGCTCAGGCGCTCAAAGGGCAAGTACATTGCCATCTGTGAAGGCGACGATTACTGGCTGGACCCCTGTAAACTCCAGAAGCAGTACGATGCTTTGGAGTCACATCCTGAAGTAGACATCTGTGTTCACGCATCGACCCTCGTCAATTCGGAAGACGGAAGCGTAAGCGGCACCGTTGAGCACGGTTCTGAAGTTACCGTTATCCCGGTTGAGAAAGTCATTGAGGGCGGCGGTGATTTCGTTTCCACGAATTCGATATTTGTCAGAAGAGAGATCCTCACAGACAGAAGAAAATTTGTTGATGTCTGTCCTCTGGACTATACATACCAGATCAGCGGATCGATCAACGGCGGCATGCTCTATCTGCCTGATAACATGTCCGCATACAGAGTATCCGTACCCGGTTCTTGGTCTGTTTCCAACAACAAGAACCGCAGGGGCAACCTCAATTTTGTCAAAGAGCTTATGGCAGGTCTTAAGCAGCTTGATATCGATACAAACAAAAAATATCACGGGATAATAAGCAAGAAGTTATGGAGACTGTTCTTGTCCAAAGTACATCTCAGACTGCTTATCATGTTTAACAGGTAAGGTTAATGGGAGAGAGCCGGAAAGATCATTCAGGCAGTAAAGTAATGAGCGGTTTCATTTGGAGACTGTTCGAACGTGTAGGCGCCAAGGGCGTCGAGCTCATCGTGTCCCTTGTACTGGCCAAAATGCTCGATACGGAGCTGTTCGGTTCCATCGTTCTGGTGCTCGTAGTCATTAACATAATGCAGGTCTTCGTCGACAGCGGACTGGGCAATGCCCTTATCCAGAAGAAGGATTCCGACAACAAGGACTTCTCGACGGTATTTTTCTTTAACATCGTTTTCTGCGCTGTCCTCTACACGATCCTGTATTTTACAGCTCCGTATTTCGCAGCGTTCTATGACGATCTGTCGCTGACACCGGTCATAAGGGTACTGGGTCTTACTGTCGTCATATCGGGCGTCAAGAATGTACAGATCGCATACGTATCAAAAACGATGCAGTTCAAGAGATTCTTCTTCTCGACTCTGGGAGGAACGATCTTCGCTGCCATTGCAGGACTTGTTCTGGCATATAACGGCTATGGCATCTGGGCCATCGTCGTCCAGTCTGTATCCAACACTGCGATCGACACCGTCATCTTATGGATTACGGTAAAGTGGAAGCCCGAATTCTATTTCTCTTTCAAGAGGCTCAAGATCCTTTTTGCATATGGCTGGAAACTTCTGGTATCACAGCTCCTCGACACCGGTTATACGCAGTTAAGGTCTCTCATCATCGGTAAGAAATACACCAAAGATGACCTGGCATACTATGACAGGGCGAACCAGTTCCCGGGATTTATCACTGCTAATATCAATACGTCGATAGACAGCGTTCTTTTCCCTGCGATGTCAGATGTCCAGGACGATAAAGAGCGCGTAAAGAGCATGACAAAACGTGCCATGAAAACCAGCATCTTCCTTATGGCACCCATGATGGCGGGCCTGTCGTGCTGTGCCAGGCCGATAGTTAAGCTGCTCTTAAATGAGACATGGCTGCCGCTTATTCCGTACATGATAGTCCTGTGCATATCCTACACGTTCTATCCGCTTCACACGGCGAACTTAAATGCCATAAAGGCTCTCGGAAGAAGCGACAAATTCCTTATTCTCGAGATCATCAAAAAGGCCGTGGGCATGGTGCTCCTTCTGGTATCGATGTGGTACGGCGTAATGGCCATAGCAATATCGCTCCTGGTAAGTGACATCATCTGTCAGATAATCAACTCCTGGCCCAACAAAAAGCTCATTAATTATGGGTATTTCGAGCAGCTCAAGGATATTACCCCCTCGATAATCCTCGCATGGGTCATGGGCGGAATAGTCTACTGCGTAAGCTTCCTCGGTCTGAACGACATTCTGACCCTGGTTATACAGATCCCCCTTGGCGTTGCCATTTATACTCTTGGCGCAAAGCTGTTCAAGATGGAGAGTTTTGACTATCTGTTAGTCGTTATTAAGAGTATTATTGGTAAGAAGGAGACGGAGAGATGAAAAAACAAAAGGTCCTCGTGTTCCCGGCCGGAACAGAGATAGCGTTTGAAATACATAATGCTCTTAAATTTTCCAAGTTCGTTGAGTTATACGGCTGCAGCAGCGTTCCATGCCATGCAGAGTTTCTTTTCGAGAGATATATTGAGGGAGTGCCCTTTCCGGGTGATCCCACTCTTGTTGACTGCATTAACAAGGTAATCGACGAATATGGCATTGATTTCATTTATCCGGCACACGACAGTGCATGCCTGACTCTTACGCAGGAACAGGACAAGCTCCATGCGAAGGTCATCACATCGCCTCTTAAGACTGTTGATATCTGCCGCTCGAAGACTAAGACTTACGAGTTTTTCGCAGGCGAGGATTTCATTCCGAGAACATTTGCCAAGCCTGATGACATTGAGAGTTATCCGGTTTTTGTTAAGCCTGCAGTAGGCCAGGGCGCTGAAGGCGCATTGAAGGTAAATAGCAGGGAAGAGCTCGACATGAAGCTGTCTGACGGCGTTGATTACGTCATCAGCGAGTATCTTCCGGGCGAGGAATATACGGTTGACTGTTTTACAGACAGACACGGTAAGCTCAGATCCGCAAACATCAGAAGACGTGAGAGGATCAGATCCGGAATCGCAGTTCGAAGCAGGATCATTCCGATGGAAGACAGCGTAATGAAGATCGCTGAGATCATCAATTCCAAGCTCGTCTTCTCCGGTGCATGGTTCTTCCAGTTAAAGCGCAACAACCAGGGTGAATTCCGTTTACTGGAAGCATCCCCCAGAATTCCCGGAACAATGGGAACAACCAGAAATCTCGGCATCAACTATCCGATGCTCACGATATTCGACATGATGGGCTACGATATAGACATCATCAACAACAAGCAGGAGATCCTTTTAGACCGCGCGTTCATCAGCAGATACCAGACGAGCGTTAAGTACAAGCTCGTTTACATGGATTTTGATGACACACTTTACCTCGATGACAAGGTCAACATCACGATGGTCGCATTCCTGTACCAGTGCTTCAACAAAGGCATTCCGGTGGTGCTCCTGACCAAACACGCGAAAGATATCTATGCTTCATTGGAGAAGTTCAGGATATCAAAAGACCTGTTCTCTGATATCATTCATATATCAGACGGCAGTGATAAGAGCGAATATATCACAGAGAAAGAGTCGATCTTCATCGACGATTCTTTCGCTGAGCGTAAAAATATTCAGGATAAAACGGGTGTTCCCGTTTATGATCTCGACATGATCGAGAGCCTGATCGATTGGAGAATGTAAAAATGGAAATACAGGTAACAAGATCTTCGATGCCTGATATCGAAGAGTATGTTGAAGAGATAAAGGATCTCTGGGACTCACACTGGCTCACCAACATGGGTGCCAAGCATAAGGAATTCCAGAAGCAGCTTGAGAACCTTCTCGGAGTTGAACATGTTGCCCTGTATTGTAACGGCCACCTCGCACTCGAGAACATTCTCGAGGCTTTCCAGATGGAAAAAGGCGGAGAGATCATCACAACTCCGTTTACTTTCGCATCCACAACACATGCAATCATCAGAAGCGGATTCACACCCGTATTCTGCGACGTAAATCCCGTTGATTTCACGATCGACACGGACAAGATCGAATCACTCATCACTGATAAGACGGTTGCGATCCTGCCTGTCCACGTTTACGGAAACATCTGTAATGTGGAGAAGATCAAGGAGATCGCTGACGCGCATAACCTCAAGGTAATCTACGATGCGGCTCATGCATTTAACGTAACTTACAAGGGTAAGAGCGTATCGATGTACGGCGATGCTGCAATGTTCAGCTTCCACGCCACAAAGGTTTTCAACACCATCGAGGGCGGCGCAGTCTGCTACCATGAGGATTCAATGGAGCAGAGACTCAAGGACCTCAAGAACTTCGGTATCCACGGGCCTGAGGAAGTAGCTTACGTCGGCGGAAACGCAAAGATGAACGAGTTCTGCGCTGCAATGGGCATCTGCAATTTAAGATATTTGTCAGATGAGATCCAAAAGCGCAGCGTTGTTGTCGCAAGATACAAGGAGCAGCTCTCCGGAATCGACGGTCTCTATCTGATTCCCGATCAGAAGGATGTTGTTCCGAACTACGCATATTTCCCGGTTGTTTTCGACAAGGAAGTATTCGGCGCTGACAGGGATGAGGTCTTCGCTAAGCTTGAAGAGAACGGCATCTGCGCCAGAAAGTATTTCTATCCGACAACAAATGCTTTCGACTGTTACAAGGACAGATTCGATCCTAACGATACACCGGTTGCGCTGGACGTATCACTCCGCGTTCTGACGCTCCCTCTTTATGCAGATCTCGATCTTGCGATCGTTGATAAGATCTGCGAAATCATCAAGAGTCTTAACGGAGGCAGATAATGGATAAGGTAATCGCAACACCGGAGATGATCCACGAGAGGTTATATCATATCGGTAAGGCAGCCTGCTGCATTCTCGAGAAGCATAACATTCCTTATTCCATTGCATACGGCACGTTGCTCGGCGCGGTAAGACACGGCGGATTCATTCCGTGGGATGATGATTTTGACATCTGGCTTTTTGACGATACATACGATGAAGCCATCGAGTATTTGAGAGCAGAATTGCCTGAAGACATGTTCCTGGAAGATGAGAAGTCTGAACCGATGTATTTCCACGGCTGGGCACATATCAAAGACTTAAGATCCGAGACTGTCAGACAGAAGTATGTCCAGGATCAGGCATATAAGCATAACGGTCTTAATGTTGACCTCTACAGATGCTCGAAGATGCCTGAATCCGAAGTATGGAATTATATCGATGAGGAGAACCGCAAATACATCGAAAGACGTAAGAGCAAGAATCTCATCTCCGATGAGGAATATAAGGACAGAATGGACAGACTTGCAAAGGACAAGGCTGCTCATGCTTCATTTAAGGGCGATCCGGACAGGATCGTATATATGTTCCTGGACATGAGAAAGTATGCTGATGAAGAATGCCTTTTCCCGTTAAAGAAATACAATTTTGAAGATTCCGAGTTCTACGGATTCAAAGATGCTGACAAAGTCCTGACGACCCTTTACGGTGATTACATGACACCGTTGCCCGTTGAAGAACGTGTAATGCTTAACAGCGAAGTTTATTTCATCTGATCTTATGACTAAATTCAGCGTATTGATGTCGCTCTATATAAAGGAAAAGCCTCAGTATGTCGAGGAGTGCTTCCAGAGCCTCTTAAGACAGACTGTTAAGGCTGACGAGTGGTTAGTCGTAGAAGACGGCCCGCTTACTCCTGAGCTTTACGCTGTTCTGGATAAATATCAGCAGGAATATCCCGGTCTTATCAAGAGACTTCCTTTCGCGGAGAACAGAGGGTTGGGCTTAGCGCTCCAATCAGGTGTTCCCGAGTGCACATATGACCTCATCGCGAGAATGGATACAGATGATATCTGCAGGGAAGACCGCTTCGAGAAGCAGCTTGCAGAGTTTGAGAAGGATCCTGATCTGGACATCATAGGCAGCAACATCGACGAGTTCGAGGATACTCTCGACACCATCGTTGCAAACAGGACCGTTCCTCTGACAGATGCAGAGATCAAGAAATACCAGAAGAAGCGTGACGGATTCAACCACATGACCGTCATGTACAAGAAAAAGGCCGTTCTTGACGCCGGAAACTACCAGTCATGCCCTCTGATGGAAGACACATACCTCTGGGTCCGCATGATGAAGAACGGCGTTAAGTGCAAGAACATCGGTGAGCCGCTGGTCTATGCCAGGATCGGCAAGGACATGTTCAACAGAAGAGGCGGCTGGGCATATTTCAAGAAGTACAAGGCTGCATTCAAAAAGGTCTATGAGACAGGATATATCTCCTGGTTTGATTATGCTTCTGTTATCATTATCCAGTTCTGTGTCGCGCTGGTACCTCAGAAACTGCGCGGCTGGATCTTCAAAAAAATGCTGCACGGGAAGAAATCATGATCATACTTCATATATCGTCCATCAACTTCGATCCTTTCAGCGGTGTGTGCAATGTCATACCGCAGTATCTGATTGAGCAGGAGAAACTCGGCCACCAGGTCGCCCTGTACAATGCCAGGGACAGCTATGTTGACGCACCCATCCACCAGATACCTTATATGGAGACCTTTGACATTGATAAGTTGCCTGAGCCGTTCAATAAGCCTGACCTCGTTGTTTTTCAGGAGTGCTACCGCAAAGAGCACCTCCGCACAGGCAAGGTGTTAGAGAAGAAGGGCATTCCGTACATCATCATTCCCCACGGCGAGCTCCGCAAGGAATCACAGCACGAGAAGCGCCTTAAGAAGGTCGCTGCCAATATTTTGCTGTTCAACAGATTTATGGATAAGGCCATTGCTCTTCAGTGCCTGTCACAGGAAGAGTACGATGCGACTTCGTTCGGCCGCAAGAAGATAATCGCCACAAACGGCAGGGTGATTCCGGAGAAAAAGAAGGAATCTTTCTCTGAAAATGGCCTCAAACTGCTCTATATCGGACGACTGGATGTCCATGTAAAGGGTTTGGACATTTTACTTGAAGCAGTCAGCAAATGCCTGCAAACACTGAAGGATAACAATGTTACACTCGATATTTACGGTCCGGATTACGCCGGCAGATACGCCCAGGTCGAGAATCTCATCAAAGATCTCGGTGTCGGCGAAGTTGTGACCCTCCATCACGAGATCGTGGGCGAGGCAAAGGAAAAATGTCTGCTCGATTGCGATGTTTTTGTCCAGACATCCCGCCACGAAGGCATGCCCGTGGGAATTCTCGAATCTTTGAGCTATGGCATCCCGTGCCTCATTACCAGAGGTACCAACTTAGGCGAGAAGATCAGGGATAACGACTGCGGCTGGATGGCTGAAAATGACTCAGACAGCGTTGCTGATGCCATTAAGAGAGCGATAGAAGACCGCTCCACATATGCTGTTAAGTCCGTAAATGCCAGAAAATATGTATCAGATAACTTCTCCTGGGATGTAATCATGCCCAAGACGATCGAGACGTATCAGAAGTGTCTGGCCGAATATAAGGATCAGAAGTAATAGGTGTGATCCACGCCGCTTACGATGCCCTCAAGGGGATCGACGCCCGGTTCTTCCATAAGTGAACTTAAAACGAAGTCAGCCATCTGGATCTGGTCTTTGGACACGTAATATCCTCTGCCGCAGATTGAGATGTTGTATTCATCAGGAACACTCGGTTTCTGGGGCAGGATATGGATCTCCAGATTGTCGGAGATAATGGTGATGTCAGTCAGATAGAGCTTCAGTTCAGAACCCTTGGGTGTAGTCCATGAACCCAGTTCCTTGTATGCGTTGAAGGTTATCGAAGTATCGTCATTATAAAAGCTTAAGAAGCGGAAAGTCGGGTCAAAGGCTGTCATGTCGAAAGCGTCTTCCAGGTAGTAAACGTCTATCCAGCTGCATGTAACCTTTTTCCTGGCATTAAAATCGTAGATCGTCGGATCTTCAGGTTCGATAAGCATTGATACGTCATTCTGGGTATGGAATTCCAGATTGCCCATCATGAAGCCGTATGAACCGTAGCCGATATTTCTGTCCGGGTCGATCGTGGTTTCAGCCGTCAGGTCGACGTCTTCCGGATTGAACATCTCTGTCGTTTCTGACGGGGTTGTTTCTGTTGTCGTCGTGGCAGCCGTTGTGGTTGTCTCAGATCTCTCTGTTGTTGTTTCCGACGTCTCGGAGGCATTAGCCGTTGTTTCAGATTCTGTTGTGTCTGAAGTTAATGCAGCGGTCTCTGAAGGCGCCGTATCGCAGGCACACAAAAGCATGCCCGTAGCCATGGCCAAAGCAGCAAGAGACCTCAGTTTCCTGGAGTTTAATCGTTTATTCACTATTTATCCCACCTATATCCCTATTACAAACAACTGCAATTATATACCTTGGCGTAGGATAGTCCAGCGACGTTATGAGGCAGTTTTGCCTGACGGCTTATTGAAGAACACCTTGTTGGCGGTAAATCCGAGCACGACCACACCGTTTCTGTAGAAAGAGAATGTGGAATAGGTCTTGTTGTCGTCGTTGCTGACAACAAGCTTATCGAATGTTACGGCTTCGCCTGATTTAGCGAGGTATTCCGTTGCGTCGTTACCGAATTCACCGGGCAGGGTAAATACGAGGTTATCGCAAAGTCCTGCGCTCAGCGACCAGGGCTGGACAGACAAAGACAGCGGAGCCTTTGATTCCGGATAAATGGAATGGCGCTTAACAGTGAACTTAAGCTTGTCGCTCTTAAGTTTCTTGACGTTTACAGTGTAGTAAGCTCCGAACGGCGGGCCCGTGAAGTCGTCGAAGACTTCGGTAACCTCATCGCTTCCGAGCTTCTGCCAGCCTGTATTTATCTTCACGAAATCCTTATTCGTGAATTCATTTATCGCATTATCGATCTCGGCCTGAATTTCCTTGGAAAATTCGAGGTCGGTATAAAGCTTTGTCGTCTGGAATCTGACAAATGCGGAATATGTAGCCTCGAGAAGGAGCTTCAGTCTCTTGACCTTCTGGTCAGGGAAGATCTTAAGGGCTCTCGCGATCCTGATGGCACTCTCTGGCAGGTTTGCATTATATTCACCGGCTTCGAATCTGATCCTCGCGTCGTGATATACCTGGAGGTACATGTTATATGCGAGGAGGGGGTCAGGATTGCCGGCGTTGCCTAAGAGCAGCATGTCCGCAAACTTGAGCTTTGCTTCCGCAATTCCGTAGTTGGATGCGATGGCAAAGTAAGCAAAAGCCTTGTCGTAATCAGGCTTGCCCGTGATCTTGCCGTCGTAATACATGAAGGCCAGTGTGTTAGCCGCATAGCCGAAACCGAATTCCTTCAAAAGGATCGTAAGGAGTCTTGCCGATTCCTTGTAGTCGCAGGAAAATGCGGAGTTACCGCCGTTGCAGGCAAAAGCCTTGATCTTAAGTGCTTCGAAAACATGCTCATCGCAGAGCGTATTCGTGAAGTTTACGAACAGGTTGATCGTCTCCTCAGGAGCATCGTAAAGAAGCAGGCTGTTATCCCAGTGATTGAGGAATGCGAGCATCTGCTCTCTGGTATATGTGCGCTCGTCGTAGGGGAGATCCCTGTTATCTTCGTAGTTCTCGATGAGGGCAAGGAGTGCCGGAATTCCGAGCACAGCAGAAGCAGTGCCGTGAGGGATGTCACCGTTGTCCGTACCGTCCGCGATCCTCGCGATCTTAACAAAGAGCGTGATGATCATATCCTCGTCGTTATCGGCGAGAGGCGGGTAGGGGAATGTCTCGATCATGTCCGGATCAGGTCCGAAGAATTCGTCGAGGCAGAGATCCTCATAGAAATATGTGGTGATCGGATACCACCAGTCGAAAAGGAAATCCTCGAAAGATATGTCGTTCTCATCGAAGTTTGTAAGCGCAGTCTTAAGGTCCGACAAAAGCATCGGATATTCGTTCTCGCACTGAACATCATAGCCTGTTAAGGGATAGGCGTCTTTATCGCTGCCGCCTATTGCGTCGACCCAGCCGATATCGTATCTGCATAGATCTATCAGCTTGTCCTGTGTCATGAAAATGTATGGTTTACGCTTACTCATGTTCTTATTATAAACGCGCCGCGCATGGTATTAAAGACTTGACAACCCCGATATGCGGACAGATATCGGGGTTGCCTGAAATTGAGACTTATTAAGTTGTAATGCAGAGATTACTCTACGGTAACGCTCTTTGCGAGGTTACGCGGCTTATCTACATCAAGACCTCTAGCGCAGGATACGTAGTAGCCGAGAAGCTGGAGAGGTACGACTGCAAGAGATGCAGCGAAGAGCTCGTTGATCTTCGGAACGTAGACTACGAAGTCTGCTGTGTCCTCGATGGCGTAATTGCCGAAAGATGTGAGCGCCATGAGATATGCGCCTCTGGCTCTTGTTTCAACGAGGTTGGAGAGAGTCTTCTCATAAAGGTTGCTCTGTGTCAGGACACCGATAACGAAGGTGCCTTCCTCGATAAGGCTGATAGTGCCGTGCTTGAGCTCGCCTGCAGCGTAAGCTTCGCTATGGATGTAGGAGATCTCCTTCATCTTGAGGCTTCCTTCAAGTGTGATCGCATAGTCGATGCCGCGGCCGATGAAGAAGATATCCTTCTGTGCTGCGAGCTTTGCTGCGAACCACTGGAGACGCTCCTTGTCCTCCAATACCTTATTGATCTTTGCGGGAATGGACATTACTTCGGATGTAAGTTCTTTCGCCTGGTCTTCTGCAATGGTTCCTCTTGTGAGAGCGAACTTGATTGCAAGAACATAGCAGATTGCGAGCTGTGCGGAGTATGCCTTTGTTGTGGCAACTGAGATCTCAGGACCTGCGAGTGTATAGAGAACGTAATCAGCTTCACGAGCGATGGATGAACCGATAACGTTAACGATTGCCAGAGTCTTGATGCCGTTAGCCTTTGCGTCTCTTAATGCTGCGAGGGAGTCTGCTGTCTCACCGGACTGGCTGATGATGATGCAGAGGGCATCCTTGTTAAGAGGCATCGTTCTGTATCTGAACTCGGAAGCGAGTTCGCATCTTACGGGAATGCCTGCCAAAGACTCCATGATGTACTGTGTGCAGCAGCCTACGTGGTAAGCGGAACCGCATGCAACGATGTATATCTGGTTGAAAGCCTTGATGATGTCGTCTGTGAGGTTTGATGTTGTGAGGTCAATCTTGAAGCTGTCGCCGTCAGGAACGATAACTGAGTTCAATGTGTCAGATACTGCCTTGGGCTGCTCGTGGATCTCCTTCATCATGAAGTGCTCGAATCCGCCCTTTTCAGCTGACTCGGCATCCCAGTCGATCTCTGTGGGAGTCTTCTCGATAACGTCACCGTCGAGGTTATAGAAGGTAACGTTGCCTGCTTCGAGGCATGCCATCTCGAGATCGTCGATATAGTAAACGGTTCTTGTGTACTTGAGGATGGCGGGCACGTCAGATGCGAGATATGAAGCATCCTTGTCGTAGCCGATGATCATAGGGGAATCCTTGCGGGCTACGAAGATCTTGCCCGGATGATCCTTGAACATTACTGCGAGAGCATATGAGCCTCTTACACGTACCATTGTCTTGGCGAGAGCCTCGATCGGATCATGTGTGTACTTCTTGTAGTAATAGTCGATAGTCTTGATTGCGACTTCGGTATCTGTCTCGGAGTAGAACTTGTAACCCTTACGGATCATCTTGTCACGGAGTTCCTGATAGTTCTCGATGATTCCGTTGTGTACGCCTACTACGTTATAGTCGTCTACGATGTGGGGGTGAGCGTTGTTCTCTGTAGGTTCGCCGTGTGTGGCCCATCTTGTGTGGCCGATACCGCATGTGCCCTTGAGAGCCGCACCGCCGTCTGTTTTCTCGGAAAGAACTTTGAGTCTGCCCTTTGCCTTTACGACTACAGGATTCTTATCGCCGTCTCTTACTGAGAGACCTGCTGAGTCGTAACCTCTGTACTCGAGCTTTGCAAGACCGTCCAAAAGGATAGGAGCTGCTTTTTTCTTACCTGTGTAACCGACAATTCCGCACATACCAGATAAATCTCCTTTATTTAATTGAAGTATTTTAACATGGAGCACACAGCGGTTTAATTACTCTCTGGGTATGATTATCATTTCCGTTAAGTATGATAAATGTTTACAAATTATTTTCGTCATATGTCGAAAATTAGTATTGTTAATTGCCACCGAACCATTTATAGTAATTACGCTTATAGGATTAACCTATATTAGAACGGGGGTAGAGCATATGCTCGAATTACAAAATATCAGTTTTCATGCTGACGATAAGGACATCCTTAAGGACATAAACCTTAAGACCGATGACAAATTCGTCGCAATCACGGGTCCTAACGGAAGCGGCAAATCCACGCTCCTTAAGATCATCATGGGTATCATCACACCCACCACGGGCCGCATCTTATTTGACGGTCAGGACATTACGGATCTGCCGGTCAATGAGCGCGCAAATCTCGGTATCAGCTTTGCTTTCCAGCAGCCGGTAAGATTCAAGGGTCTCAAGGTCAAGGATCTCCTTGGCATCGCTGCAGGTGAGGGTGTCGATGTCACCAAAGACTGCAAATATCTGTCAGCCGTCGGCCTCTGTGCAAAGGATTACCTGAACAGAGAGATCAACGATACGCTCTCGGGCGGCGAGATGAAGAGGATCGAGATAGCCATGGCTGCAGCAAGAGGCGGAAAGCTCAGTCTGTTCGACGAGCCTGAGGCAGGTATAGACCTGTGGAGTTTCCAGAGCCTGATCAAGGTTTTCGAGAACTTGAGAAGAGTCACAAACGGCAACATCATGATCATCAGCCATCAGGAGAGGATCCTGGAGATCGCCGACAAGATCATCTATCTCAAGGACGGCAGTGTTGACAGATTCGATGAATCCAAAAAGATCATGAGCGAACTTAACATGGGGCGTTACGGCTGCGGCTGTGCATATTCCCAGGAAGAAGGTGTCTGCAATGGATGATCTCGAGAAAAGAATGCTAAAAGAAGTCGCAGAGCTCGACAGCCTTCCCGTCGGTGCTTTTAACATCAGAAGCAACGGAAAGAGTGAGGGCAGATGCTCTACGGCAAATATCCAGATCGATTCCAGAGAGTCAGGCGACGGTATCAACGTCTACTTCAAGGACGGTACGAAGAACGAATCATGCCACATCCCGGTAATCATCTCAAAGTCCGGCCACAAGGAGTGCGTTTATAACGACTTCTTTATTGGTGAGGACTGCGACGTTACCATTATCGCAGGATGCGGAATCAGCAACTGCGGCGGTCACGACAGCCAGCACGACGGTATCCATACTTTCCATGTCGGCAAGAACTCGAGGATTAAGTATATCGAGAAGCACTACGGTGAAGGTACAGGAACAGGCAAGAGATTAATGAACCCCACAACAGTCGTGTATCTTGAGGAAGGTTCCACTATGGACATGGATACTTCCCAGATTGCCGGAATCAACGATACATACAGGATCACAAAGGCAGAGCTCGCCGCAGGTGCCACGCTCATCATGCACGACAAGATCCTTACTAACTTTGACCAGACTGCAAAGGCAGAGATCACCGTAAATCTTAACGGCGATGATTCAGTATGCGACATCGTAAGCCGTGGTGTTGCAAAGGGCGAGTCCGAGCAGGATGTCATCATCGACATCGCCGGCAATGCCAAATGCAAGGGCCACGCTGAATGTGACTCCATCATCATGGACAAGGGTGTCATCGTTGCCACACCTAAGCTCAAGGCAACATGTGTTGACGCTTCGCTCATCCACGAAGCAGCCATCGGTAAGATCGCAGGCGAGCAGATCACAAAGCTCATGACACTTGGCCTTAACGAGCAGGAGGCCGAGCAGAAGATCATCGAGGGATTCCTGAGATAAGGTCTTGCTCTTGGGGGCGGATGCTGATGCCCCGGACAATTGAATTTACTTAAATTGGGGCACTTAACCGGTTGGCTGAGTGCCCCGATTTGTATTGTTTATGTGTTTTGGGACAAGCAAAACAAAATCATCCCCATTAGTGGTAAAATTACTTTAACAATTTCTTCCGGAGGAACCGCTTATGGGACTTAATTTCCGTAAATCTATCTCTTTGGGCAAGGGCCTGAAGCTCAACCTGAGCAAGTCAGGACCCAGTGTATCGTTCGGCAAGAGCGGATTCAGACAATCCGTTAACCTCAAGGGTCAGGCAAGAACGACAGTCGGTATTCCGGGAACAGGAATTTATTACACAAAGACATCCAATGTTAAGAACATCGTCGGCGGCCTGACGGGCAAGAATGACGATTCCAAGGGCAAGAAGACAACAAAGAAGGATGCTGCTGCGCCTAAGGCTACAAAGTCAGCTGCAAAGGCAGCACCTGCAGCTAAAGCAAACAACGAAGAGCTCATCAGAGAGTCCCAGGCAAAGATCGAAGAATTTGCAGCAGGAATCGAAGCGCTCAAGTCCGTACATAAGCAGTCTGACGGTTACATTGACTGGCAGGCAATTGCCAATGGTGCGGTATCGGGCCAGATCAGGGAGCTCCAGCCTTTCGCTCAGAGCGTATTAGCAGGCGATATCGACGCATATTTCAGAGTCATCGAGCAGGTAGGACCTTTCGATGATCTGTTGGAATACGGCAGCGGATTTGAGGTTGGCACTGACGATCCGTCAATTCTGGAAGTTGAGTTCCAGGTTAAGTCGGAGGACATTATACCGACTGAGTATCCTGACATGAAGGCGAGCGGTGAGCTGGTAATGAAGGCTTTCAGCAAGTCTGCTTACTATGAGCTCGTTCAGGATTATGTATCGAGCACGATGCTCAGAGTCGCAAGGGATACTTTCGCGCTGCTCCCTGTACAGCAGGTCATCATTCACGCAGTGGACAAGGTCTTAAATCCTGCTACGGGCAACGATGAAGAGGTTACGATCTGCTCAGCTAAGATCAAGAGAGATGCTCTTGCCACATTAAATTTTGAGAGGATCGATCCTTCTGACTGCCTCGAAAGTTTTGAGAGCAATGTAAGATTCAAGAAGACAGCAGGCTATTCACCGGTAGACAGAGTACTGCCTTGAGTTAAGGCTTTATATTGATAAAGTGTAAACTTTCATAGAGAAACCTGATAACAATGCCGCGCTCTTATTGTTTTAATAGGGAGCGCTGATTAGACTAAATTATGGGTTTATAACATGCCCAAATAAAGCTGACTAACCAGTGCAAACCGAGGGTCATGTATGGCTGATCGTAAAAAAATAGCTTTGCTTATAGGACAGGCTGATGAGTATTATCAGGCTCAGTTTGTTGAGGGTTTTGTCGGCAAGGCATTCGAAAACAATGCTGACGTACTCGTTTTCGGAAGTTATCTCAAGTATCAGAATAATCTCGGCCGTGAGATCGGCGAGACTTCCATCTTTACTCTGGTTCCTTATGAAGAGTTTGACGCGATCGCCGTAATGGCTGATACGCTCCAGTCACCGGGTCTTGCAGACAGCATTGAAGAGATCATTCATGAGCGCTACAAGTGTCCGGTCGTTTTCGTTGATAAAGAGAGTAAGTATTTCCCGTCGGTCTTCCCGAATCATTACGATGCGGTAAAGATGCTCGTTAACCATCTCATCGAAGAGCACGGTTACACTGATATCGCATATCTCACGGGCAAGGCATGGCATCACTATTCGAAGCAGAGACTTCAGGCATTCACGGATGCCATGTCTGAACATAACCTCACTGTCGGCAAGGACAGGGTCTTCTATGGAGATTTCTGGTATACGAGCGGTGAGAGTCTGGGTGAACGTCTTATCAAGAAGGGAACAAATCTTCCTCAGGCAATCGCGTGTGCCAACGACTGCATGGCTATCGGCCTCGCAAAGGCGCTTACGGCAGGCGGTCTCAGGATCCCTGAAGATATTGCGATCGCAAGTTACGATTCCACGGAAGAAGGCAGATATTCACCGAAGCCGGTTACATCAGTCAAGCTTCCTGCCAAATCCATGGGCGCTTATGTTCTCGACAAGCTTTTCAATGCGATGGACGGTAAAGAGACCGGACCGTTTGAAGATCTTGGCGAATTTTTCTGCGGAAGGACCTGCGGATGCAATGAGGGCAAGGTCCAGTATGAGACAAAGCTCCGTACCACATGGGATACAGAGACTTCGCACAACAGCGTATTCTCATCTTTCAATCACTTGGACGAAGACCTTGTCATCCAGAACGATTTTGACGGTCTTGCAAAAACAACTTTCTCATATGTGTTCCAGGTAAGAGAATTCGAGAGTTTCAACATCTGCCTTAATGAGGACTGGCAGGTTAAGGCAAAGGCCATGTTTGGTTCCATCGATGATTCGAGACTCTCGCCTGAGAGACTGTCTGAGACGGACAAGTTCTTTACCTCTAAAATGATGGATCTCATCAGCTGCCGTTCCGAGTGCACCGGTGGTGACAGGGTAAGTCCGGATGAATTTTTCGACAGGAATATCCTTGTTCCGAGACTTGCGGAAGACAGGATCAAGCCTGAGGTATTTATTTTCACTCCTCTGCATTTTGAAGAGGCAGTATTCGGTTATGCCGTAATCTCCTACACGGAACCGAAGTCTTACAAGAGATCCTACCGTTTTTGGCTTCACAGCATCATGAGGGGCCTTGAGAATTTCAGAAGATACGATGAACTCGTTGCCATCAACAAGAAGCTTGAGGCGAGCCTGATCAGAGATCCTCTTACGGGTATCTATAACTATAACGGTTTCTTGAGACAGACCGAAGACATCATCGCGATCAGTCCGTTAAGAGACGGTCAGAAGATCGGAGCACTTGCTATCGATATCAAGAATCTTGCCAAGATCAATAACGACGACGGAAGAGCTGCAGGCGATAATGCGATCATCAATGTATGCCGCATCCTTGGCGACGTCTTCTCACGCGGCCGCATCTACTGCATGGGTAACGGCGAGATGGTCGCTCTTGAGGTCATGGAGAAGGATGTCGATGTCCTCATGGCTCTCGAAGAGCGCGTCAGAGAGCTCTATACGAAGCTCGAAAGGTTTAACTCCACACTTAACGATTATTCCAGAAAGATCGAAGTTTACTATGGTTCTGCCGAAGGCTCACCCAAAACGGTTGCCGAATACGAGAACGTTGTAAGTGTGGCGCTGTCCCGCAAGAACGGACAAAAGATCAATCTGCAGAAACTCAATGTGGACAGCGTTGATGACTCACAGGTCGAAGAGGCTAAGATCGTCAACGACATCCTCGACAAGAACCGGATCAATTACCACTTCCAGCCTATCGTTAATGCGCATACAGGTGAGATCTACGCATACGAAGCACTGATGAGAGCTGATACGAATCCTTACGTTCAGCCTCTGCTCGTCATTAAGTATGCGGGACTGTTCAACAGACTTTACGATATAGAGTACGCAACATTTAATAACGTTTTGAATTTCGTTAAGGATAATGCGGACCAGTTCAAGGATGATGCCAAGATCTTCATCAATTCCATTCCCGGCCAGCGCCTGAAGAAGGCTGACATGGAGAACATCTCAAACCTGGCCAAGTCTCTTGAGGGCAGGCTCGTTGTTGAATTTACAGAGCAGTCCGAGATTGACGATAAGGAACTTGCGGATATGAAGAAGGAGTATCAGAACTTCGGTTTTGAGACTGCTGTTGACGATTACGGAACAGGTTATTCCAACGTCAGCAACCTCCTGCGCTACATGCCGAATTACGTAAAGATCGACAGGGCGCTTCTCACGGGGATCCAGGATTCACCGCAGAAGCAGCACTTTGTAAAAGACATCATCGCATTCTCGCACGATAACAATATCATGGCTCTGGCAGAAGGTATCGAGACTGAAGAAGAACTCGAGACCGTTATCAACCTCGGCGTTGACCTTATCCAGGGTTATTACACGGCACGTCCTTCTGACAAGGTCGTCAAGGAGATCCAATCAGATATTAAGGACGAGATTGTTAAGTTCAGCGTATGCAAGGCAAATAACCGCACAAGGAAAGATTACGTTGCCGGAAGAGAAGAGAGGATCTCACTTCCTATCCTTACAAAGAGCGGATATTCAACGATCCATGTCACCAGCGGACAGGTTACATACAGAGACCTTCATATCGTCGGTGTACCGGGTGATGACGCCACCATCAATCTTGAGATCGAGAGCGGATACAAGGGCAAGATCACAATCGAGAACTGCTCATTTACAGGCAGAACACACGATGCTGCGATCGTGATCGGTGACAACTGCGAAGTCGTTCTGGAACTTGCGGGAGAGAACTCGTTAAGTGCCGGCGGAATCAAAGTATCACCGCAGTCCAATCTGACTTTTGAGGGTGCGGGAAACCTGTCTGTGAGCGCAACCGGAACAGAAGCATTCGGTATCGGCAATGACATCGATTCTTATCACGGAGACCTGATCTTTGATCAGGACGGCGAGATCGAGGTTTATATCAACGCTAACAAGGGTGTTGCGATCGGAAGCGGCATGGGCGGACACATAATTATCAGACGCGGAATGTACAAGCTCAATCTCATGGGTCAGCAGTCCGTCGGATTCGGTTCCATAAGCGGCGACATCGCTCCGCTCATCAGCAACGGCTACATCAGCATTAAGAGCGTGGCACAGTCCGCGATCGGCGTCGGTTCTGTCCTGGGCAGATGCGATATCATGATCGAGCATTCTTCGATGAACCTTGATTTCGAGGGTTCTGACGTGATCCTTATCGGTTCCAGACACAGCGATAAGCTGCAGGTCAGAGTTTACAGTGCCACCATCATCGTACGTGCAAACGCTTCCGATCTTGTTGCCATCGGTTCCGGTTCGGGTGATCCTTCAGACATCACTATCGATTACATTACTTTCAGAGTCGATATCGGCGGCCAGAGAGCATTTATCTTCAAGGGCGAAGACAAGAACGTCAAAGTCAGGTTCTCCAATTCCAGACTTGAGGGATGCCTGTTTACCATCGCTGATATTGCAAAGACCGAACAGGCCATGGATCTCGAGATGACAGGTTGCCTCTATAAGCTCGATATCAATGGTGAAATGATCGAAAGAAATTCGATAAAGAGTTCTTCTTAAATATCCAGATAGATAGGGCAGTGGTCTGATCCCATGATGTCAGTCATCATGTTGGATTCCTTTACCCGTGAATTGAGACCGTCAGTCGTGAAGAAATAGTCGATCCTCCAGCCTACATTACGCTCTCTTGCAGCGGTCTTATAGGACCACCAGGTGTAGCATTCCTTATCGTCGGGATGGAGCATTCTGAATGTATCCGTTAGGCCTCTGTCAATGAACTTATCCATGTATGCACGCTCTTCGGGAAGGAATCCGGAGATCTTGGAATTTGCCTTGGGGTTCGACAGGTCGATCTCCTTGTGGGCGGTATTCACATCGCCGCAGCAGATGACTTCCTTGCCCTTTGACTTGAGTTCGTCCACCTGGTCGAGGAAGCAGTCGTAGAATCTCAATTTGAACTTAACGAAGTCGTCGCCTCTGCCTCCGTTGGGAAAGTAGATGTTGAACAGAACGAAGTCGCCGAAATCAGCCTTGATGACGCGTCCTTCGTGGTCGAACTCCTCAACGCCAAATCCGAAATCAACGCTGACGGGGTCGATCTTTGAATAGAGAGCCGTGCCGGAATAGCCCTTGCGCTCGGCAGAATAGAACCAGCTCCTGTAACCCGGAATGTCGGTGATCTCCGGGCCTAACTGCTCGCGCATGGCCTTGATCTCCTGGATGCCTATGACATCTGCATTTATCTTTTCCAGGCTCTCTGCAAAACCCTTAGTTGCAACTGCTCTGATACCGTTTACGTTCCAGCTCGCTATTCTCATAAATGACCTCGTGAATTATAATAATCTCGCGTAGATTTTACTCTAATTTGGCATGGGAAGGAAAGGGATATGCGGATATTGGGAGCGATGCTCGGAGGAACGATTTCCTCTTATCACGACGGCGGAACGATCAGGCTCGACAAGACTTCGTTTGTTAAGTCTTTCCTGCTCGAAAGTAACTACCCGCACGAATTTGTTTTCCCTGAATTTGATACATATTCTTCCGAAGATGCCACGCCGTACATGTATCGCGAGGCTCTGAAAAAGATCGTTGAAAATGTCCGCAAATCGGATTTTGACGGCATCCTCATCACGCATGGAACGGATACCTGCGCTTATTTCGCGCAGCTTGCTTACAGAGTCTTATTGCCTCTGGGGATACCTTTCGCGGTGACGGGGTCAGTTAATTCTCCCGATGCCGATCCTGAAGAAGCTTCAGGCAATATCGCATACGCTGTGCAGATGATTGAAGAGGGCAGGTCGGGTGTCGTTTTCAGGAACAGATCAGGTGAGGTGCAGTTATACCGCGCCGACCTCATAATTTCACCTGACATATACGGATTCTACGATGAATATGCTGACGGCATCACGCCGTCGGAATTTGACAGCGAAGCGTTCCTTGATTGCGCGAAACTGCCTGAAATACTTGTGATTCCTGCAGTGCCGGGAGCCGTAATTCCTGACAAAGGTTTTGACAGGGTCCTCATCTGCTGCAACCACTCGGGTACAGCATCGGTTGATCTCGTGCCGCTGGTCCGGAAATGGACATCGGAAGGAATCAGGTGCTACATGGCGCCCATTCCCGTTAACGGCGGTGTATACGAGAGTCGTGAGAAACTAAGGAACGCAGGTGCAATAGAATTACCGGGCATGCCCATTGAGGGAGCCTGGGCGGAGGTATTACTCAGATGAGCCGTCCACCTAAGATAATCGACAAAAACGGTTCGGCATCGTACGGCGGAAGCCAGATGTGGCTGCCGGACAAGGTGCTCCTTAACAGCGGCTGCGGCGTAATCGCAGGCCTTGATGCGGTCATGCGCCTCAAGGGCGAGGAGAGCCTGCCAAAAGACGATTACATCAACAGATTTTTCGATGCCAAAGATTACATAAGGCCCATTATCGTCGGCAAGAACAAAGAAGCCAGACAGCTGTTTGGCCACGAGTTCCGTGGAAGCTTCGGTGTCAGCGCATCAAGATTCAAGCGCGGCATTAAAAAGCTCGCAGCCAAGGAAGGCCTGAAGATAAAGCTCAAGCCGTTCAGGTTCAAATGGTGGGAGAAGATCCCCAAATATCTTGAGAGCGGCGACCCGCTCGTCATGCTTATTACGGCACCGTTTAATAACGTTGCCGTCGTATCGCCGAGCGGCTACAGAAACATGTGCGGATTCCACTGGGTCACTATCACGGGAATCGAAGGTGATACCCTCAAAGTCTCTTCCTGGGGCTGGGAATGCACCATGTCGATCAAAGAACTTAGGAAATTCAACGTCATTTTGCACTTTTATTCCGTTTCGTTGGAAAATCAGAGCAACTTAGTGTAAAGTTTTTCGTGAGATAAATATTTATTATTTAGGAGGATTTTTGGAATGAATACAGAGATTGCCGAGAAGATCAAGGGAATGCTGGTAGAAAGACTCAGAATTCCGGCAAATGAGCTCGAGTACGATTCAGAGCTTTTCGGTGAGGACATCGGACTTGATTCTATCGACTCTATCGAGATCATTGTAGGAATCGAGAACCTCTTCGGCGTAGACATCTCCGGAGCAGGCGCTACAAAGGAAGATTTCCGTTCCATCGAGACACTTACAGCATTTGTAGAAGCACATAAAGAGGACTGATAGATAATGCTGATGAACGAGAGACGTTGCGTTATCACTGGCCTGGGTCTCGTTAGCGCAATCGGACATAATACCGAAGAATGTTTTAACGCAGCTCTTAATGGTATTTCCGGAATTAAGGACGTAAAGAGCTTTGACACTTCCGACTGCTATTCGCACAAGGGAGCAGAGGTAGATCTTACAAACGAACAGCTTGCAGACGGCAGATACGACAGAACGACTGCCCTCGGAATCAGGGCTGCAGGCGAAGCACTTGCAGATGCCAAGATCGACATGGAATCAGAAGATGCCGCAAAGATCGGTGTTATCCTGGGTTCCTGCATCGCAGGCGCCGCATGTGTCGAGAAATACTACACACAGAAGAGCAAAGGCGAAGAGGGCGATGTTAATGACTTGAAGTCCATGCCTGCTACAGTTATCGCAGGTAACGTTGCCGACTACTATAACTGCGGCGGAATCACCGCCAACATAGTTAACGCATGTGCAGCAGGAACACTGAGCGTTGCTCTTGCCATCGACCTCATCAGAGGCGGCAAGGGAGAGATCTTCCTCGCAGGCGGATGCGATTCATTCTCATCGCTTGCTTTCTCAGGTTTTCATGCGTTAAGGGCACTCGATGGCAATGCATGTTCTCCGTTCAATCACAGCGAAGGCATTACTCTTGGCGAAGGCGCAGGTGTGCTTGTTGTCGAGAGTTACGAACACGCCGTTAAGCGCGGCGCAAAGATCTATTGTGATGTCCTGGGCTCAGGCGTAAGCTCTGACGCATATCACATCACGGCACCGAGACCTGACGGTGAAGGCCAGATGAGCGTTATCCAGCGCGCCATCAAGAATTCAGGTCTTGATTTCTCGGATATCGATTACATCAACGCACATGGTACGGGAACGGCTAAGAACGACGAGTCCGAGTTCCTGTCACTTAAGACATCTTTCGCTGATAACGGTCACGTATCCGTAAGTTCAACAAAGTCCATGACAGGACACTGCTTAGGTGCAGCAGGCGCCATCGAGGCAGTACTCACAGTTAAGGCATTAACGGAGAGAAAGCTCCCTCCGACGACCGGCTATACTGAAGAAGACCTCAAGGTCCTCGCAGAGAAGTCCGGCAATATTGATTTCATTGCGAACACTCCGCGCGAAAGGTCTGACGTCAAATACGCGATGTCCAACTCTTTTGCTTTCGGGGGTAACAACGCAAGCATCGTATTCGCAAAAGATCCCAACAAGCTCAATCTCCTGTGTCCCAAGCAGGATCTCTACATTACTGGTATCGGTATCGTAAGCGGCGAATTTAACGAAGAAACAAAGACATACAACGTCAGCCTCGATACTGATACTTTCAAGGCTTACGGCGTTAAGTCAGCATTCTTAAGAAAGCTCGACCGTCTCTCACAGCTCCAGCTCTTAAGCGGTGTTAAGGCATTGGAAGATGCAGGCATCACAGTCAGTGAAGAGAACGAGGGCATCATGGGCATCTGCATCGGAACAACAGACGGACCGATGACAGAGATCGCAAACTTCCAGAAGGGAATCATCAGAGACGGCATCGACAAGGGTTCCGCATTTGCTTTCCCGAATACGGTTTATAACGCAGCAGGCGGATACCTCAGCATCTTCACAGGCATCAAGGGTTATAACGTAACCATCGCAAACGGTTTCCAGTCAGGACTCCAGAGCGTATGTGCAGCTGCAGGTGCGATCATGTTCGGCTATGAGAGCATGATGCTCGCATCAGGCACCGATGAGTGCACCGACATCGATATCGAGATGTACAGAGATATGGGACTCACAGGCAGAGGCATGACACTCGGCGAAGGTTCAGTTACATGCGTTATCGAGAAGGATTCCTGTGCTGCTGAGCGTGGCGCAAAGCGCTATGCGAAGATCGGCGGTTTCTCTTCTGCAAGAGATACATCAGGCGACAGATCCGACAACCTGAGATATTCAGAGACAGCTCTTGCGAAGGTTATCGGGAACGTTTTGGAAGAGGCTGGTCTCAAGGCTGAAGATATCTCCTGCATTTACGGTTTCGGTAATGGTATCGAGAGTCTAGATGCTTTCGAGATGGATGTATACAAGAAGATCTTCGGAGATAACATCAGAGTCGAACTCGTTAAGAAAGAATATGGTGAAGCAAGAGCTGCATCGTCTTCACTCCAGCTTGCCAAGCTTGCACAGGATATCTACGACGGCAAGTTCGAGAACGGCATCGCAGTCTCATGCGGAACAAGTGCGCTCTATTCGGCAATGCTGCTGACAAAGGCGTGAGGAAGAAGGCATCTATATGAGCAAGACAGCAGTTGTTACAGGCGGCTCCAGAGGAATAGGCAAGGCGATCGCAGTTAAGCTCGCGCAGGAAGGCTATGACATAGCCATCAACTATGCGAGCAACGATGATGCGGCAAAGGCTGCACAGGAAGAGATCACTTCGCTCGGAGTCAGATGCGAGATCTACAAGGCTGACACATCTGACATCGCCCAGGTAAAGGCAATGTTCAAGGACATCAAGAAGGCTTTTGAGACCATCGATGTTCTGGTTAACAACGCAGGCGTCGTAGACGATGCTTATCTGCTCATGATCAGACCCGACTCACTCGAGAGGAGCCTTGCGATCAACATCCAGGGATATATCAACTGCGCACAGGCAGCAAGCCTTAAGATGTGCTCACAGAAGAGCGGCAAGATCATCAACGTATCTTCCGTAAGTTCAATTCTCGCAGTTCCCGGACAGACCGTTTACAGCGCAACAAAGGGTGCAGTAAATTCAATGACACAGACAATGGCCAAGGAGCTCGCTCCTTACGGCATTCAGGTAAATGCAGTCGCACCCGGCTTTGTCGGCACCGACATGATCAAGTCAATTCCCGGTGACCTCGCAGAGAAGTATCTCGAGAGCGTTCCGATGAAGAGATTCGGTTCAGTCGAAGATGTTGCAAACTGCGTTGCAAGCCTCGTCAGCGACGGCTTCGCATACATGACCGGTCAGGTGATCGTTCTTGACGGAGGCTTAAGTCTCTAAGATGAAAGTACTCATTCTTAACGGCAGCCCCAAGATCGAGAGAAGCAATACCCTCAACGTTACAAACGCGTTTGTTTCGGGCTTTCCTGAAGGCACGGAAGTAAAGAGGATCGATATTTATTCCAAGGACATCAAGCCCTGCAGAGGATGCTTTGCATGCTGGGCTTCTTCTGACGGCACATGCGTCATTAAGGACGATATGCCTGAGATCATCGCTGCCATCAGGGAAGCTGACGTCATCATCGAGAGCTTCCCTCTGTATTTCTACGGCATGCCCTCACAGCTCAAGGCTGTCACAGACAGATGCCTGTCTCTCGCTGAACCCTACATGGGCACTAAGTCCGATGACGGCCAGACATTCAATAAGATGAGAGATCCTTCTATCTTTGATAAGAAGTTCGTAGTTATAAGTTCTTGCGGCTACGTTGAGCTCGAGCCCGTTTATCCGGCGCTCCTCGCGCAGTACGACCTGATCTGTGGCGGCAGGGACAAATACACGTGCATCCTCTGTCCGATGGGAGAGGTCTTTATGACCGGCAAGGCAAAGAGGCAGATCAGAGTCTATATGGATGACCTGAAGAAGGCCGGCGCCGAGTATTGCGCCAATGACTATAAACTCGATCCCGAGACCATCCGCAAGCTGCAGATTCCGCTGCTGTCACCAGAAGGATTCGCTACGCTTACAAACTCTCACATGAATGAGGGCGGCTGGGCTGCGAGCAGGTTTGAGAAGTAAAATTTGGGGCGTTTTGCGGTTTTCGCCGCTCGCGTTAGACCATTTTTGTTGAAATTTGGATGTTAAGGTTGATTTTTCGAGAGGGAAATCAACCTTTTTCTTTTATTCGGGCGTTTTTGGTCTATTTTGAATTTTAGGTGTATCTCGAATGCCTATGTTTTTATTGAATGAGATGCATATTTGTCGATTTTGCGTCTCAAATAGATTTTTAGCCGGTGGTTGAGATACATTTTGAAGTTGGCAGTGTGTCTCAGAGTGAGTCCTTTCGAGCAGATGAGACACAAAAATGGCGTTTTTGTATCTCAATCAATTCATAGAGAGGTTTTGAGATACAGGTTGATCAGACTTATCTAAAACACTGTTTTCCCAGCCTGTTTAGATAACTCATTCTATTCCCATCGAAAGAGCACACCCCCTCTTCAGCAAATTCCTTTGACAATCAAAACACTTGACTAAACCCCATCACTGTGAGATACTTTGACAATCAAACTATTTATCCTGGGGGATTACTATGCCTGCTTGCAGGGAATCTCCAGGGGGTGGAAAAGAAGGTAGTTTTATTAAATGACAGGCAGAATTATAGGACTCGGTGCATATATTCCGAAGAAGGTCGTCACCAATGATGACTTCGCTAAGTTCCTCGATACCAGCGACGAGTGGATCACCGAGCGTACCGGAATCAAAGAAAGACACATAGCAGATCACATTACTGAGAAGCCTTCTACTATGGCTATCGAAGCTGCCAAGAAGGCTGTTGAGGATGCAGGCATCGATCCTAAGGAAATCGACCTTATCGTTACTGCCAGCACAACATCCGATCTCGTAATCCCTTCACTCTCCTGCGTTGTTCAGGAGGCTATCGGCGCAACGGAGAACTGCGGCTGCTTTGACGTTAACTGCGCATGCCCCGGTTTCATTTGCGCATTCAATACTGTTCAGAGCTTCATCGAGTCAGGCAACTCAAAGATGGCTTTGGTAATCGGTTCTGAGTGCAACTCCAACTATGCAAACTATAACGACAGAGGAACATGCATCCTCTTCGGTGACGGTGCAGGAGCAGCAGTGCTCAAGGCAGACGAAGGCAAGCGCAATGAATTCATCATGAGATCTTCAGGCGCCCGCAAGGATTGCCTCCACTGCGAGAATGCGCGTCAGCCTGACCGTAAGGATGAGGAAGGCTTCGAGGAAGCAACTTCTTTCTACATGCAGGGCAGGGAAGTATTCAAGTTTGCAGTAACAGAAGTTCCGCAGATCATTAAGGATCTCGCGGCTAAGTTCAACTTCGATCTCGAGAATGATGTAGATTACTTCATCCTCCATCAGGCTAATGCGAGGATCATCGAAGCTACTGCTAAAAAGCTCGGCATCTCAAGAGACAAGTTCCCCATGAACATCACACATTTCGGAAATGCGGCATCCGCGAGCATCCCGATGCTCCTTACAGAGATGAAGCAGGACGGAAGACTCAAGCCCGGCATGAAGATCGTTCTTGCAAGCTTCGGTGCAGGTCTTACATGGGACGCAAACTACATCGTAATTTAATTCAAATTAATAGATAACGGCAAAGGAGAATCAATATGACAAGAATCACAGATTTGGTCGGAATTAAATATCCTATCTTCCAGGGCGGTATGGCATGGGTTGCTGACTGGCACATCGCTGCAGCAGTTTCAGAGGCTGGCGGCCTTGGCATCATCGGCGTCGGCGGAGCTGACGAGAACTGGCTCCGTGACCAGATCAAGAAGTGCCGTGAAGCTACAGACAAGCCGTTCGGCGTAAACCTTATGCTCATGAATCCCAGAGCTCCTGAAATCGCGAAAGTAATCGCTGAGGAGAAGGTTAAGGTCGTAACAACTGGTGCAGGTTCACCGGAAAAGTATATGGAGATGTGGAAAGAGGCAGGCATCATCGTTGTTCCTGTAGTTGCAGGTGTTGCTCTCGCAAAGAGAATGCAGCAGTGCGGTGCTGATGCTGTAATCGCTGAGGGCACAGAGTCCGGCGGACACATCGGTGAGGCAACAACAATGACACTCGTTCCCCAGGTAGTTGATGCAGTTTCGATTCCTGTAATCGCTGCCGGCGGTATCGCTGACGGCAGAGGAGTTGCGGCAAGCTTCATGCTCGGTGCTGAGGGTGTTCAGTGCGGAACTGTTTTCTGCGCTTGCGAAGAAGTTAATGTTCACCAGAACTACAAGGATATGGTCATCAAGGCCAAGGACAACTCAACAAGAGTTACCGGCAGATCTTACGGCCACCCTGTAAGACAGATCAGAAATGCCCTCTCAAACAAGTATCTTGAGATGGAGCAGAGCGGAGTTACTTTCGAGGAGCTCGAAGGACTTACAGTAGGAAGCCTTCGTAAGGCAGTAGTCGAGGGTGACGTTAAGGAAGGTACATTCATGGCAGGACAGATCGCAGGTCTTGTCAGTGAGATCAGACCTGCCAAGGTCATCATCGAGTCGATGTTCGAACAGGCAGACAAGCTCTTGGGAAGGAAGCTCGAAGCATAATGAGTATTGCATTTTGTTACCCGGGTCAGGGTGTTCAGCAGATAGGAATGGCAGAGGGCTTCGTTAAGTCCGATGCACAGTATGCCGACATGATCGCCAAAGCTTCTGAAGCTTCAGGTATCGACATGAATAAGCTCCTTTTCGAGCAGAACGATGACATCAACATCACAGAATTTACACAGCCTGCACTTGTCACTGCATGCTGCATCATCACAGACGCTCTTTTGAAGGCGGGAATCAAGCCTGACGTAACTGCAGGCCTCTCTCTTGGCGAATACTGCAGCCTCTATGTTGCAGGCGCTTTGAACTTCGAAGACGCAGTCAGACTTACAAGGATCAGAGGAAGACTCATGTCATCCGAAGTTCCTGCAGGCGAAGGCTCAATGGCAGCAGTCATCGGCCTTGATAAGGAGACTATCCTTGAGGCGATCAAGGGCATCGACGGTGTTTGGTGTGCAAACTTCAACTGCCCCGGTCAGATCGTTATCACAGGTAAGAAGGAAGCAGTGGCAGAGGCTATGCCCAAGTGCACAGCGGCAGGTGCCCTGAAGGTCGTCGAACTCAACGTTTCAGGACCGTTCCATTCACCTCTTCTCAAGGGTGCGGGCGACAAGCTCGGCAAGGAACTTGAGAATGTTGAATTAGGCGATCTGAAGATCCCTTACATTCCTAACGTTAACGCAACTCCCATAACTGACAAGGCACAGATCAAGGATCTTCTCAAGGCCCAGGTATCAAGCCCCGTTATGTGGGAGGATACACTCCGCGAGCTCGAGAAGATGGGCGTTGATACAATCATCGAAGTAGGCCCCGGCAGAACGATCGCGGGATTTGTCAGAAAGACAGTTTCAAGCATAAGAGTCATTGGTGTTTCAACACCTGAAGACATAGAAAAATTATTGGAAAAGATCGGCTGATTTAAGGAGGATAAAATCATGTCAGAAAATACAAGAAAAACAGCAATCGTTACAGGCGCTTCAAGAGGTATCGGAAAGGCTATCGCATTAAGACTTGCAAAGAGCGGATACAACATCGCAATCGTTGACGCATGCCCCCTCGAGAACAGCAAGGAAGCTGAAGAAGAGGTAAAAGCTCTTGGCGTTGATGCAAAGGCATATCAGTGCAACGTTGCTGATTTCGATAAGGTTGCAGAGACAGTTGCCCAGATCAACGAAGATTTCGGCGGCATCTACATCCTCGTTAACAACGCAGGTATCACAAGAGACGGACTTCTCCTCAAGATGACAGAAGAGAATTTCGATGCGGTTATCGCAGTTAACCTCAAGGGTACATTCAATTTCATCAAGCACACAACTCCTTACATGATGAAGAAGAAGGAGGGAAGAGTCGTAAGCATTTCTTCCATCGTAGGCATTGAGGGCCAGGCAGGCCAGATCAACTACTCCGCTTCAAAGGCAGGCGTTATCGGTATCACAAAGTCAGCAGCAAGAGAGTATGCGTCAAGAAACATCACATTCAACGCTATCGCTCCCGGATATGTTGAGACACCCATGACAGCTGTTCTCACAGACAAGCAGAAGGAAGCAATCTTCGAACTGATCCCTCTCAAGAGATATGGTCAGCCTGAGGATATCGCTAATGCAGTTAACTTCCTCTGCTCTGATGATGCTTCTTACATCACAGGTCAGGTTCTTTCCGTTGACGGCGGAATGCATATGTAATTCATGGTGCTTATGGGGAGCACCTCGAAAATAAGATTTTTACGGAGAATAAATTAATGGCAAACAGAGTAGTAGTAACCGGCATGGGTGCGATCACACCTCTTGGTAACAGCGTTGAGGCTTTCTGGGAAGGTCTTAAAAAGGGAAAGGCAGCTACCGCGCCGATTACAAAGTTTGACGCAAGTGAAGCAAAGGTTAAGCTCGCGTGCGAGGTAAAGGATTTCGATCCTCTTAACTACATGGATTTCAAGACAATGAAGCGTATGGAGCCTTTCGCTCATTATGCTTTGGCAGCAGCTACAGAAGCTATCAACCAGGCCGGTCTTGATATGACAAAGGAAGACCCTTACAGAGTAGGCGTTATCGTAAGCTCAGGTATCGGTTCAATGCAGGCACACGAGAGAGAGCAGATCAGATTTGAGAAATCAGGCAAGATCGCTCCCATGTACATCCCGCTCATGATCGCTAACATGGCATCCGCGAACATCGCGATCCAGTACGGCATGAAGGGTCTCAACACATGCGTTATCACGGCATGCGCTACAGGTGCTCACTCAATCGGTGATGCTTTCAAGGCAGTTAAGTACGGCGATGCAGACGTCATGATCACAGGCGGATGCGAAGCAGCCGTATGTAAGACAGGTATCCAGGGCTTTGCAGCTCTTACAGCCTTGTCAACAAACGAAGATCCCGAGACAGCTTCCAGACCTTTCGATAAGGACAGAGACGGTTTCGTTATCGGTGAAGGTTCAGGCGTTCTCGTTCTCGAATCTTATGAGCACGCAAAGGCAAGAGGCGCAAACATTCTCGCAGAGATGGTAGGTTACGGCGCAACATGCGACGCATTCCACATCACATCACCTGCAGAAGACGGAAGCGGCGCAGGCGAAGCAATGATCATCGCAATGAAGGAAGCAGGCATCAAGCCTTCTGACATTGACTACATCAATGCTCACGGCACTTCCACACACCACAACGACCTCTTCGAGACACGTGCAATGAAGTATGCGTTCAAGGAAGACATAAAGAACATTTCCATCAACTCAACAAAGTCCATGATCGGCCACGTTCTTGGCGGTGCAGGCGGCGTTGAGCTCATCACATGCGTCAAGGCTATCCAGGACGGATATGTTCACGTAACTGCAGGCTCAAAAGAAGCTGAAGGTGAGATGGATCTTGATTACACCTTTATTGAACCTAAGAATCGCAATATAATATACGCTATGACAAATAACTTGGGCTTCGGCGGACACAATGCTTCGCTGATCGTTAAGAAGTTCGAAGAATAAGGGGGAAGGATTATGGCAGCAGACAAGAACCCCAGAACAGGACTGACATTGGATGAGATGACGACCCTTATCAAGGCCGTTTCAGAATCCAATCTAGACAGCTTCGATTACAAGGAAGGAGACTTCTCTGTTTCCCTCCACGCATCGAAAGGCTTTGTCCAGGCTGTAACAACACAGCAGGGCAACGTTACGGCTATGTCCGTACCTGACATCTCACAGGCTATGGCTCAGGCAGCTGAGACAGCAAGCGGAGATGACGATGATGATGACAACGTATTCATCATCAAGTCACCCCTCGTAGGTACTTTCTATGCGGCTCCTGCTGCTGACAGTGCACCTTTCGTCAAGATCGGCGACCGCGTTAAGAAGGGCCAGGTACTTGCCATTGTTGAAGCAATGAAGATGATGAATGAGATCGAGTCAGATTGCGACGGCATGATCTCAGAGATACTCGTAAATAACGGTGAGGCTGTTGAATTCGGCCAGCCTTTGTTCAAGATTAGCTGATAACAGGAGGAACAACTAATGGCTAATGCGCTTAACACACAGGAGATCATGAAGATCATTCCCCACAGACATCCTTTCCTTCTCATCGACAAGGTTGAGGATTATGTACCGGGCGAATACGCTATCGCTTATAAGAACTTCACTTATGACGAATATTTCTTCAGAGGACACTTCCCTGAGATGCCTATCGTTCCGGGTGTTATCACAGTTGAGGCTCTTGCACAGACAGGTGCTGTTGCTATCCTCTCAAGAGAAGATTTCAAGGGCAAGATCGCCGTTTTCGCAGGTATCGACAAGTGCAAGTTCAAGACAGCAGTCGTTCCCGGCGACACAGTAAGACTTGAGACAAGAATCACTGCAATCAGAGGACCTGTCGGTCTCGGTGAAGCAGTTGCAACAGTTAACGGCAAGGTAGCTGTTCAGGCAACACTCAAGTTCGCAATTCTTCAGTAAAAATTTGATCGCGGAGCCAGTAAGCAGATGATTAAAAAGGTCCTTATAGCTAACAGAGGCGAGATTGCGGTACGCATCATCAGAGCGTGCCGTGAGATGGGTATTGAGACGGTTGCGGTATGTTCCGAGCCTGACAGAAATGCCCTCCATGCCATGCTCGCAGACCACACCATCTGCATCGGTCCCGCTGCATCTTCCGAGAGTTATCTGAACATCGGAAGAATTATCAGCGCAACGATCACATCAGGCGCTGACGCGATCCATCCGGGCTTCGGATTCTTATCGGAAGATTCGAAGTTTGCAAGGATCTGCGAGAGATGCAACATCACATTCATCGGACCTTCATCCGAGATGATCGCTGCATCAGGCAACAAGGCACAGGCCAAAAAGACCATGATGGACGCAGGCGTTCCGACAATCCCCGGCAGCGCACAGGCAGTCAACACGGTCAAGGAAGGCTTAGAGCTCGCTGATATCGCTACATATCCTGTCATGATCAAGGCGTCACTTGGCGGCGGCGGCAAGGGAATGAGAATTGCAAGGAACAAGGATGTTTTCGAGCAGGCATTCCTGACGGCACAGACAGAAGCCAAGAACGCATTCGGTGATGACATGATGTACATCGAGCACTATGTTGAGCACCCGAAGCACATCGAGGTCCAGATCCTCGCTGACAAGTTCGGCAACGTTGTTCACCTGGGCGAACGTGACTGCTCCATCCAGAGAAATCACCAGAAGCTCATCGAGGAAACACCCTGCGCAACATTAAGTGACGAATTGAGAAAAGAGATCTGCGAAGCAGCTGTTAAGGCAGCGAAAGCAGTTAATTACGAGAATGCGGGAACCGTTGAGTTCCTGTTAGAACCTTCAGGAAAGTTCTACTTCATGGAGATGAATACGAGAATCCAGGTTGAGCACCCCATCACTGAATGGGTAACCGGAATCGATCTCATCAAAGAGCAGATCAGGATCGCTGCAGGCGAGCCTTTGAGCTTCACACAGGATGACGTTAAGTTCTCCGGCCATTCCATCGAAGTCAGGATCAACGCTGAAGACCCCGACCACAAATTCAGACCCTGCCCCGGTAAGATCGACATGGCTTACCTCCCGGGCGGCAAGGGAGTACGTGTAGATTCTGCAGTATACTCCGGCCTCGAGATCCCGCCTTACTACGATTCAATGCTCGCGAAGCTGTCCGTATGGGCACCCACGAGAGATGAAGCGATCAGAAAAGCAAAGACTGCTTTGGGCGAGGTCATCATCACAGGCATCAAGACGAATGTCGATTACCAGTACGGAATCCTGAATGACTCAGATTTTGTAGAAGGTAAGACAGACATCGATTTCATCGATAAGCACACGCGAAAATAAGGCTAATTAAATGGAACTCAGATATTTATTTAAGAAGACACAGACCGGCAATAACGAGACTGAGAAGAAGGAAGAGCAGGCAGCTCCCCAGACACCTCAGGGACTTTTCCATAAGTGCGATAAGTGCGGTCAGACTATTTTCGCTGAGGAATTAAGAAAAGACTTATTCGTTTGCCCGACATGCGGTAACTATTTCCGCATGTTCGCTTCCACAAGGATTGGCAACATCATCGATAAAGGCACTTTCGAAGAGTGGGACACCGATATCGGTGAGACAAACCCTCTGAAGACCCCCGGTTACGAAGACAAGATCAAGAGACTTCAGGAGAAGACTGAGCTCGACGAAGCTGTCATCACGGGTAAGGGTCTGGTCAACGGCCACGAGACATGCATCGGCGTCATGGACTGCCGCTTCATGATGGCTTCAATGGGAAGCGTCGTTGGCGAGAAGATCACAAGACTTTTCGAGCGTGCAACTGAAGAGGATCTTCCTGTAATCATGTTCACTGCTTCAGGCGGTGCAAGAATGCAGGAGGGCATTATCTCACTCATGCAGATGGCAAAGACATCTGCTGCCATCAAGAGACATTCAGACAAGGGACTTTTGTACATAACGGTCCTTACTGACCCTACAACGGGCGGTGTTACCGCAAGTTTTGCAATGCTGGGTGACATCATCCTCGCAGAGCCCGGTGCGCTCATCGGATTTGCAGGTCCGCGTGTTATCGAGCAGACGATCGGACAGAAGCTTCCCGAAGGATTCCAGAGATCCGAGTTCCTGCTCGAGCACGGCTTTGTTGATGCCGTTGTTGCGCGTAAGGGAATGAAGAAGTATTTGAGCAACATCTTAAAGCTCCACGAAAACAACGGCGAATATGAGTTCGAATTCGAGAAGCCCAAGAAGGCAAAGGCTCCCCGCAAATCCAAGCTCACACCCTGGGACAAGGTAATGATCTCCAGAGGCAAAGACCGTCCGGTAGCACAGGACTACATCAAGGCACTGTTCCCTGATTTCATTGAATTCCACGGCGACAGATTCGTTAAGGATGACAAGGCGATCATGGGCGGAATCGCAACTTTCGCGGGCCGTGCAGTTACGGTTGTTGCAGAGTCCAAAGGTCACGATACAAAGCAGAACGTAGAGCGCAATTTCGGCATGCCTTCACCTGACGGTTACCGCAAGGCATTAAGACTCATGAAGGAAGCCGAGAAGTTCAAGCGCCCCGTTATCTGCATCATTGATACTCCAGGTGCATACTGCGGCCTCGAAGCAGAGGAGAGAGGACAGGGCGAGGCTATTGCCAAGAACCTCTATGAACTCTCATCACTCAAGGTTCCGGTACTGTCCATCATCATCAGCGAGGCAGGCTCAGGCGGAGCTCTGGCTCTCGGTGTGTCAGACAGGATCTGGATGCTCGAGAATTCGATCTACGCGATCCTCTCACCCGAAGGTTACGCAAGCATCCTCTGGAAAGATTCCAAGCGCGCTCCCGAAGCTGCAGCTGAAATGAAGCTCACGGCTGACGACATGTTAGAACTCGGAATCGTTGAGAAGGTAATCGCTGAGCCTGAGAATCTTACAAGGTCCAGCATCTCTGATGTTACGGGCCAGATCGCACAGGATCTCGCTGTCTTCATTAAGGACAACATGGAGTTTGACGGAGATGCTCTCTGCGAAGCAAGATACCAGAGATACCGTAAATACGGAGCCTGATTTGCCACAAAAGATATAAGCGTTATATAATTAGCCTTTAATCACCTATGACTAAAGGATAATGGATAATGAAAAAAGCAGGCGCAATAATCCTCTCAACAGCCATCATTGCAACCGCGATCGCAGGATGCGGCAATGATCCGACCAGAAAAGCTTTCGAAGAGATCTACGGACCTCAGCTCTACGGCTACCTGAACCATAAGTACTATTTCGACGGTCAGGAGATCCCTACTACTGAAACCAATTTCTATTTTATCAACAGCTTCATCGAATTAAGCAATTACGCAAGCTACGGTTATTTCCCTGCGACAACCATGGGAAATATCGATCTCTCTGCTGCATTCTCGGGTGAGGAATACTCGACATACGGTGATTACTACATTGAGTATGCAGAGTATTCAGTTGAGAGCACATTTATCCTGACATCACGCGCCCAGAGTGAAGGCATTGTCCTGTCAGATCAGACATATGCCGATATTGATGCGATGATCGAGAAGATCAAGTTCGAGAATCCGGATACACCCATCGACCAGTATCTGCAGAACTTCTACGGCCCCGGCATGGATGAGGCTACATTCAGAAAGACTCTCGAAAGATACTATCTGGCTGATGTTTACTCACAGAAGTATTGCGAGAATTACAACTACTCTGACGAGGACAAGTACGTTCCTTATGTCAGATACGCGCTTTTCTATGCGCCTGAAGACAGCGAGCAGTCTGATAAAGATGCAGCACTTCAGGCTGCCACGGCAATGAAGAACGCATGCACCAAGATCGACGATCTCACTCCTCTTGCAGAAGCTGCACTGGAGAACGGCACTGTTTACGACCAGGGTGACCTGCCCGTTCCTAAGGGACAGATGGTTCCGAAGTTTGAGGAATGGTCATACGGAGAAGACCGCAAGGAAGGCGAAATAGATATCATCTATGCTCCTGAATACGGATATTTCGTTGTAGGTTATCTGGGACTTACAGAACAGGATAAGAGCACACTTGAACAGATCCCGCTGAAGGAATTAAGCGATACGGTTTATAGCGAGATCGAGGCAAAGACACATAATTTCCATACTGATGATGTATATAAGCCCTCTGCCGCAGCTCCTACTCCGACACCTATTCCGGGATCAACAGCTGCAAACGCTGGTTCAATGACAACAACGGATGTACTGATCGTCGTATTGATCACCCTCGCAGCAGTTGCAGTTGTTGCAGCGATAATCCTTCTGGTTATGTATGCAATGAATAATAAGGACAAGAAGGGCAAGAATTCTTCCAAAAAGTCTTCTGGAAGCAGTAGCAAAAAGTCCTCTTCTTCAACCAAGAAAGAGCAGCCCAAGCCCGCCAGGAAAAAGGTTGAGGTAAAGGAAGAAGATGAAGACGAAGAATCTGATGAGGAAGATGAAGATTCCGACGAAGAGTGAACTTTAAATCAAACTAAAAACAGGGAACTGTCTCAGATCTGAGGCAGTTCTTTTTTTGTCCGTTTATTCGCCTTGTTGAAATAACAATTATTCTTTAGAATCAAAGTCAGCATGTCAGATCGTTCTCCGGAGGTGCAGATCATGAGCAGTATTAAGATCCAAAGGATAAGCATTACTGATTTCACGGCAGATGCAGTTGTCAACGCTGCCAATTCCGATCTTGCGCAGGGCGCAGGAGTCTGTGGATTTATCTTTCGTGATGCAGGCGCTGACAAGATGACTGCAGCATGCAGGAAGATCGGTCATTGTCCCACAGGTTCTGCAGTTATTACACCGGGATTCGATCTTCCGGCAAAGAATGTTATCCATGCGGTGGGACCCGTCTGGTACGGCGGAAACAGGAATGAACCCGAACTCCTCTACAGTGCATATAAGAGTTCTCTGACGGTTGCAAAAGAGAACGGCCTTCATTCGATAGGATTCCCGTTGATCTCGGCAGGCATCTACGGATACCCGCATGAACAGGCATGGGAGAGAGCCATTACGGCATGCAGGGATTTTATTTCCGAGAATCCTGATCATGAGATCGATATAACATTCTGCGTTTTGGATGACAGCATAATGAAAAAGGGAGAGAAGATCCTGGGGAGTAACGGGTTATGATCGTTCTTGTTAATCAGAAAAGCATCGGTAAGAATAAGCGTATCAGGACGGTACCTCTTGAATATAAAGATGTTCCGGAAAATGTTTATGACCTGATCGGCAATACCGTGAAGATAATGGTTGATGATTTTTGCCGGAGAGCAAAAAGCAAAGAATCACCTTTAAGTGAAGAACAGATAAACGATCTGGCTGAGATCGGAAGGGTGTCATTCGGGATCATATATAACGATAAGATGCCTGATCTTAAAGAGGCAACAGATACGGCGGTGCTGGCATACCGTGACGGTCTTGTCGCCATCTTTATCAATGATGAACTGGTCGAAGTCAAATCGGAGCAGCCGACACCGACCGAGGAAGAACTTAAGAACTGCAGAATAGAACTGCATGAGAATGACACGATAAGTTTTGTCAGACTGACAATGCTGGCAGGACGCATGTGGTAAAGAACCAAAACGATCAAAGGGGGATAATATGAGCGATTATTATACGTTGTACAGACAGGTATCAAACCGCATCAAAGAGGAAAAGACAAAACGGCTGTCTGCGACAAGCAGGGATTTCCAGAATCTGGCCAATGTGATAATCCACAGCGGTTCAGTTACGTCTGACGGCCTGGAAAAGAAATATAAACAGGCGCTTAAGACCGGATATCCTTCAGCTTTTTTCATGAAATACGAGAAGGATCTTAAGAAGGTAATTAAGCCTGATCTGATCCCGCTGTTCTATTATGAGATCGATAATATCAGGGCTTATCAATACGATGATTCCATGTTCAGAAGGAATTTCAGGAGCAACGATTACCGCACTTACATAAAAGCGATCCACGGCATACTGATTGAATTTATCATCTTCTCGATCCTTAATGTTGACATAAACGATTATCTGTTGGAGAAAGCTTCCGATGAATTGACCGCATATAAGAATTACATCTATGGAGTTGAGCAGTTCCCGTTTATAATTGCCGCTCTGATAGATAACGGTGATCAGAAGATACGTGCGACTATCGAAGATATTGTTCTTAATAACGGCGGAAGAGTAAGCACGGAGATCATCCGCGGAGTGTTCCTGTGTAACGATCCTAAGATGTATGAACTGATGGAAAAGCTCCTGCTCGCGGCACGTCTCCAGGAAGGCCTCAGACAGGCTGTCTGTGAGTGCATGGATTTCGGCACGAGAAAAGCTTTCGATTATATTTTCAAAGTGATACTCGATAATGACCTTATGCGTTTTTCATCCGTGCAGCGTGCTATCGAAGTAACAACCGGTCTTGTTGCGCCTGATGAAAAGGGCGGCGACCGCATCACAAAGAAACAGAGCACTCTCATACATAAATACCTGACGGAACCCTCAGAGCGTGATAATGCCTTTTCAAGTGACGATCACATGGAAGTTTATCTTGCGCTCTGGGCACTCGGAACCGAGAGGATCGAAGACGCATTTGCAAAGGCCGAAGATCTCATTTATAACGGCGGCAGGGAACAGAGGATCACATCTGCATTTTTCCTCTCGAATTTCTGTTTCGATTCCGATGTTTTCATGAGGATATTTTCCAAAAAGAAGGACGAGCCTGAGATCATCGCGCTCACGATGAGCAAATTCGTGGCCGGCCGTTCTTCAGCCATGATGAGAGTGCTGAAGGATGACAGCGGCAGTTACCGTGAATATGTTAATCACAGGGTATTTGCCAATCCGGCTTACTATTTTGAAGACGAGAAAGAAGCTAAGGAAGCATACTTTATCCTTAAGGACATACTGGCACTTATTCCCAATAAGAAACTCGAGTACGAGGGGCTCGTTTTCCCGTGGGTCAAAGCGTCTCTCACTAAGACCGATTGTGTATCTAGAATGGTATACTGCGCGAGCGCTTCAATGGACAAGAAATTAACTCTTGAAGTTGCAAGAGACATTGCTTCAGTCGAGAAATGGGAGAGAGAAGAAGCGCTGGCACTGCTCCTTACCGAGCCCGAGAACAAGGAAGAATATGAGATCTTAACCAAAGCCATGGGCGACGGAGAAGAGCGCACGAGAGACCGTGCCAACCGTATGCTGACACACGAACTGAAGCGTGATACGACACTTCTTGCTCCTGAGATAAGAGCTGTTGAGGGCAGGCTCCCTTCATTCTGTTATGGAATCCTCGAAGACATGTTAAGACTTAAGCGTTCCGACATGAGACAGAATGTAATCAACATGCTCATGACAATGGACGATGAGGAGAAGATATCAATGTTTGAGCGCCTCATGTCTGATAAAGCAGAGGAGAAGCGCACGGCGGCTCTGGACATGATCCTGCTCATGAAGAAGGATAACTCACCTTCTTTTGCAAAAGCTGCTGAAAAGACAGCGGTCATTACTTCACCTACGACACAGGAGCAGGTGCTCTTAGAAGAGATCAATGGTTCTTCCGGTGAGCAGTCAGATGAAGGTGAGGGCAGAGGCATCTTCGATCCTTCGGCTGAATACGAGCCTGTTTTTGACATGGAACTCATCGCGGACTGCAATAAGGTATGGGACAGGGTCTTCCCGAATAAGAAGATCGGCAAAAAACTCTTCAGTATGAAGACAAAGACTGATGAGCTGAAGATATTTAAAGCTCTTGATGATCTGATCGAGAAGAACAAGGACCTCGAATATGAGGTATGGGGCGATAAGAAACTGCTCGGAAACGGTATTGTCGGAAGATACATTGACGGCGTAAAGATAATTCCTTTCCCTGAACTCTGGGATTCATTTTTTGAGGAATCTGTAAAGACAGAAGATCAGCTGGTAAGGCTTTGTTTCATGTTGGGCAACAGGAGAGTTCTCGGTTTTGAAACCGGTGTAAAGGGATACAAAGAATTCTGTGATAAATATGCCGCAGAGTTTTTCGGTGCGGAACTTAATAATTTCGACCTGAAAGATTATAAGCATTCCGGAGACTTCAGTGACGTGATCGCATATATGTGCAATAAGCATGACATAAGTGAGATCAAATCCGATATCGGACGAGCTGTCGCATATTACATTGCATTCTCTGATGATCCCATGATCTTCTCTTTTACCAAAAATGACATAACAGATAACCACGGTCTCGGGAATCTGAGAAAAGAGAAATTTACGAGAACTCCGTTAATGGACGGCCGTTTCTCATTATTTATCAGCGGAATGTTTAATGATCTGAAGTCATTCCCGATAAAATACGCCCTGGTAAGGAAGTTTGGCGGAAGTTATGCCAAAGACTATGTTCTGTATTATTACTATACGGTCAATGGCGATAAAAGTGAGAAACAGAATATTCCAAGTATCGAAGAGTACATTGCTGCATGTGCCGGCGGCCTGATCACAAAAGATTTCCTGTACAAGAGGATCTTCGACGGTTTTGAGAGTGAGGCTCTGAGAATGCTGTCTGCCGTGATCCTTTTCATCCGGGAGAGGAACGACTTCAAGTCCACGAGAGTCAGAAGATACTACAACCGGGGAAACTTTACGTCGGTTGGAACGCTCCTTGGAAGAAAGAATGTCAGGGAAGAGATCGATCCGGACAAGCTTACTGACAGAGAGAAGGCTACGCTTGATCTGGCGGAAGAATGCTTTGATACTCTTGTTTCCTATTGCGTTGGCAAAGAACTTAAACGCGGCGATTCTCCGACTGAATATTCCGGCCTTATGAAAGACGTCGGAAGACTCTATGGTCTGAATTACTTTGTCGGCATCCTCAAGGCATTCGGCAAGAGCTCTTTCAACCGTTCCAAATATCTGTCTTACAGAACTTCCGATACCAAGGAAGACGTGCTCTCACATCTGCTGGGTGTATGTGTTCCTGACAGCCGTGAAGGCGACGTAAAGGAGCAGGCGGCAAAACTTAAGGCATTGATCAAGGGCACTGACATCAAGGAAAAGCGTCTGATCGAGGCTGGTCTGTTCGCACCCGAGTGGCTCGACATCATTGGTGAACTCCTGCAGATACCGGGATTCCATTCCGGCTGCTACTATTTCATGGCTCACATGAACGAGAAGTTCGATGATAAGCGCAAGGCTGTCATTGCTAAATATTCTCCTCTGTCTGAAGACGAGTTCAATGCGGGTGCGTTTGATAAGGCATGGTTCGATGAAGTATACGGAGTATTGGGCGAGAAGAAGTTCGAAGAGATTTACGATGCTGCCAAGTATATTTCCGACGGTGCAAAGCATGCGCGCGGCAGAAAATATGCCGATGCCGCAACAGGCAAACTCGATCCGAAGAAGACAAGGGACGAGATAGAGAAGAAGCGTAACAAGGATCTGCTCATGGCATATGCGATCCTTGGCGGAACAGACGAAGAGATCCGCGAGAGATACAGCTATATCAGACAGTTCATCAAGGAGAGCAAGAAGTTCGGCGCACAGAGACGTGCGAGCGAGAAGCTGGCGGGCGAGACAGCCATAAAGAACATGGCCACCGCGCAGGGTTATACCGATGAGACCAGATTCATCCTGAAGATGGAGAACGACATTGCGTCCGGACTTGCGGGCTTCTGGGAGATGCAGAAGATCGGTGATACCGAGATGTGCCTCGTTGTCGACTCGGGCAAGGTGGATATCAGGGTCGTTAAGGGCGGCAAGGAACTGAAATCAATTCCCGCTGCGCTTAAAAAGAACGAACAGGTAACAGATCTCCAGGAAGCAAAGAAAACATTTACCGAGCAGTACAGACGTACAAGGATAATGCTCGAGGAAGCTATGGAGAGCAGGACGTCATTCATTAGGGAAGAGATTGATGCCATGCGCATGAATCCGGTCCTGACCGGCATGATCGATTCGCTCGTATTCGAAGCTGACGGACAGTTCGGCCTCTGGAAAGATCTTAAGGTTAAAAAGGGCGGAGAGGTCTTTGTCTCTCATCCGTACACTATGTTCAAAGCAGGCGTATGGAAGGACATGCAGGCGATGGTTTTCGAGAATGAGATCGCACAGCCGTTCAAGCAGGTCTTCCGTGAGCTCTATGTAAAGACAGAAGAAGAGATCAATGCATTCGATTCCAGACGTTATGCGGGCAACCAGATCCAGACAAAGATGACTGTCGGCGTGCTGAAGAACAGACGCTGGGTGGCTGACGTTGAAGACGGCCTGCAGAAGGTCTACTACAAGGAGAATATCATTGCTACGATATTTGCTCTGGCAGACTGGTTCTCACCATCAGACGTTGAGGCACCGACGCTCGAGTGGGTTGCTTTCTTCGACCGTAAGACCGGTGAGGCAATGCAGATCAGGGATGTTCCGGATATCCTTTTCTCGGAGGTCATGCGTGATGTGGATCTCGCTGTAAGCGTCGCACATGCGGGTGAAGTCGATCCTGAGATGTCCCATTCCACGATCGAGATGCGCCGTGCCGTTGCAGAGTTTACATGCAAGAGCTTCAAGCTCAAGAATGTTACTTTTACGGATTCACATGCCATCATCAAGGGTACACGTGCAAACTACACAGTGCACCTGGGCAGCGGAATCATCCATCTCGAAGGCGGTCTCATGATCAACGTCCTTCCTGTCCATTCACAGAAGAGGGGACGTATCTTCCTGCCGTTTGTTGACGATGATCCGAAGACAGCCGAAGTTATATCCAAGATCCTTCTTTTCGCTGAGGACAATAAGATCAAGGATCCGTTTATCTTAAACCAGATAGTATAAGGAGCTTTGCATGGATACGAAGAAGTGCCTTAAGAAAATGACCGTTGCCGACAAGGCGAGGCTCCTGTGCGGAACGTCTCCGTTCTCCATCGGAGGATTTGAATCAGCTGCAGGTTTCATTCCTGAACTCAATATGCAGGACGGCGGAACGGGCATCAATTTCGAGCACCTGTTCAGCCACTGTTTCATAGATGAAGACATCACCAAAAGATATACATACGATGAGGGCATGCACGTTATCCGCCACTTCTATGAGACGGATAAGCTGACTGCAAACGAGAAGAAACTAAGAGAAGAACTCAACGTCCGCCTCGTTAAATACCGCGGCGGTATTGATGCTGCGCCCGGCTGTTATCCTCCTGGGATCCTTCTTGCTTCAACATGGAATCCCAAGGCCGTTTATGAGACCGGCAAGGCTCTTGGAATGGAAGCAGCAGTTTATCATGTGGGCGTGCTCCTCGGTACTCCCAACTGCAATATCCTTCGCGAGCCCGTAAACGGGAGATTCTTCGAAGGTTATTCCGAGGACCCGTTCCTTGCCAGGACCCTGGCACCCGAGATGTGCAAAGGCGTTGAGAGCATGGGCGTATCTTCCAACGTTAAGCACTTCGCCTGCAATAATCTGGAGATAAACCGAAAGATAATCAACGAGCTTATAGAGATCCGCGCTTTGCGGGAGATCTATTTCCCCGCATTTGAAGCGTGCAGCAAAGTGGCATCCACTCTCATGAGTGCTTATCCCGCGATCAACGGCAGGCACTGTTCCGAGAACTCATGGCTCCTTAACGATGTGTTGAGAAAAGAATGGGGCTACAAGGGTGTCACCATGACAGACTGGGAGTCAAAAGTTACTGATTCGGGTGATGCGGTTGCCAGCGGTCAGGACCTCTTCATGCCCGGTCCGTGGGATCCGTCTGCCATTGTTAAGGCAGTCGAAGACGGCAGGCTCCAAAAGAAGGAGTTGGACGAGGCTGCAGGCCGTGTTTTGGACCTCATAAACAGGTATAACACTGTTACAGCGCCCGCCGGGCTTGGATCTTCCAGGTATAAGAAGATTGGAGACCAGGCAGCATACAGGGCAGCCGAAGAGGGCATAGTCATGCTCAAAAACAGGTCCCATCTGCCTCTGAAGAAGACTTCCAAGGTCGTTTTCTTCGGTCCCGACAGTTTCAGGATCTTTGGCACCGGCAGTGCACAGGTTATGACCGACAGATCGAGTTCTCTGTCATATGAACTGACGGAAATTCTCGGTGCATCCCATGTTTTGAAAGATGATCTCGAAGCATTCCGCAAGGGTGCCACGGCGATCGTTATCGAGACGGTCGAATCAGGAGAGGGTGCTGACAGACCCGATCTGAAGCTCAGCAAAAAGACGGTTCAGACCATCAGAAAACTTGCAAAAGACAAGGGCAGAGGAAAGATCTGCCTGATATTGAACACTCCCGGTCCCGTCGAACTGGATGATATTGAAGACAAAGCTGATTCCATTTTCGCTGTTTTCTATCCCGGCATGATGGGAGCCAAGGCCATGGCTGACATTCTTACGGGCAAGGTTAATCCTTCCGGCGCTCTGCCGTGCACATTCCCGGTTTCATACAAGGACACGCCAGCATATCTCAACTATCCGGACAGTCTGACCTGTGTATACGGCGAGGGAATTTATGTCGGTTACAGGGGTTATCAGAAACGCGGCATAAAACCGCTGTTCCCGTTCGGTTTCGGTCTGTCTTACTCAAAGTTTGCGGTAAGGGATATCGTGGGCTCCCGCAAGGGCAATAAGTTCAGCGTAACGCTGGGCGTAGAGAATACAAGTAAGACCGACGGCAGGGCTGTCGTCCAGCTCTATGTGTCAAAATATAAACCCGTAACACAGAGAGAACCCGTACGCCTCATAGGTTTTACAAAGCCCCTGATCAAGGCGGGAAATGTATCGGAGGTAAAGATATCTTTCGATAAGCAGGAACTCGCGTATTTCGATGAGGAGCATAACAAATTCCTGGTTGAGGGCGGCAAGTACGAACTGTTTGTAAGTC